>Ga0207975_100170_pt1 | contig 50253 bp, 62 predicted proteins | sample LakWasMe91_HOW11_2_FD_183913 | JGI IMG/M metagenome (GOLD analysis project Ga0207975, IMG submission 183913) | Freshwater sediment methanotrophic microbial communities from Lake Washington under simulated oxygen tension - Sediment Metagenome... | ecosystem: Environmental > Aquatic > Freshwater >...
TCGGTCGATAGCAGCGTTGATCGCATCACGGTTTTTCTCGCTGACGATGCGCACAAGCGATGTGAACTTGCCTTCGTCCCAAGCCACGCTGATGTGCTCGCTTAGCCAGCGCCACCGTGCCGCATCCTCCAGCACGCTGTCTGCCGCCTGGGCGGGTGGGGTGGATCGGATTTTTTCGGCAAGATTGCGGCACAGCCTCGCTCTTTCCAAGTCCCTTGCTTCGTGTTGCGATGGCAGGCTGCCAGGAGCGCGCTTATGCCTCTTTGCCTCTTTTTCCCACTTTCTGGCCGCTGCCTCGCAAATAGCTGCGCCATCAACAAGACCGTTGCCACCCGCTGGTGCCGTCACGCTGTCTGCCGGGGCACGGGCTGCGCGGTCGGCGTCACGGTGGGCGATTACTGCGGCCATCTGTAGCGTCGTTTCTGCGTTCCCGCTTTCCATGGGGTTCCAGCGCGCCCCCTCCTGCCCCGGCTGGGCTGGCGCAGGGGATGCAGCCGACACGCCAAAGAAACTGCACGCAAAGTCGGACAGCTTCTCGGGAGGATTTAGTCGATCACCTTCAACGGTATAGCCCATCTGCATCAACTCAGATACCGCATGCTCGGCAAGGTGCTTGCTGATCTTCATGTTCAACCTTCCCGCACCCGCTGGGGTGCAAACGATGGGGTTTGTGGGAGCTTTGCCTGCAGCTTTTCGACGTGCCGCGCTTGAGCGGCGATCAGTTCGGCGGCAGTGGTCACGCCGTAGAACTTGAGCAGTTCAGGGTCGGCTGGCGCAGGGGATGGGCTGGGCTGTGGGGCGGCGGACAGTTTGGCCCTGAGTTTGCGCACGATCTCCATGGGGAATTCGTCGTCCGCGATCAGGCATGAATCTGCAGGAGGTGGGGGGACCATGCTGTCTTCGTAGAAGCCGCCAACCCATGCATCAAGGATCTCGATTGATCGGCTCACCGACATTTCGCCTGCTTGCAGCGCTTGCAGGAACGTGCGAAGGTGACGCGGATTCAGCGCCGCCGGCTCTTGTCCCGCAGCAGGCAGTGACAGGGATGCGCTTGGAGCTTGCAGTGTTGCCGTAACTCGTTCAAGCCTTTGCAATTGTTCAACGCCTGCTTTCTCGCAGTAGTCGCAGTGCTTCTCGCTCCGGCAGTTCAGTGTGTCTTTCCCGAAGCCTGTTTGCTCTGCGGGCCAGTGGAGCCACAAGGCGCTGCACTTTGGACACTGGAGAGGGGTGACTGGGCGGGCTGCTGTGGTTTGGACATGGGACATGATGCGGTTGTAAAAGTGTTTGGACAAATGGGTGTCTGAATCGCCGTCATCCGACGCTTGTGCAATCTGGCGCAGCAGCTCCTCAACAGCAGTAGGCATAGGTGGGATCGCACGGGCTTTTCGGTCTGCATCGACATAGGAACGCATGTGGTCGGCGCTGAATGCGACTTCCTCGCTGCACCAGCCCTTGCCGTCGCAATCTGGGCAGCGTTCGCGTTCGGGTGGTTGGAAATCGCCCATGCTGATTGGGTCGCCTACCTCGCCATTTCCATCGCAGGAATCGCATCTGAACCGCGCGGGCCAGCCTTGGGGCAACTCTGGGTAGCCGCGCTCAGTATTCGTGTTCTCAGCCATACGGCCTCCTTGGGGTGAAATCAGGTCGCGGCGCATGTGTTAATTGCGCCGGATGCTATGAATTGAGTAGCGACGCTTGAATGCGACGGCCTATCCATGTGACGTTTGGAACTGCCCAGCTATTGCCCAGCGCCTTGTAGCGTGGGCCGTCGGGGCATTGATCGGGAGGCTTTCCGCGCCAGGGGATGGCCGTATAGCCGTCCGGGAAACCTTGCAGACGCTCGCACTCGGTGGGTGTCAGGCGGCGCACCTGCATGGCGGGCGTCAGCACGTTGCGCTCCTGGGCGCGGCCGCCGCCGTTTGGCGCGGTCAGCGCATAGGCCACGTCGCCGCCAATCTCCAGCGAGCGCCCATCGGTCCGCCCTCTCTCTTGAAATGCCACCGCAGTCGGATTCAATGCGCCAAGTGACGGGCTCAGTTCCTCGGCGCTTGCGCACTGCGTGCCCGACAGGTTGGCAGGGAAGGCAATGGCCGGCGCATGAGCTCCAGCCGCCAGCGGGTGGCAAGGGTCGCCGGGCTGCGGATTGCTGCGGTTGGCGGCGCTGGTCACCTGGGTGGTGTCGAACGCGACGAGCTGCTGATCCGCCTGGTGTCCTGGGCTGTTGGTTTGGCCCTGGCCTCTGCTGGATCTTGCAACCAGCGTACCGGCAACATCCGGCGCATAGGTTGGCTGAACCAGGAACGTTTCTGTCTCAAAGTCCATCCGTCCGCTGGCGCTGGCGCATGCGTTGCGGGCCGTGGCTACGTCTATGGGGCCGCTCTGGTTGTTGCCGCCGTAAGCCACGGGCAGAAGAAGGCCCGACTCGGCGTCTTGCTGAGTTGCGCTACCATCAGCCTTCCCGTCGGCCTGCAGCGTGCCAGCGATCAGCCCTCCGTCGCAGTCGAAGTCTGTCCCGAGGCCACCGCCTGCAGAGCTGCGTGAAGGGATGGTGGGAGCTGTTTGCCGCGCTTCTCGGCTCGGCGCAGTATCCCGGCGCACGCCGTCCCACTCAAAAAGAACCTGGGCGGGATCGAACCCTTTTCGAGCACTTGCGACAACGAACACACGGCGGCGTCGTTGGGCCACTCCGAAATATTGGGCGTCCAGGGTCCGCCAAGCGACTGCGCGCCTGGGTCCATACACAGCACCAGCGTTCGACCATCTACCCCCTGGTGGTTCCAGCGGGCCATCTTCACCGGCAAGCCCGCCCAGAAAGCACCCGAATGCGTTGTCTTTGGTGCTGAGGACGCCGGGGACGTTTTCCCAGAAGACGATGCACTCGTCTTCACCGCGTCCAGTTCGAACATGGTCAATTGCATTTGCGATCTCCACGAATTTGAGGGTGAGGTTCCCGCGGGCGTCGTCCAGGGACTCCCGAAGGCCGGCCACGCTGAACGCCTGGCATGGGGTGCCGCCGCAGAACAGGTCCGGTGCCGGCACTTCGCCGACCAGAATGGCGCGCGCGATCTTGGTCATGTCGCCCAGGTTGGGAACGCTGGGGTAGTGGTGCGCGAGTACCGCGCATGGGAAGGGCTCAATTTCAGCCAGCCATGCGGCCTTCCATCCCAGCGGTGCCCAGGCCACGCTTGCGGCTTCGATGCCGCTGCACACTGAACCGAATTGCATTGAGACTCCAGAAACAAGCGAGCCCGCTGGGTGGCGGGCTCTGTGGGGTGGGGTTACGCGGCTCGTCGCGCCATCTGCAGCAGGCCGGACCATGGGCTCGAAGTCCCCTGGCCGGTGCGCGTCTTGCGCTTTGCTGCCCATATCGCGCGGTTGCTCAGGTAGTAGCGGTGCTTGCGCTCCCGCTGGTGCTCGGCGTCGAATGCGGGTCGTGGAGCATCAGGCCCCTGGCTTGCGGAATACACCGCAGCTTCGCGCCCTTGAATGCCTGTCTGGTTGCGGTAGCGCACGATTCGGAAGAACTTCCCCGGGTGGTTCTCGCGCGCCGTTGTGATGCATCCATCTACGCGGTTGCGAGACCATCCCAGGTGTTCGACCAGCTCTGACACTGTCATCGGGCCGCACTCTTTCAGCGCGGCGGTGATGGCGTCGCGGGTGATTGGTGGAGTTGGCATAGTCAGTGATTGACGTTTTGCGCGATGGCTTCTGCCCAGGGCGTCCCGGACTCCACCAATTCGGCCACGCGCCAGCGGCCCAGCGCGGTCATGGTCGGGTGCGTATGCAGACAGCAGTCGGCGGCAACCTCATACGACTCTGCCGCTCTCATACAGACGGGGCACTGCATGGGCTGGCTGGCGTCAGCGGGCGATACCAGTTCCGGGCAGCAGCTTTCTGCTTCGTCTTCGTCGCCATGGATCTTTTTGCACACTCCGCACTTCCATTTCGTTAGCGGCGGACAGCACTCGGCTGCGTCGTCATCAAACTCATGCACCGCATAGCAGCTTTGACACTGGAAGACCTCGGAGACAGCGCCGGGAGTTTCAGCGTCAGATGGCTGGAGGATGTTGGGCCCCACGGCATTCAGTGCCACAAGGCGTGTGAAGAAGTCGGCTGATGCCATGGTGGACTCCATGAAAAAGCCCGCACTGGGCGGGCTTGGGGGGGTTGTTGGGTGGGCCTAGAACGGGATGTCGTCATCCATGTCGTCAAAACCCGATCCGGTGGAGCCGCGTGGCGCTGGCGCCGGGGCCTGTCGTTGCGGTGGCGGCGCTGGGCGGGCGGCTGGGGCTGGTGCAGGCGCGCCATCCGATCGGCCTCCCAGCATTTGCAGGCTATCGGCGCGAATCTCGGTGCTGTACTTTTCCACACCGCTCTGGTCTGTCCATTTGCGGGTGCGCAGGGAGCCTTCCACATAAACCTGCGAGCCCTTGCGCAGGTACTGCCCCGCGATCTCAGCCAGGCGGCCATTGAAGGTGATGCGGTGCCACTCGGTGGCCTCCTTCATTTCCCCGGTCTGCTTGTCCTTCCACTTGTCGGTGGTGGCCACGGTGACGTTTGCCACCTGATCACCGCTGGGGAAGGTGCGCATTTCAGGGTCGCGGCCCAGGTTGCCGACGATGATTACTTTGTTGACGCTCGCCATGATTGGCCTTTCAAAATTCCCGCCAGCCAGCCTGGCGGGTGTTGGGTTACGCGGCCTGCAGTTCTACAGGGCGGTGGATTTGGTCGAATTCTTCGATAACCTCGGCGTAGTACTCGCGCGCGGCTTCCACCTTTTCAGCGATGGCGCGTTCTTTGGCGAAATCACGCTCAATCAGCCAAGTGGTCAGCCGCAGGTGCTCGGGGATGTGGCTTACAACGTGCAACTGCAGAGGCTCATAGCCGATCAGGCGCTCTGGCGTGTCCACCAGCGCGTAGTTCACTTCCCACTCGTCTGCGTCCCACAGCCACATGTAGCCGCGCATCTGCCATTCATACAGCTTGTCCTCGCAATCCTTGGTCCATCCCGGGAAGGTCTTGGCCGACCAGGATGACTTGAGGTCGTGCCCACGTTTGCGGGCGGCGTCGAAAAGGTCGCATTCCCCGGTGATGAGCCCGTTGGTCTTGCGCTCTGTGTTCTTCTGCAGCGACAGGCCGCGTACGCGGTTCAGCAGGGCGATGCTCTGGTCTTCCACCTCAATGCCCTTTTGCGTCTCCTTGCTGGAAAACTCGAACTCCACGCTGAAGATTTCTTGCTGGGCCAGCTCGCGGATGTAGGTCTTTGCGCCCACCGAAAGCGGCCCCTCGGCCTTGCTTTTGGGCTCTGTCATCAGCTTGCCGATGCTGGAGCACCGGAACAGAATTTCTCGCATCACGACTCCTTGAGTTCTGCGCCGCGCGCCTGCACGGCTGCGGCAAAGGTTGCGTATCCATCGCGGTCCTTCGCGCCTTGGAACACCTTGACGCCTTCCTTCATCACCTTGGAAAGGGCATCGCGGCTGGTTGCGGCTTTTGCCTTGGCGCACCATTCATCGCGCAGCAGCTGCACCTGGGCCTGGCGCTCGTCATCAACCAGGTGGCGCACCAGCTCAGCGTCCAGGTCTTCCAGGTCCTGGCTGAACATGTCCGATGCGGCGGTGACGTTGAGCACCATGGCGATCTTGGCTCGCTTGCACGCCATCTTGAGCACGGTGTTTGCCAGGTCGGCGGGCTCGGTGCGCACCTGCTGCACCGTGTAGTGCCCGCCTTGCTTGCGCCCAAACTTTAGGCGGCGGTGTGTTTCTGGCGTGGCGTCGAACTCCTCGGGGCACACTGCCTTCCTCCAGCGGTACTTCTCTTCATCAGAAGAGCACTCGCCCAGCCCTGAGCCCAGCGCAGCCCCGGAGGTCTGGTGCTCGCCGATGCAATTCACCCGGTAGCGGATAACTCCGTCGCGCGACAGGTCTGATACCTCGTAGCGGTCGGCGATGCGGAACGTCATGCACAACACCTCGGCTCCCGACTTCAGCAGCGTGGGCTTGTCGCCAGCGCCGGGGATGGCCCCATAGTGCACGTTCGGCTTCATTACGGCCTGCATGACCTGCTGGACGGTTTTTGCGTGCGCGACGACTTCAGCAGTGGGGTTCGCGCTTCGTGCGGGAACCATGCTGGCTGTTTCAACTTCAACGACAGCGTTCATGGCTTGGTCTTTCAGTAGGAAATGGAAATTGCTGGAATGGCCTTCTTGGCGATCAGCGTGACTGCCAGCTTTGCGCATTCCTCGGTCATGCCGCCCTTTACAAAAGCGTCCAGTGCGGCGCGGTTGATGGCGGTCTTGTGGGCCTTGTCGGCCTCGCGGCGCTTGGCTTCCTTTGCCTCTGCCTCGGCGATTGCGGCCACCCGGCGCTGCTCGGCGGCCACTGCCTCGGCTTCGCGGCGTTCTGCATCGGCCTTGGCCTGCTGTTCGCGCTGGATGGCCTCGGCCTTTTCGCGCTCGGCTCGCTCAGCTTGCAGCTTCAATTCCAGCTCGCGGCGTTCGGCAGCGGCAGCGGCGTCGGCCTCGCGTTTGATGGCCGCTTCGCGTTCCTCCTGGGCCTTGGCTTCGGCTTCGCGCTGGGCACGCTCTGCAGCCTCGCGGGCAATGCGTTCCTCGCGGTCCTTTTGCTCGCGGGCAGCTGCCTCCGCCCGCAGCTTGGCGAGTTCGGCCTGCTCGGCTTCGTGCTTCTCGCGGGCGGCCACTGCAGCGGTGAGGGCTTCCACGGCCTTCGCCTTGGCGCGGTGGGCTTCGGCCTCGTACTCTTCGAGGTGCTCGCCGATGGCAATGGCCTCCAGCGCCTCAACACGCTGCTTGAGCGTTGCGGCGTCCACGCCATCGAAGCCCTGGCCAAAGAACTGGATGCGGGTGATACAGGCCTGATGCTCTGCCTTGCGCGCTTCCTCAGCCTCTTCCCAGGCGGTGAGCGGCGCCCGCACTTCATCTTTCCACTGGTCCAGAAGATCGCGCATGCGCTTGCGCTCGGCGTCGATCTTCTTGGGCACGTCCTTGAGGTCGGCCACCAGCTCCTTGCCGATGTTGTCCAGCGCCGTCTTGCCCTTCGCCACCTTGTAGGCAATCGAGGCGATGGCGTCGCGGCCCTTCTTGGTGGACACGTCAGGAACAAAGGCGTCCAGTTCTTCCTTGATCTTGGCGAGGTACGGGTCCAGGCCCAGGGGCGCGGAGTAGACCTGCAGCGCCGTTTCCTTCGGCGGCAGGACGATCAGTTCAGTGGTGTCGCTCATGTTGTCCTCAAATGGTTTGTTGTTCAGTCCCGCGCCACCAGCCACGCCAAGCGCAGTGCGCGGATGGGCCCGTTGCACTGGCGGTAGATGCGGTAGAGCATTGCGAAGTCGCGCAGGCGGTTCATGGCAGCCTCCGAAACTCAATGGCCCATACCCAGGGGTTAGCCTCAACGCTGCCATCGCCGTTGATCGCCTCCCACAAGCTGAAATAGCTCTGGCGCGGGTCTGTGGAGTGGTAGTGGGTGGTGTCTGCCAAGCCGTACCCGCCATCAGGCTGTTGCACGATGCCCTCGGCCATCGCATCCGCCTCGCTGATGTCCTGCAGACGCTCCACGCGCACACTGGTGATTTCCAGGGTGATGCGGCTGGCCGCCCGGGGCATGAAGATCGCGGGCCGCTTCCACCAGCCCACCTCATGCAGTTCGCGCTTGCGCCGGGGCAGCTTTTCGTCGGCCTCGTATCGGTAGGCCTTGCCAGTGCCCATCGTTTCGTCAACGAAATGCCATTCCTCGCGGTGCTTCTTTTCGCTGTACCGCTTGGTCCAGTGGCCCCAGGCGTAGAAGGTTTCGCGCACTGTGAAACGGGCGCAGGGCAGGCCGTAGGGGCAGCAGACCACGGCATCTGCAGCATGCTCCGGTAGCAAGTAGACAGGAGCGTGCTTCTGGCCGCGATGGGGCGCCAGGATCGAATCGCGGCCCATGGTGATTTCGGTCTTGGCAATCCGCCGCGTCTGTGTCTTGCTGCCATCCCGCAGCGCGCGGACCATGGGCCCGCTGAAAAGGATGAGGCGCTCTTTCATGGCTGCTCCTTGAAGCAGACCAGCACATCCCCCTGCCACTCAAACGGCTTGCCTTCGCAGGCACGGCGCGCGGCGAAGTCCAGGGAGTGTTGGGCCTGCTGCAGCTGTGGTGCTTTGGGCTGTGCGCGGTCCTCGTAGGTGGTGCCCGCGACTGCAGCCATGCCGAAGGCGATCAGCGGGCCCAAGATCCAGACGATCACTACTTTCATGTGGGTTCTCCAGCGGGCTGCTTGATGTGTGAAGCAACCCAGTTGCGCATGCGCTGCCAGCGGCGCTGGGCAACGATGGCGGGGTCGATTTCCACGCGCACGGTTCGCTCGTGGTACTTGTAGCCATAGGGTTTGAAGTGGTGGGGCGGCATGGGACCGCAGATCACCACGTCCACGTACTCGTAGGTACTGGTGCCCTCATCGTTCTCCCAGACGATTTCACGGACCATCGCGGGAGCAATGCCAAAAAGGGCGGCCACGGCGTCCCAGTCCTCCGGGTCAACGGTGGTCATGTCCAGGCCGCGCTTGGCACCCAACACGCCCAGCGTGCAGTAGTCGCCATCTGCTGTAACCAGGGACTCGCCAATCAGCGCTTTCTCCGGCATGGCATCCAGCGCGGCCAGCACCTCGCGCAGCGCTGCTTGGCCGCGCTTGCCGTTGAGGGCGCTGTTCACAGCGGCGCGCCAGCGGCCCATGGCCAGGGGATCGTCGTCGCCGTAGTCGTCGGTGTATCCGCTTCTGCTCATAGCGGTTCTCCTTGTTCAAGAGCCTCCGGGTCCAGCTCCGCGCCAATGGCGGCAGCCTCTGCCCTGAGTGCGGCCGCGCGGGCGGCCTCGTCGTTGCGGCGCTTGGTGTCGGCCTGGGCTGCTGCGGACAGGGCCAAGACATTGGGGCGGGCGCTGGTGAAGTGCGGGGCGTTGATGGGGTCGATCACGCTGCACCGCCTTCCTCGAAAGGAACCAGCGGTGTGCCGTAGCCCAGCATCAGCGGATGCATTGGGTCGCCCGCCTTTGTGAATCCGAAGCACCGCACAGGCTTGCCGGAAGAAATCAGCGCGTCAGCCAGCACGTCGAAGAAATCCTGCAGCGCGGGCGGAACCTTCGATGTGTTCCCCCAGCATGGGACCAGAATGTCGGCCTCTGTGATGATGTTGGTGATGTGGTCGCCAATGTCCGGCCCGTGCGGGTCATCTACGGCGGCCAGCGTCTTCACATCGGTGGCGCGGTATGCGAACACGTTGCCCACGATGAAGCGCGATGCGCCCCAGCGCTTGGAGAAGCCGATCCACTTGCGCACAGTGGCGTCGTCCACGCTGGCGTCGGCCGTGCTTGGGTTGATGCCGAAGAAGGCATACACCGGGCCATCCATTGCGACGGTGCGATCAAGTCGGTAGCGGTACAGGCCGCACGGGGAAAGGATGGCGCTCACGACCACACCCCCATGTGCGCGTTGTGCTGCACCTGATCCACCAGCGCACGGTGATAGCGGGGATCGCTGGCCTCCAGCGCCGCCACATCGGCCCAGGCCTTGCTGCGCAGGCGCTGCAGCTCCTGCTCGGAAATCGGCGGCGGTGCGCCAGGGATGCGCAGCAGCGGCTGCACGGTGTGTACGGGTTGCATTGCGCCTCCTGGGCGTAAAAAAGCCCGCGTGGTGCGGGCTGGGTGAATCAGAATGGGATTCCGTCGTCTGGCGGGCGGCGCCACCGCAGGGGTGTCAGCAGCGGGTCAACGCCTTGCGGGTGCTGATCCCACAATTCGCGGTAGCGTCGAACCAGCGCCGGCTCACCGTGGTACAGATAGCCGATGCCGTCGTAGCGGCGGGCCTCGCGGTGCGCGCGGCGGTAGAGGGCGCGCGTCCAGCGGAACTTGCGGGCCATGGTCAGCGCTCGATGGCTGTCTGCGTCAGCCCGCCAGCGGCAGCGGCCACGGCGCTCTGTGGTTCGTCACCATGGCCAATGGCGTGGGCGGCGGCGGTTTCGTGCAGGCGCCTTGCTCGGTTGTAGCCAATGAATAGGTGGTGCTGGATGTCTCGCACGTTGCAGTTCACCAGCGCATCGTTCAGCCAGTTCGCGGCGCCCTGTAGCGGGTCGGGCTCCTGCAAGCTGTACGAACTGGCAAAGGTGGCTTGGCTAGCATGACAAGCAACGCGGCGAAGGCCCTGCGTGATGGTGATTTGACCGCTGTCTGGGCACTCCTCAACAAAGAGCCAATCGCCGTTCTCAACGACGGGTTGAATGCTTGCTTTGATCTTCGCGCCCACATTGTTCAGCGCACACATGGCGTTGTAGACGGCCTCGGCTTGTGGCTTGCTCAAAATCATTTGGCGCTCCAAAGAAAAAGCCCACTCGGTGGTGGGCTGGGGGGGAAGAAAAAAGCCCCGACTGGCGGGGCGAACCCCTGCGCAAGGCAGGAGGGGAGGGAGAGGGTGGGCTACTTGCCGGGGGGAATCTCCACGCACCGTCCAAAGTTTGTGAAGTGGCTTTTGCCCGTGAGGGTGATGGGACCGGGCTACCTTCCGCATTTTTCGGGCTGCATTCCATAGGCCGCTTGGTCACAAGGACCGCGCCGCGCCGTCACAGGTCTGTCTGCCGCCTGAGCCTCGTGAGGTCCAGGGCTTTCGGTCATGCGGTCGCCATCACATCAGTGCCAGCTCGTGACGCTGATGTGATGGCCCCGGCGCTGGGCCGGGACGGTGGCAGCAGCTGTCAACCGATCGTTGACAACTGACAAGTATTCCTTGACAGATCAAGCGCCCATGCGCTCCGCAGTCCTGCCGTAGGCACAGCCTCTGCGGTAGGCCAGGAACAGTTCATTTACGTGGCCGTCTTGATAGACAACGCCCTGTGGCCATAGCTCTTTTGCTTCACGATCCAGTCGGCGGTGCTTGAACTCTCGTTCAAACATCGCCATCAGCTCGCTGTGCTCTTTGGTCCCTATCCCCATGCTCGCGCTCCTTGAAAACCTCAACCGCCTGTCACGCGGCTCAGGTTTTGGCCCCTTCCTGCTCTTGGTGGGGCCAACCTCATCTGTACTTGGCACGCCCAGAGCGGCGCCCGATCTTTTTGATCTCGCTGGATACGGCACCCAGCGCGCAACGTTGAAAGCGTCTATGTGTGCCACGCACTTCTTTTGAAAGCACATGGAGGGTTCGAGGCTGTTGAGGCCAAGGTGGTCCACTGAGTTAGCTCCATCGTCCTGACCCATGCCAGCGATCCCCGGACTCACGCCCACTACACACCGGTTCACCCGGCACCTGCGTTGTTTGCTTGTTCAAGTCGGTGTGCTCCGCTTCCAAGAACTCCGTGGTGACCGCCGATCCGCTCACCCTGTCGCTGCGTTTTGCTGCGATGGGTGAATTATCAGAGTTCCGTTATTCAATGTCAACGGAAGTCCGTTATTAGTCCGTTATTCCAACTACCTATCCGTATACGTAGTCCTGCGCAGACGAAAAAAAGCCCACCTCAGTGGGTGGGCTTGAACCCCGCTCTTGCAGCGAGGGGAGGGGATGCCGCAAGCGGCTAGCGGCAGAGGAATAGTAGGACGGTCACGGGCAGCTGCGTGTCAGACGGCGCCGCATCGTGCGGCTCAGTCCCCGAACCGCAGCCGCCAGGCCTGGGCCACCCAGTCACCCTCGGGCGTCTTCTCCAGGCCGTGAACTTCCAGGGCGCCGCTCACCATGTCCACGATGCGCGGCTCAAACAGGCGCTGGGGTTCGTAGCTGGCCAGGTGCAGAGCTGGCACGGTTCCGAATCGGCCCTCCAGGCGCACAACGGTCAGATCCCCGGTGCACTCATGCATCTTGCTGGCGAACGGCCGCCGACCGCCCTTGCAGTAGAGCATCAGGATCGTGGCCTTGACGGGGTGGGAGATTTGGAGCGGCGGCATGGATGTACTGTGGAAATTTACAGTACATCGTGGCCGCCAGGGGTAACGCCCGAGTCGGGCGAGTGGGCATGAAAAAGCCACCCGAAGGTGGCTTGTTTGTGTTGCCGATTTACGCGGCCTTTTTCATCTCATGTGGAACTGGCTCTTCAGGTTCTGGATTCTTCAGGGCCTCAATTCGATGCTCTGCTTGGTCAGCCTTGGCTGTGTGATGTTCAAGAACTTCCTTCATTCCTTCTGGGATGAATCTTTGCAGGATGTCGCGCATCAGTGGCTGATACCCGACCCCATGGTGGGCCGCGATCAGCTTGTATGCATCGATCATTCCCTTTGGCATGCGGATCGAGATGGATTGCATCCCGAGCGCATCATCCAGCGCCGCCAGGTGCTCAGCGCTGGCAACCTCCGCGTGGTCAGCGCTCGCGCCCAGTGCGCGGTCTTCCCATGCTTCTTCAGTGCCTGCGATCTTTGTCATTAGATTCTCCGTTTGGTGTGACTTGAGTAAATGTGGATTTCGTCTTCGTTTGGTTCGTAGCAGGTCTTTAGGTAGACTTGTTGACCTCTTTGTATATACGCAACCTTGAGCAATCGATTCTTGTTGGTTTTGCTGAGGAACCACAGAGTCTGAGGATCTGTTTTGTGTTCCTCCCTGTTGTCTACCAGTAGGGGCCCGTTGAGGTTCTCGAAGCATTGCTCAACCTCTCTTCTGTCTACATGGTGCTTGTTGGCCAGCTTGTCAAGCATCGCCTGGGAGATGACTAGGTTCCTCATGCAGCGAATTATGCGGCCTAATTAATAACCGTGTATATACGTGGTTTGCACTATTGTTGTAAGAACATACAGTTTCTTCCTGTAGGCGCTATCGCAGAGCTGCTGATCAACCGCCGCCACCACGCGCCACAGCCTCACCCCGCAGGCCTGCGCGCAGCCCGCTCCAGCTTCCGGCACTCCTTCACATCCACCAGCGTCTTGAACCGGTGGTCTTCCCGAGTGATCCACTGCATGTTCTCTGGCCTGTCGGGGCCGCCGGCGCACAGCGGCGTGATGTGGTCAACGTGATATCCAGGGCAGGCCCCGCGTGTGCGGCCGGTGGCAGGGCAGGGGTTCTCGGCGCGGAAGGCTCGCACCTGGGCGCGGTCGCGATCTGTGCGGGCCTCGGCTGGGGCTGCCGCCAGTAGGGCGATGACGAGGCAAAGGAGGGAGGGGATCAATTGATCGTCGGCTATTTTGCGAAAAGCCGGTATGCCACGAAAGCCAGAACTAGAATTACTCCGACAAGCGGCCAGAGTGGAATTGTTGGGGCCCTTCGCTCCAACTCGCGAATTTCGGCGACTCTCTGATCAATTCGCTCTTGTTCTTGAAGCCGTGCATGGGCCTCGGCCTGTCGACGCTCTTCAACTTCTGCGATTCGTCGGACTTCCGCATCGTCCAGAAGCGACTGAACTCGCAATCGAATATAAATTGCTCGCGCTCGTTCTTGGGAGCCGCCGCATTCGGCGATGGCTTTTGCCCATAGGCCATCGCGACGAATGCCTGAGGCTATTTCAGTTGCGACTTGTGCGTAAAGGGCCTCCTCTGCAAGCCGCTCTTTTGCTCCCATCCCTCTCTCCTCGGTCAGCAGCGCGCCTTGATCTTGCGCCTGGGCACGGGGTGCGCGATGTAGTAGACCCATGAGACCTGGTGCACTTCGTAGAACAGAATCGCTGGATCGTTGTAGCTTCCAAACCTCCAGCCTCCGCGCTTCGACAGTAGGCGCTTGATCATCGTCTCGCCAGTGCTCAGGCGAACAAGTACATCGTCCTCAATGTCAGGCTCTGTCCCGGGCTCCACCAGAGCGAATTCCCCCGGGTTGTAGCGCGGGATCATCGATGGCCCCTCCACCTGGGTCAAAAACGCATGGTCGTCGCTGGTGGCTATCTCAGCGCACTCATCCGTGATCCCTATTGGGAAATCAGAGTCTGTCCATATTCGCTCGGGCATCAATCCACCATTCCCCCTGCCAACAACAAAAACTTCGCGCACCTTGGCTGAGCTGTACGGGACAGCGCCAGGAGGGACCGGGGGAGCGGCCAACATTGATCCCTCCCCAGTGGCCAGCCAGTGAGCATCAACCCCATACGCCTTCGCGTAGACCGGCGTGTCTGCTGATCCATTCCCAACGCGCTCAGCGGTTGAGATCGTGCTTTGGGCGATGCCCGTGAGCCTGCCTGCCTCCTCTTGAGTCAGGTCAGCATGCTTTCTTGCGGCTCGCAGCCGCTTTCCGTATTCGGTCGCCATGTTCGCACTCTATGGAAGTCCGATAACAGAAAGCCGTTGCATTAATAACGGAAATACGTTATTGTGCGGGCCATGCAATGGAAAACCGTCATCGCCGAAATCCAGTCTCGCCAAGGTTGGACCCAGCCGCAGATCGCGAAAGCCGCCGGATGCGCGCAGGCCACGATCAGTGATCTTGCAACAGGAAAAACCTCCGAACCACGCTTCGCGCTTGGTCAGGTGCTGCTCGCAATGAGCAAGAAGCCAGCACGCAAGGCAAAGCAGCAGGAGGCGGCATGACCTCACTGTCTTTCCTTGCTCCGGCGCCACTTGGCGCGCTCTGCTCTCCGTCTCAATTCCAAGCGGCTGTAGTGCAGGTCCACCAGAACGTACCCAACGGCTACGCCAACGTATGCAACTTTGATCCAGACCTGGTTGGAGCTGGTGCCCATGACTGAGCTCAATACCCAGAGAGCGCTGGCCACGCCAACGAACCGCGTCCAGTTCAGGATCGCCGCCGCCCGCAAGAAACGCTTTTGGCGCGCCTGCAGTAACGCCTTCTTGGCAATCCATCTGCTCGCGCTGGCAATTGTTGGCTTCATGGTCGGTGACGGATGGCTGTTTCGCGTGGTTGCTGCATCCATTGTCGTCGGCCCCGTGCTGGCCTATCTGGCGCACAAGCCTGCCCCCAACTCTTCCCAAAAAGAGGTCGCATAGATGACTCCAACACCCCAAGGCGTGGCAACGCCAACCGCAAAGAACCATCAAGAAATCGTAGATGCCTTGGATGGCCTGACTGCCGAATTTTCTGCTGCCTACAAGGCTGCTTCGGCCCATGCCGATGCGCGGCGCGCAGAACTTGTGAGTCAGTGTGGTGCCCTTGGCCACCTGTTCGGAAAGAACCGTGGTTCCACAATTTTTGGGGCGGGTCGTCTCTGCGTGTACTGCAGCACTCCAGAGCCCAAAGAGGTCGCCCATGGTTGATCCCAAAGTCACACGCCCCGCATGCGCCGCGCCTGCGCGCGCATCACTGCCGCGCTGAATTTCGGCGCCCTCACCAAGCCACTTTCTCCAGCGCCATTGCGGCGCGAGAGAGCTTCCGAACAGAGGACCGCATGAGCCACAACAACGACAGCAATCACAACGTGCCCATGTTCGCGCGGGCTCGAAATGACGACCGCCCGACCACAGAACTCCGCGTCGATATTCCCAAGGAAATCATGGGCGTGATCGATGCCCATTGGATGGCCCGTGCCGGGGCGAAGGCCAGCCGCAATGAGGTGGTGAACGAAATCTTGAAGGAGTGGGCTGCGAAGAAGTGGCATGAAGCGAGTCTCGTTTTGAAGCTCGTTCCATGCAATCCGGACTCTCTGGAATCGGAGGGCCTGCAGCATGGCTGAAAACGCTTTCACCATGGTCCGCGAGCGCGGCCCGGACCTCGATATTCCCGCGTTGCCCCCGCGCAAGACCAACCGCAGCACAGCACCCATTGAGGGCAATGTGCAGCAGGCCTTGGACCGCAACGGCCGCCGCACGGTGAGCCTTGCGCCACGCACTGCTGGCGCCATCACCATCGAATCGCGCGAGCAGAGCGCTGCCAGCGTGGCCAAGCGCCAGCGGATCAGCAAGGCGTTGACGAAGTGAACGGTGGTGTGGCCGCGCCATTCATTCGGCCACAAAAAAGCCCGGGTGCAACCGGGCCTTCTGAAAGCTAACTGACTATGAACGCAATCGTATCAAACATCTCGCGACTTGGCGAGCCAAGCATGCAAGTAGTAACCGTGACGCCGGAAATAGCGCGGAAGTGGTTGGGTCGAAATGCAGGCAATCGTCCATTGAAGACTACACATGTGGGTCGTCTGGCAGCGGCCATTCGTAGCGGCAAATGGAAACTTACCGGTGACCCCATCCGCTTCTCCGATACAGGGAAGCTCATTGATGGCCAGCACCGTCTGCAAGCCATTGTGGATGCAGAGGCCCCGGTGCAATGCGTGGTGATGCATGGATTGAATGATGACATCTTCGATGTGATCGACAGCGGTAGCCCGCGCAGCAAAGCGGACGCTGTTTTCATCAAGTACCAACTGCCAGTTGCAAAGTCAGGCCTTCTTTCATCCACGGCAAGTATTGCCTATCAATACGCGCATGGCTCGGTGAGCTTCAAGGTCAAGGTCGCAACAGATGACCTGCTGCATTTCATCGACGGGAACCCTGACATCGTCGATGCGGTGAACTATGTCTATGACACCACGCCGCACGAAAACCCCGTGGCTAAGTCGATTGCCGCGGCTTTCTATTTCTTCGCTCATCGCAAGGATGCCGCTCTTGCCGATGCCTTCATGCTGCGCTTCATGGTTGGCGCAGTGCATGGAGCCAACGACAACCTGCTGTACCTGCGCAATTTCTGCTTCAACGCCCGCGCAGCACGCCGACCCATTCAAACAAGCGAAATCTTTGGGCGCCTTGTACTCGTTTGGAACTCTGAGCGGCGCGGCAAGCCGATCAAGCACCAGACCAACATCCGGGTGCGTACCGAAGAGGCGTATCCCCGCTTCATCTAACAAGGGAGGCGGATCGCCCGCCTGTTCGCATGACAGAAAACATCATTGAAGTGGCAATTGAGCACGTTGTAGTGCGCGACCGATTTCGCAAGGACTTCGGTGATATAGATGGCCTCGCCGCCAACATCAAGGAACTGGGATTGCTCCAGCCAATCGGTATTGACTCTGGTTATCGCTTGGTGTTCGGTGAGCGCCGTCTGCGTGCGTGCAAGCAGTTGGGGCAAGACAAGATCAAGGCGCGATTCGTGAATCTTGATTCACTGCTTAAAGGCGAATTAGCCGAAAACGAGTTCCGCAAGGACTTTGCGCCATCTGAGCGTGTCGCAATCGGTGCCGCCATTGAGGCGGAATTGCAAGGCCGCGTTGGAAACAACCAGCACACAAAAGAGGGTAAGGAAAATTTTCCTGACCCTAAACCTTCTGGCCAAACTCGCGACCTCGTTGCCAAAGCCACTGGCTTCGGCAACGGGAAGACCTATGAGCAGGCCAAGAAGGTTGTTCAAGAAGCCGCCCCGGAGCTGGTCGATGCCATGGACCGTGGCGACGCGTCGGTTTCTGCCGCTGCGGCACTTTTAAGCAGCCCAAAGGAGGATCAGGTAAAGATCGTCGCGGAGGGTCGGAAGGCCATTCAAAAGGCGGCAAAGCATGCGAAGTCAACGCGCCTGGAGATTGTGCGCCCAGCAGGCACGCCGCACGTCCTGCAGGTCATAAACGCCATGGACGTGCTACTACGGCATATCCAGCGCGACGGCATGAGCCCTCGCGACATGGCCGAAGTGTTCTTGGCGGAAGTGGACTTATCCGAACCAGCAATTGCCGACCGTGTGCGCGCTACTCTGCCCATCATGGCCGAGCTTGGCCGCATCGCTTCAGAGTTGGAGGCTGTGTAGTGGCCCGCGCTCGCAACATCAAGCCAGGCCTGTTCAAGAACGAGATTCTTGGAGTGGCCGACCCGATCTACACCCTTCTTTTTGAGGGTCTGTGGGTTCTTGCAGACCGAGAAGGACGGGTTGAAGACCGGCCTCTTCGGATCAAGGCAGAAATCTTCCCGTACCGCGACGGGCTCAGCGTCGATGAAATGCTGAACTGGCTGCAGGCCAACGGCTTCATTCGTCGGTACGTGGCCCGAGGCAAGAAGTGCATCGTCGTGTGCGAGTTCGTAAAACATCAGAACCCGCACAAGAACGAGTCCGAGTCTGAACTGCCAGCACCAGAGGATGACGGAGCAAAGCCCGAGGAAATCGGAAGCACTACCGAATTTATCGGAAGCGCTCCGGCTGATTCCCTCTCTTCTGATTCTCTGATTCCTGATTCCCCCAAGGAGACAGCGCCACGCAAGCGTGCCGCCACCCCATCGCAGCCGGACATTGCCAAACCTGACGACGTTGAGCCGCAGACCTGGGCCGACTTCCTGAAGCTGCGTAAGGCCAAGCGGGCCCCGGTGACCCAGACGGTGGTGGACGAAGCCAAACGCGAATGCGCCAAGGCCGGGATGACCCTGGAGGGCTTTCTACGCGTCTGGTGCCGCCGTGGATCGCAGGGGCTGGAGGCCGCATGGCTCAAGCCCGACGAACGTGCACAAGGCCAAGCAGCAGTGGAAACGCCCTACCAGCGCTCGATGCGCGAGCGGATGCAGGAGGCCGCGCCCGAGATTGCCCGCCGCGCGCCGGCCGCCCCGCCGCAGGACGCAGCGGACTTTTTTAGAACCGTCGATGCCCAGTCTCGGGTGGTCGACGTGAAAGCAATCGAGGTGACCACATGAGCTTGCCATCGGCATGGACCGACAAGATTTTTGCCAAGCTCAGCTTGGCCTATGGCCGGGACTTCATCGGGCGTTGGGAGGGCATTGACCTGGGCGACGTGAAGACCGACTGGAGCCACGAGCTTTCCGGCTTCGATGCCCACCCAGAGGCCATCGCCTACGCCCTGGCGAATCTGCCGCAGAAGCCGCCAACGGTCATCGAGTTCCGCGCCATCGCGCGCCGCGCACCGCTGCCTGATGCACCGCGCCTGGAAGCGCCAAAGGCCGACCCTGCCAAGGTAGCGGCGGAGATTGCCAAGCAAACCGACCTGAAGTCGGCCTTCGCGCCAAAGCACAACCCAAAGGAGTGGGCGCAGATCATCGTTGACCGCGCAGCCGCTGGGGACCGCATTCGGCCCATCACCCTGCGATTTGCGCGCGAGGCTCTTGGATTGGAAGGGCACATGCCATGGCAATGACCCGCGTTGACGCGCTCCGCAAGCTGCTTGCCCTGGGCGGCCTGTACCGCGACGAGATTTTCTCTGCCATGGGTGGCGACTACCTCACCGTGGCATCGGCAATCGAAGAGCTGCGCGCGCTGGGTGAGTTGGAGCCTGTGCGCGAAGACTGGCTGCGGCAGGTCTACCGCCTCACAACTCAGGCAAGTCTGCGCGCATTCGGAGGTGCCCATGCATGACATGCCACTGCTGCAACGACGCGCGCCCCGACCCGGCCAACCACCGCCTTTTTGCCGACGGCTGCTTGCACTGTGCTGCGAGGCGCATTCAGTACATCCAGCGCCGGTTGCCCCTGGACCAGCAAACCAAGGCAGCGCGCTGTCGTTCAGCTTTGGCCCAGGCATTGGCGCTTGGATTGCCAGAAGCGGAAATCAGATCAATGGCGAAGCGGGCCGAGTGGCAGCTTGCGCCCGCCAGAGGGAGCCGCACATGACGGACATTGAAAAGCGCTACACGCTGCGGCAGCGGAAGGTCATGGACCTGCTCAGCTCCGGCCAGCCGGTCAGCCCCACCGCATTGCGCCGCGAATCCGGCCTGGGCGTCAACGCACTGCACCGCGTCCTGATCCAGCTCATGGAAGCCGAGCGCATTCATGTGGTGCTGGTGAATGGCGAGCAGTGGTACACCAAGTCTGAGGGGCCGGTGCCGACGCTGGCGACGGCGTGGGCCAAGGCGCCAGCGCCTTGGGGAGTGAATGCATGACCGTCCTGCACCTCACTCTGCCATGGCCGCCCAAGGAGTTGAGCCCAAACGCACGCCAGCACTGGAGCAAGCTGTCCAAGGCCAAGAAGGCCTACCGCCACGCTTGCGCCTGGACGGCGAAAGAGCAGGGCGCCCAGCGCATTGAAGCCGAGCGCCTGCACCTGACCATCACCTTTGTGCCGCCCAATCGCCGCGCTCATGACCTGGACAACTGCATCGCACGCATGAAATCCGGTCTGGACGGCCTGGCCGACGTGCTGGGCGTGGATGACAAGAACTGGTCCCTGACACCCATCAAGTCGGATGAGGTGGGCGGATTTGTCCGGGTGGAGGTGGCCCATGGCTGATCTCGCAATCTCCGGCGCCTGGAACGAACCCGTGCAGGCTCGCCAGCACTTCACAAATGTGGTCGCCCCCTGGTGCAAGTCCATGTGGGCCGCAGGCCACCGGCTGCACGTCGAGGTCCGGCTCCACGAGGACGCCAAGACAGACCGCCAGCGCCGCTACTACCACGGCGTGGTGCTCAAGAGCATCGCCCAGCAGGCCCGACCCAACGGCCAGCAATACCCGCTGGCGGTGTGGAAGGAGCACTTCCGCAAGGAGTACCTGGGCTTCAAGACCGTCACGACCAAGAACCCGTTGACGGGGAAGAAGAGCAGAACGCGGCAGCGCGTGAGCACCGAAGACCTGGGCGTGAAGGGCTACAGCCAGTTGATCGACCGGGTGAGCGCCTTCGCCGCGACGGAGCTGGGTGTGACGTTCCCCGCCACCTACCAGCAGTGGGAGGGGATGCAGGTGGACCCGGATACGGGCGAGATTATTGGAGGGATTCAATCATGAGCAACAAGGCCGTGGTGGTGATTTGCTGCGCGGTGCTGGCGCTGGCTGCCATGGCGGGCCTGCACTTAGGGGTTGAGTACAGCGGGTGGGTGCTGTTTGTCGCGTTGATTGGGGTGCTTGGGTCATGACGCCGCTGCAGATCCAAATGATGCTGCATTTCCACTGTAGCCCGGACGCTTTTCAGCCGTGGAGTCCTGCGGCATCGGAGGCGATGGCGTGGTTCCGGGAGCAGGGGTTGGTGCAAGAGCCGGTAAACCTTGACAGCGTTCGGCTCTCTCCGCGTGGCACGGCATATGTCCACTTCCTGCAGGCCCTGCCGCTGCCAACGGAAATGTGGAGCATCCCAGGCCCTTGGAACCCATGCCTTCCGGGTGACACATTGAGGGAGCGTGCATGAAGCGCACCGGTTTCCGCTCCCGCGCACCCCGCCGCGAGCAGCGCGACCCAGACCGCGTGCGCGCCATGCCCACCGTCACGCCCGGAGCTTTCCGCGCGCCGCAGCCGGTGGTGGCCGTGCCTGCAGCTGCGCCGAAGGACACGCCGATCCGCAGCAAGGCGTACCTGCGCCTGGTTGCCCAGCTCCCATGCCTGCACTGCGGCATCTGGGGCCACAGCCAGGCAGCGCACGCCAATACCGGGAAAGGCATGGGCACCAAGGCCTGCGACCTGCAGACCTTCCCCCTGTGTGCCGACCGCCCGGGGCAGCGCGGATGCCACGCCCTTTTCGACCAGGGCGCGCTGTTCAGCAAGGAGGCCCGCCGCCTGATTGAACCCGCCTGGGTGGCCGACACCCAGCGCCGGATTCACACGATGGGCATCTGGCCGAAGGGCCTTCCATACCCAGACCCATAAAAAGAAAGCCCGCACATGGCGGGCCTTCCCGATCTTTCGACCTGAGCAATCGAATGATACAGCGGAGAGCCACCATGTCCACACCAGGAGCCATGCCTATGACCACACCCACACCAGAAACCATTGCCCCGCCGCAAGACAGAATCGAGCGCCTGGCAGATAGGGTTCTGGCCGTGGGGAAGTCGGTTGCCGCCCAGGGCGATGGGCGCACCTTCACGGTGGACGCCATCTATGACGAGATGAGTGAGATCAGCCGTCAGCGCCTGAGCGATGCCATCAAGACGCTGAAGGATGCTCGCCGCATTCACGCCATCGGGCGGTCCAAGGGCATCTACGAGCTGGAAGAGGCTTTCCCGGCCAAGCGCCAGATCTCAATCTCCACGCTCACCGATGGCTGGAAGCTGCTGGAGATTGGGAATTCGGTCTCTATTCCTGTAACCCCGGCTGAAGCGGCTGAGGTTGGTAGTTATCTGGCGGGGGATGCGGTACGCATGTCCATGGCCGAGAAGATCAAGGCCATTGAGAGCGCCTTGGCTGACCTGCGGCACGAGAACGCGGGACTCAAGCAGGCGCTGCGGGATGTGCGCAAGGCTGCAACGGCCCAAGTAGCGCTGCCCCTGTAGGGTTCGACCGCCACCCATCTCCCCGGAAGACTCCGGGGCATGGTGAAACGCAAAGCGCAACAAGAAGCGCAAAAAGCAAACGAGAAACCTTCCGAGCGCAACAAAAAGGCCTCGGAGCGTCCGCGCGGGCGTCACAAAGTGGACTGGGAGGCCGTGGAGCGGGACTACCGCACTGGTCGATTCACCCTGCGCGAGCTGGAAGCGCAACACGGTGTTTCGTACGCCCAGATCAGCCGCAAGGCCAATGAACTCGGGTGGTCCAAGGATTTGCGGGAGGTCATCAAGCAGGCCACCGACGCAGCTGTGCTGCGTGAAACCGTAACGCAGGCGCAAAAAGATGTAACTGACGCGGTGCTTGTTGCGGCCGAGGTGAACACGCAAGTGATCCTCGGGCACCGCAAGGACATTGCGTCAACCCGCAGTGTCGCGGCCAGTCTGCTGGAAGAGCTGAGCCGATCTGCACTGCTGGCGGATGAGCAGGAACTGCTGACCCAAGTGCTGGCAGGCGCTGGTGCTGAACCCGCCGACGAGGCGCGCATTCGGGCAACGGTGCAGAAAGCGCTGTCTCTGCCGAGCCGGGTTGGCAGCGTGAAGCAGTTGGCCGACACCTTCGACAAGTTGCAGCTCGCGGAGCGGCGCGCATTCGGCCTGGATGAAAAGCTGGACCGGCAACCCAACAGTCTGGCCGACATGGCCACCGACGAGCTGAAACGCATGCGGGAGGCCCTGCGCAATGGCTCCTGATTTGCCGCCATCACTGCGCGAGGCCATGCTTGCCGAGATCGAGCGGGAGCTGTCACGCCGCAAGATCGATGAGATGTACCCCGAAAAGGGGCCGCTGCGCCGGGAGTTGTACCCCAAGCACATGGAATTCTTCAAGGCCGGGGCGACCTACCGCGAGCGCTGCGCCATGGCCGCAAACCGCGTGGGCAAGACCGAGGGCATGGGCGGCTACGAGACAGCTCTGCACCTGACTGGCCGTTACCCCGACTGGTGGCCTGGTCGCAGGTTCGACCACCCCGTGCAGTTCTGGGCGGCTGGCAAGACCAACGAAACCACGCGCGACATCGTGCAGCGCAAGCTGTTCGGCCCAGTGCGCGGCTCCGGCCAGGACAAGCATTTCTCAGGCACGGGCCTGTTGTACGGCGACTCCATCGGCAAGATCTCATGGAAGCAAGGCGTTGCTGACTTGGCAGACGCTGTACTGATCCAGCACGCAAGCGGAGGCTGGTCTGAACTGGGCTTGAAGTCCTACCAGCAGGGGCGAGGGAGCTTTGAGGGCACCGAGCGGCACGGCATATGGCTGGACGAGGAGCCACCGCTTGAGATCTACAGCGAGTGCCTCATCCGTACCGCCACGACTGACGGCATCGTTTACATCACGTTCACGCCGCTGGAGGGCACCACCGGCACGGTGATGATGTTCCTGCAGCCGGACCGCACGGAAAAGGCGGTGCACTGATGCCGGCCGTAACTGCCACCCGCTATCTGGTCACCGCAGGCTGGGACGATGTACCCCACCTGGACGCCAAGACTAAGAAAGAACTGTGGGACAGCTCGCCAGCCCATGAGCGCGAAGCCCGGGCCAAGGGCATCCCTTCTCTGGGCAGCGGACGCATCTTTCCGGTCGAAGAGGACTCGATCAAGGTAGAGCCCTTCGCCATCCCAGCATTCTGGCCGCGCATCAACGGCATCGACTTTGGCTGGGATCACCCGACTGCGGCCGTGCAGTGCGCCTGGGACCGCGACGCCGATTGTTGGTACGTGGCCCGGGCCCACCGGGCGCGTGAAGCTACTCCCATCATGCACGCCACCGCCATCAAGGCCTGGGGTGATTGGGTGCCGACGGCATGGCCACATGACGGCTTGCAGCACGACAAGGGCAGCGGCGAACAGCTGGCGGTCCAGTACGCCGGCGCCGGTTTGAAGATGCTCCGGGACCGCGCGACCTTCGAAGACGGCTCCAACGGGGTTGAGGCCGGGCTGATGGAGATGCTGCAGCGCATGCAGACCGGGCGCTTCAAGGTGTTCTCCAACCTGGACGAGTGGTTCCAGGAGTTCCGCCTGTACCACCGCAAGGACGGCAAGGTAGTCAAGGAGATGGACGACTTGCTGAGCGCCAGCCGGTACGCGCTGATGATGAAACGCAAAGCCATCACCAAGCCGATGCCCGCGCGCAGCACTGGCGGGTGGTCCGCGCTCGATAAGGAAATAGGGTACTGACATGCAAGCCACCGACAACCAAGGGGGCCTGCAGGCCCAGGACGAGCAGGACAACGACATGCGCGCGGTGTTCGTGCAGACGCTGCTCTCCAAGCGCTCCGAGGCGATTGCGGGCCGTGCCTCCTCCGGCATCGAGGAAGAGTGGACCGAGGACGAGGAGCACTACCAGGGCATCGACGACGCCAACCGGGCGTATCAGAACGCGAATCAGCTCTTCCGCAGTCGCAAGGCCGCGCTGACGGGCACGGCGCCAGCCAACACCGGGCCTTCGCGTTCCGTGGTGTTCCTGAACATCACCCGTCCGTACACCGATGCAGCCAGCGCGCGGGTGGCGGACATGCTGCTGCCTACCGATGATCGGGCTTGGGAGATCAAGCCCACGCCGCTGCCGCGCCTGAGCACGTCACAGCTCACCATGCTGGCCCAGTCCATGGGGATGAGCGATCCGGCGGAGGCGCAGGCCCAGATCGAAGCCAACCAGGCCAGGGCGAAGCAGGCTGCCTCCAAGATGCAACAGGCCATCGAGGACCCATTGATCGAGAGCAACTGGCACGGTGAGGTGCGCCAGCAGATTGAGGACGCAGCCCGCATCGGGTCCGGCGTGCTCAAGGGGCCTTTCCCCATACAGCGCGCAGACCGCATGGTGTCGCGCGACGAGATCACTGGGATGACCTCTGTCGTCCGGGTGGACAGCATCAAACCCGGCTCCAAGCGTATCGACCCATGGGACTTCTTCCCTGACCCAGCCTGTGGCGAAAACCTGCACCACGGCAGCTACACCTGGGAGCGGGAATACATCGGCAAGCGCCAGATCAAGGCCATGCTGGCCGATGAGAGCTACGACCGCGCCGAGTTGCTGGCAGTCCTGCGCGAAGGCCCGGCCCGCACGCGGCAGGGCACCGAGGCGGTGTACCGGGCCAGTGATGACGAGTTCGAGATGTGGATCTTCTACGGCCACTGCGCCCGCGACCACCTGCTGCAGATCGGCGTGGAGTTGGAGGAGGGCGACGAGGACCGCACGCCCACCATGGCCGTGATGATCAATGACCGGCTCGTGAAGACGGTCGAAAGCCCCATCGAGAGCGGAGAGTTCCCATACGACATCCTGGCTTGGCAGCGCCGCCCTGGTATGCCGTGGGGCATGGGCATCAGCCGTCAGATTCGCACGGTGCAGCGGATGCTCAATGGCGCCACGCGGGCCATGATGGACAACTCCGGACTGTCGGCCGCACCGCAGATCGTGATCGGGAACGGTGTCACCCCAGAGGATGGCCACTGGGGCCTGCGCCCAGGGAAGATTTGGCGCGCCGAGGCCGGTGCTGACGCCCCCGATGTGCGAGCAGCTTTCTCCGCGTTCGTGGTCCCCAGCGTGCAGACAGAGCTGATGAACATCATCAACTTCTGCCTGAAGATGGCCGAGGACACCACCGGCATGCCCGCCATGCTGCAGGGCATCCGCGGCGACGCACCGAACACGCTGGGCGGCATGCAGATGCAGAACAACAACGCCACCAGCGTGCTGCGCCGCCTGGCCAAGCGCTTTGACGACTACGTGACCCGGCCTCACATCCAGCGCTATTTCGACTGGATGATGACCTACAGCGACGATGAGGCGATCAAGGGCGACTTCGAGATCGAGGTTCGCGCGTCATCCGCCCTGGTGGAGCGGGATGCCCAGCAGCAGTTCCTGTTGCAGATGGTGGGTCTGGCCCGTGATCCGGCCTATGAGATCGACCCCGCCAAGCTGTTTGCCGAGCTGTGCAAGGGTCAGCGACTGGACCCGAAGAACTTCCAGCTGGACGAGATGCAGAAGCAGCAGCGCCAGAAGCCAGACCCAACGGTGGAGGCCAAAGCCAAGCTGCTGTCGGCCCAGGCGCGCAAGGCCGATTCGGAGGCCACCAACACCGACATGGAAACGCTCTACAGCGGAGTGCAGACAGGCCAAGCAATCTCCATGAACCCTGCTGTGTCCACGCTGGCCGATGGTCTGGCGCGCTCCGTGGGGTTCAAGGACCAGGACATTGCGCCGATCATCCCGCAGGCTCCCGCAGTGCTGGAGCCCGTGCCGCCCCTCTCCAACACCAACCCCATGACGCCTGCGAATCCGGCCAGCCCGGAGGTGGGCGTGCGTGATGGCATCGAAACGATGGCCGCCGACTGACTGACTTTTCCCCCATGGGGTTTGTAGCTCGGCGGCATCGCCGGAACACTGCAAAGCCATATGAAGGGACTCGACCTCACCTCTCCGACATGGCGCTCGATTGAGCAGCTTGCTCAAGACCGCATCACCACGCTGCGAGAGAAGAACGACAGCCCATCGATGGACGCATTGCGCACTGCTGAGCTCAGAGGGCGCATTGCGACTTGGAAAGAACTGCTGGCGCTGGCCAATCCGGCCCCGGCACCCGTCGTTGACGCTGGTGGTTACTGACCCTGGCCTCAGCACAAGCATTTAGGAGTGCATGACGCATGGACGCACAGCAGCAGGAGCTGGCCGCTTTTGAAAGCAGCATTGCCGAGGCCCTTGGGGATGAGCAGACCACCACTGGCGCTGAAGAGCAGCCGGCCGTGGAAAGCCAGGCCACCGAGCAGGTCGAGGAATCTGCACAGCCTGCAGCCACCGAGCAGCCCGAGACACCCGAGCCCGGAGAGACGGAGCCCGAAAACAAGGGTGAAGCCAAGACCGAGGACGAGGACCCGGTGTTGCTCGATGGACTCAAGCGAAGCGAGCTTCGGCGCCTGCTGGGCAATGCGGCTGACGTAGAGACTTTGAAACGCCAGATCGACAAGGCGCACGGGCATATCGGGGAGCTGAATCGTCGGCTCCAGCAAACCCCGGCGCAAGCGGCACCCCGCGCTCCAGCAGCGCAGGAACTGCCTCCCGAACTGAAGCAGCTCGAAGCCGACTACCCGGAAGTCGTTCAGCTCGTCCGTGCCCTGGTCCCCAGTCAACAGCAACGCCAGGAAGAAGCCCCACCGGCTGATGTGCAGCAACCCGCCCAGGCGGATGCACAGCCAGCGCAGGCCGGGCATGACCCCTTGGCGATTGAGTTGGCAGTGATGGACCGCATGCACAAGGGGTGGCGCGAGAAGTTGGCAACGCCGGATTTTTCGACGTGGCTGGCTTCGCAAGGGGAGCAGGTACGGCAGGCATACGACACGGCGCAGACCGCCGATGCGATGGCCTCCGTCCTGGGGCAATTTGACCAGTGGGCAAACGCCCGCACTGCGGCAGCCGACAAGGTGGCCAAGGGCCAGCAGCGCCTGCAGCGGTCGATGACCCCGAGTGGCAATGCGCCACGCCCCCAAGGCGCGCCAACGGAAATGGAAGCATTTGAGGCTGCGCTGAAAGCTGCGGCTTCTCGGAGATAAACATGACAGCATTTACCAGCGGCAATCCCGCAGCCCGCATTGGCAAGCTCAAGGGCGATATCCTTGCGCACGCCATGCCAGCCGAAGTTTTTGGTATCACCGGCCAGCAGCGCATGATGCCCAAGAACAGCAGCAAGACGATTTCGCATCGTATGTACCTGCCCTATGGTGCGGCCAACACTGACTGGAACACACGCAACCGCCCCTCGGTGGACGCCGTGGCCCATGAGTTGGTTGAAGGCGTGACGCCCACGGCTGACAGCCTGGTGCCTTACGACATCAACGTGACGCTCAAGCAGTACGGCTGCCTCTATGAGCTGACCGACCAGACCGCAGACACCTACGAGGACGATGTCCCCGACGAAATGAAGAAGCAGTGCGGTGAACGCATCGCTTTGGTCCGCGAGATGATCCGCTACGGCGTGCTGAAGGCCTGCACCAACGTGTTCTACGGTGGTGGCGGCTCGACCCGCCCGAGCGTGAACTCCAAGATCACGCTCAACCAGCTGCGCAAGATCAGCCGGAACCTCCAGGCCAACCATGCCAAGCGCGTGACCGGCATCCTGGAACCCGGCGTCAAGATCTCCACGCAGGCTGTGGAAGCGGCCTACCTGGTGTTCGCTCACACCGATGCTGAATCGGACGTGCGCGATCTGCCTGGCTTCAAGCATGTGGCCGAGTACGGCACGCGCAAGGTGGTCAGCCCCTACGAGATCGGCTCTTGCGAGAACTACCGGTTCATCCTGTCGCCTGAGCTGGCTCCGTACCCCAACGCGGGTGCAGCCGTGGGCACGACCGGCCTGTACTCGACGGGCGGCGCCAACGTGGACGTGTACCCGTTCATCGTGGTGGGCGAAGACGCCTGGGGCCAAGTGGCGCTGCGCGGTCTGGATGCCATCGACCCGACCTACATCCAGCCAGGTGTGAAGGACAAGAGCGACCCGCTGGGCCAGCGCGGCTATGTGGGCGCCAAGTTCTACATGTCCTGCGTGCTGCTCAACGAGGGTTGGATGGCAGTGGCTGAAAACGGTGTGTCCAGCCTGAGCTGATAACCAGGGGAGGGCTTCGGCCCTCTCTGTCATCTAGGAGCACACCATGCCCACCTCGATTTCGCAGCGCATCGGCGCTGCCCCTCTGAGTTCCGCCGAAGCGCGCGAACTGCTGGCGATCCTCCAGTCCATGCAGGCCGACTTGACGGTCATTGCCACGCAGTTCAACCAGCTGCGCACGGACTACAACGCCAACGCCACCATCGCCACGGACACCACGGCCACGGCGATCACCATCAACACCACCGCCTAAGGAACCATCATGGCCGACAACGTAGCGGGCCAAACCCGCACCAACTCTGACAAGCAAGATTCCCCAGCGGTTGCGCAGGGCAAGATTGTTTTTGACGCCACCGCCATCACGGCGACCGATTCCACCCGCGTGCTGACCGGCTTCAAGCCGCGCTACGTGCGCTGGGTGAATCTGACCGACCGCGTGGAAGTGGAGTGGTTCGAGGGCATGGACCCCAACACCTGCATGAAGACGGCGGCAGCCGGCACTCGCACCCTGGAAACGGCCAACGGTGGCATCACCGTGGACGAGAAGGGCTTCCGCGTGCTGCAGAACGCCACCCTGGCGGCGATCCTCGCCTCCAAGACCTGCTTCTTCGAAGCCCGCGGCTAAAGCCTGCGCCCCGGCTTCGGCTGGGGCGCCAACATCTGGAGATGACCCCATGAGCAGAAAACCTGCTGTTGACGCAACGAATGAATACCTGGGCGCCACTGGCTCCATGGAGTTTGGTGTCGTGCCGAACCTCTCTGACGAACTCATCGACGCACCCGTGACGATGGAGGGCCTGGAGCTGGAAGCGTTCATGAACGAGCCGGTGATGGTGACCGTGCTGTCTGGCGGCAAGGACAACGAAGCGCCATATGTTCCCGTCGCTGTCAACGGGGTCACGCAGATGTTCATGCGCGATGTGCCCATGGTGGTGAAGCGCAAGTATGTGGAGCGCCTGGCTCGCGCCAAAGAAACCGGCTACGACCAGACCGTGGATGACCGGATGGGTGAGCGCATGAACATACTGCACAACAGGCACAGCCTGCGCTACCCGTTCCAGGTGAACCGCGACGACAACCCACGCGGTGCAGCTTGGCTGCGCGCCATCCTGGCAGGGCGCTGATATGACGCTGACGGAGCTGATAGCAATGTATCGGGCGCAGTCGCGCGACGATGCCGAGCCCTATTTTTGCTCCGACGAGCTTCTGACCGTCTACGCCAATGAGGCCCAGGACGAGGCCTGCCGCCGTGGGCAGATGATCCGCGATGCGGCATCGCCCCTGTGCACGATTGCCTATGCGGCTGCTGATGAGTCCGTGGCCGTTGATCCAAGAATCATCCAGGTTGTGATGGCCTTTGTGGACGGTTACCCGGTGGATGTGATCGGCGACGACCAGATGGACTCGATCATGCCCGGCTGGAGCTCTGCAACGACTTCGGCGCGTCCATCGAAGCTGATCTCTGGTGTGTCCTCTGGGCGGCTGCACATGTGGCCAACGCCGAGCCAGGCCGGCCAGATCAAGCTGCGCGTGCTGCGCATGCCCCTCAAGCGGCTGGCCAACGACACCGACAAACCAGAGCTTCGGATTGAAACCCACATGGCGCTTGTGGACTGGATGATGTACCGGGCCTATGGCCGGGACGATGCCGACATGCGTGACGAGCGACAGGCGGCAATCCACTTGCAGAAGTTTGAGGCCGAGTTCGGCAGCAAGCCCAGTGCACGCAATGAGCAGTGGGTTCGGGATGGCGGCAGCCACGCGCCCGAGCCCATCGCCTAACAAGGAATACAGCGATGGCCTACCCCTATGACCAGATCCCGAAGGACGGCTACCCCAAGGCGCCGCCTGCCGATGGATCGCAGAACAACCCCCTCAATACTGAGGTTGGCCGCAACCTGAGCAACCTTGCTTCTGCAATCCCTGGTGCCGCTGGTGTTCCTGGTGCCGTTGCCATGGGAACCGGCCTCGCTGCCAGGGCCCTTGGAGCATCGGCCCCAGCCGTTGGATTGGTGGGCCGCGCGGTGCAGGCTGCTGCTCCGTACGCACCAGTCGCCGCCGGCGCGGTGGCGCTGAATGCAGCGACCACTCCGAGCAGCGCGACTACGGCCAGCCCTACGGCCGCATCAACTACAGCACCCGCGCCTTTGCCTACGACAGCACCAGCCCCGCAGGCTGCACCGGTTCAGGTGGGAATGGCGACCACGCCACCCCTGACCGGTGGGCAGCCCAGCTCGCAGACTGCTGGCGCGGCTGACAACATGGCGAGCCGTGGCTTGGCATCGGCAGCCACAGGGGCCGCACCGGGAAATGTCGCCACGCCTGTCGTTCCAAACTCCACCAATGACTGGGCAGCGCGCAACGCGCTTCGCAGTGCTCAGGTGTCTGCCAGCTCGATCACTGCCAACGGCGGGCGATTCGACCAGAGCGGCCGTGGCGACTCTCCAGAGGTGTCCGCCTACAAAGCAGCGGTGGCCACAGACCAGGCGCTGCAGCAGGCCCAGCCAGGATTGGCCGCCGCCGCGATGCGTGAGAACGCCGGCATCCAGCGCGAAGGCATGCAGCAGCAGGGCGCGAACGTGCGTAGCCTGGGCCAGATTGCTGTGGAGCAGCAGAAGGTGAACCAGGCTGCGGTGACTCAGGGGATCGACAACCAGGGCAAGACGATGGTCCAGGCCCTGCAGTCACAGATCGCCACCGAGCCAGACAGCGCTAAGCGCCAGGGGATTGCCCAGCGGCTGCGCGAGATGCAGGGCCAATCTACGGCAGACCCATACCTAGTTGTGCCCGGTGGCCAGGCTGTGGACGAGATGGGCAAGCCTTACAACATGCCGTCCACTGTCTTCAACCGTCAGACGCAGCAGTTTGTGCAGCAGCCAAAGCAGGGCAACCAATCGCCTTACCCAGAGGGCCAGAGGCTGACCGGGAAGGACGGGAAGACCTACGTTGTCAAAAACGGGGTTCCTGTCCCCGCGTAAAGGAATCGACAGGCAATCGCTTCAGTTGCAGATCCAGGACGAACCGGATTTGTGGCAAGCCTGCCCATTCGGACCAGTCATGAAATTCTGGCCCTGCCGGTGATACATCGTTCCGTTGTTGTCTGAGCAGTACCCGCCGTTACACCTGACGGTTGATGGCGCCGGCATTTGTGGCGGTAGTGTACGGGCGGGCCGGGGTGGTTGTGGTCTTGCTCCTGGCGGCGGCATCAAGTTGCTCTGTGTCCCGGCATTCCGTTCCGCGAGTCGTTCGGCGTATCCCTTCGGCTGTCCCTGTGTGGCGTACTGGGACTGTTCCATTGCCTGGATACGCTCCATGCGTTCACGCTGCCGCTCTTCGGCGTAGCGCTCTTGCTTGTTCGCCTCCGCCTGGTAGGCCTGCTTCCGTTCCTCGTAGATCTCACGCTGCGACTTGCGCTTTTCTATGAGCTCGCCAGATTGACCTGCAGTGCACGGCCTGTCGGAGTAGACAAGTTGCCCCGATGAATCCTTGCAGCGATGCACCTGGGCTATTGCTGGCAGTGTGGCGGCAAGCGCCAGGGCGGTGATGATGTGGCGGGCATTCACGGGGCGTCCTCCTGGCGGGACTGTAGCAGGGCGCCAGAAACGAAAAACCCCCAAAGCGTTGAACTTGGGGGCCTTCGGGCTTTGGGGAGGGGGTGGGACCTATTTCCACCTCTCGTACTTAACGGTCTTTCGACCGCCATTGACAGGGCACAACCTCCAGAGCGCTTCCGACTTACTTGATTCAGACGGCAAGGCGATTGTACTTTCTGCCACCTCCTGGGCAATGCCCCAGTAGGGTTTGTCTATGCTCCCACGGCACGGAACAGTGGGGGGATGGCAGACAAAACCACCACCAATTGGGCCGACTTCACACCTGTCGGAACCGCCCCACAGACGCCACCCTCCGGCTCGGCACCTTCTGCCGGTGTCAATTGGGATGATTTCAAGCCGGCTGGTGAAGCTGGTGGCACCGCCTCCGACCTGGGAAAGTCCCTCAAGGTAGGTGCCCAACGTCTACCCGGCATGGTCACGGGTCTGGCCGACTTGCCGTTTGCACTGGCATCAGGCGCGCGCCCCGTCACCAAGGCGGCCGACGCCCTAGGCGAAGCCACTGGCTTCCAGCCGGGCAAGTGGGCTGACGAAACCAAGTTCTCGCCCGCCTACGAACAGGGCAAGGCCAACATCGACAAGGCCTGGAAGGATGGCAGCGCGGGAGACATTGCGCTTTCCTATCTGCAGAACCCTGCGTACACCGCCAATCAGGTTGTGGAATCCGTGCCAAGCATGGTCGCTGGTGGGCTGGCGGGCCGTGCTTTGATGGGTGTCGGCCGTGTGGCCGCGCCGCTGGCGAAGGCTGGCGGTGTAGGGCCTGCAGCGCCAGGAATCCTTGCGCGCACCGTGGGTGAAAAGCTGGCGGCCCCTTTGGCGGGCGGTATCGGAGAGGGCGCTGTGACCGCTGGCCAGCAGATGCAGCAGTACCAGGGCGAGGACCAGCAGAAGAACGCGGTCGCCTCCCTTGGCGCTGGCCTGGGAACCACTGCCCTTGGCTTCGGCGCTGGCCGTGTGGCCAACAAGTTTGGCTTGGAGACAGCAGAAACCGCCATCATCAACGCCGGCCGCGATGGCGCGGTGCGTGCAGCTGACAACGTGCCCATGTCGGCCAAGCGCCGCATCCTGAGTGGCATGGTGTCCGAAGGCGTGCTCCAGGAATTGCCCCAGTCCGTGCAGGAGCAGATGTGGCAGAACTACGCCGACGGCAAGCCGCTGACTGATGGCATCGCCCGGGCTGGGGTGGAAGGTGCGCTGGCTGGTGCCGTGATGGGGGCCGGGGCCAATGTGAGCGATGGCGGTGCAAACAAGCGTGCCAAGCAGCAGACGATTGCCGAGCGCCTGGCCGCCGAGGCCGAAGCCGCCAATGCGATGACCACTTCGCCCGGGGCGGCGGACCCCAATGCACCTGCGGGCCAGGTAGCCACGCCACCGGAGGCGCCCGATCTGCAAACCAGCCCTGGTGCTGGCGTACCGCGCGCCGGAATGGACTTCACCCGCGAGGTGGATACCTCCGGCCTGAGCCTGCAAGACCCCGCCGAAGTGGAGCGCGCACGCGCCGCCACGATGGACTACCAGCCAGGCGACGCCACGCCCCAGTGGGATACGAGCCTTGGGGCTGCAGCTGAGCGCCAGGGGCTGAACATGCCGCCTCCGGAGTTCGACACCGGATCTCTGGGCATCGACACCCGCACGCCCAGCGAGCGCATGGGCATCAACCCGTCAAACGGCGCGCTTTCCAAGGCGGCCGCAACGGCCGTGGACTCCGGCATTTCGCAGGAGGCGCAATTCCTGGGCGCCACCGGGCGCGACCTGCAGCCCCGCCGAACAGGACCGGGTGTCGCCAACGAGAGCAATGTCATCGATGTGCAGGGGCGCGTGATCGAGGATCGCGCCATCGCGACGCCGCGCAGGCTCCCTGGCCAACAAGATGGCATGGCTGCCCGTGCGCTTGCTGGAAACCTGCCGACCCAGCCTCCAGCTACCCGCGACTCAGTGCCAGCACTGAGCGCCCCGAAGAACCTGCGCGAGTCCCTTCTTGGGGCGGACGCACTCAAGCCGGAGGGCGCAAATGCCCAAGCTGACGCGCAAACAACTCCCACTTCCGCCCCCGCCATTCCCACAGCCGGACCCACCGCCGTGGAAGCCGCTGGGCCTGCTGCCACTTCCGCAACCACTGGAGTAGCCCGTGAGTCTTCGCCCAATCAAGCCATCCAAGCAAGCGCGCAACCAGCGCAAGCAGGCGCAGCGCCAGCCGCAGAACCCGCCACCGCAAGCGCCAGTGCGTCAGCCCCTGTTGGCGCACCAGAAGTTCGGGCACTGACCGATGGCTCCGCGCCTACGAACCCTGGAGCGCAAGGCTCGCCAGCGCTTGGCGCGCAAGGAGCGGCGCCGTCAGCAACGCCAGCCGCAGGAGCGCGCCCCAAGAACTGGCGCACCAGCATGCTGGGGGCGAAGCCCATAGCCAAGGCGCTGGGTATCGACGCGAAGGGCAAGCGCCTGGCCCAGGTGGTGGCCGAGATCGACGCCGCCGACGCCGCGCGTGCTGGTGTGGAGCAGAACGGGTCTGATCTGGCCGCCGGGCAGATCGACAAGGAATGGAGCGCTTTCGCACCGGAGACTGGCACGCTGGGCATCCCGCGCGCCGACATGCCGCAGATCAAGGCCGAGCACCGAGGCGCTCTGGTGAACTTCCTCAAGGCGCGTGGCATTGACAGCCGCTCGGACGAAGTGCCGGCCAACGACCTGAAGCCCACGCAGGCGGAATTCTCGCCAGCGAAGGTGGAAAAGGCCCGCGCGTTCCAAGGTGGCGACCGCTCCATCCTGGTGTCGTCGGATGGATATGTGGTGGACGGCCATCACCAATGGCTGGCCAAGCGTGCTAATGGTGAGCCGGTGAAGGTGATTCGCCTGAGTGCACCGATTCGGGAGGTGCTTGCACAGACAGCCGAGTTCCCAAGTGTCGCCAACGCCGCTGGGGCGCAGACCACAACAGGAGAACAGAGTGATACCGCTTCACCAGACGTACGGATGGCAGATGAACGCGGCCCGGGCTCTGGCGCTGCTGCGCAGGACGGGGACGGCCAACAGGCTGGAAGTCCGGCACCTGCTGTCGGTGATGGACAGCGGGAGGGAGGTGATACCGCCCAGCCTTCACCCGCTGTGCGAGAGGATGTACCTGCTGCAGGTGAACCCGGCGAATCGACTTCCCGTGTAGTTCCAAAGGCTGTTGGAGCAAGGCCATCGCCTGGCCCACGCCCAGCACGCGCAGCAGCACCACGGTCCACCACCAAAATCGAGGACTTCGGAGAGACGCTGCACGGCGCCCGCAAGATGCTCTACGCCGAGGCTTACGCTGACGGCATGGCCAAGGCCAAAGAGCTGGACACCAAGGCGCATCCGCTGTCCAAGACCTGGCCCGAGCCCGATTACCAGAAGCTGCTGGAGGGCGGGGCGCCGCTGGAAGCTGTGTCCCTGGTCCGGGCGCTGCGCGAGGCTGTGCCCACCAAACCGCAGTCGTCCTGGAAGCTCAAGGGCTGGTCCGCCCAAGTGGAGACGCTGCGCGGCTTTGCTGAGGATGTGCTGTCGGGCCAACAGGAGCCTTCGGCTGTGCGCATCAAGTTGAACCGCGACGGCATGCCCCGGGGCGTCGCCGACAAGGTTGCGCTCTACGAGGCCATGGGCCACGAGCGGTCCCTGAAAGGCATCGATGTGTCGGTGGGCCGCTATTCCATGTACGACCGCGTGGAGTACAACCCACCGCGCACCATCTGGAGCGTGTCGCGCGAAGCCAAGAGCAGCGCCTTCGGCAGCTGGCCGCGCGAGTTGGCCAAGGGGGACACCCGCGAGGAAGCCATTGCAGCGTTCAAAAAGCGGGCCACCGAGTTGCTGGCCGAGGAGCGGGCACCTACCAAGGGCGCGACGTTCGAGATCTACGGCAAGCGCGCGGGCGGCGCGCGGGAGTTCTTCATCGGCAAGAAGATCGGCCGCAATGTCGCGGAGCTGAAAACCGGCTTCGCAGACATCAAGTCTGCCCGCCAGTACCTGGCCGACAACCAGACGGAGCTGGAAAGCCTGCTGGACAAGTACAAGGCTGTGCCCCCGGTGCGCAACGACCAGAATGCGCCGCGCATCGGCGAGGACTACCGCAAGGGTGCCGACGTGACGCCTGAGCAGTTCCAGGAGGCTTTCGGGTTCCGGGGTGTGCAGTTCGGCAACTACGTGGAGGGCGGGCGCCGCCAGCAGGATCTGAACCGCGCCTATGACGCGCTGACGGATTTGGCGGGCGTCCTGAACGTGCCACCCAAGGCGCTTTCGCTGGGTGGACGCCTGGGCCTGGCCTTCGGTGCGCGTGGCACCGGGGGCACCGATGCGGCCGCAGCGCACTACGAGCGTGGCAACGTGGTGATCAACCTCACGAAGCGGGAAGGGGCGGGCAGCCTGGCCCATGAGTGGTGGCACAGCCTGGATAACTACTTCTCGCGCGAGCGTGGGGCGGGCGACACCTACATGACCTTGGACTCGCAGAGCGGAACCGGCGTGCGCGAGGAGATGCGTGCAGCCTTCCGTGAGGTCAATGCGGCCATCAACCGCACGGGCATGCAGGAACGCAGCCGCAAACTCGACGACCGCAAGACTAAGGACTATTGGACCACCAAGCCGGAGATGTCGGCGCGGGCATTCGAGAGCTACATCATCGCCAAGCTCCAGGACCAGAACGCGGGCAACGACTACTTGGCCAACGTGCTGCCGGCCAGCGCCTTCGCACTGGAGGGCGGCTACCCCTATCCGACGGCGGGCGAGCTGCCCGTCATTCGCGGGGCATTTGATGCATTCTTTGAAACGGTGCAAACCAAGGAGGATGCTTCTGGCAACGTTGCAATGTTCAGTCGGAATCAGGAGCCTATGTCTCCCGAGCTGGCGCGCATGCTGGTCGCAATGGGCAGGCCACCTGGCACAGCCACCAAGGATTCCGTCCGCTCCGCTGTGCGTGAGCTGGTGGGTGGCCTTGGCGCGCTCTCCAACAACCTGGGCCGCGTGGTGGTTGCCACAGCCGAGGAGGTAAAGCGGGACTGGGAACCTCTGATTGGACCGACCGGCATGGAGGCCTCGGGCGAGGCGGGCCAGGCCCAAGGGTTTTACGACCCGAAGACCAAGACCGTTTTCGTCATCGCCGATCACATCCGTGCTGGTGACGAAATCGGCGTGGTCGCCCACGAGCTGATGCACAAGCACGGTCAGGTGGTGCTGGGTGAGGCCGGCTGGAATAAGCTGCATTCCTCCATTGAGGCATGGGCTGATGCCAAACCCGGCAGCGCAGAGCGGCGTGTTTATGACGAGGCCGTGGCCCGTGTGGAGGCCTCGCGCCCGAACGACATGAGCATCCCGGAATACTCCACTCAGGAGCTATTCCCCTACGCGGTGCAAGTGGCGCTGGAAATGGGCATCCGTCCCAATGGGCTCGCCAAGCCGGATACGGTGGCGCGCTGGCTGGCCCAGGTGCGCAGCATGTTGCGCCAGGTCTGGAACAAGATTGCCGGGCAGAAGGGCGACTTCAACTCGTTGGATCTTGTGAATCTCGCGTTCGGCATCGCGCAGCGGGAGAACCCGGCGCACGTCACGGAGCTGGATGCCGCCACGGTAGAGCGAGCGCAAAAGGCCGATGATGCACTCAAGCAGATCAGTGACCAAGAAGACCTATTTGCGCAGCCCAAGTCCAGCGCATCGACCATCCAGGAGATCGTTGCCGAGCATGATCCTGAAATCAAGGTGAAGACCACGGACCTTGGCGCCGAGACGATGTACACGCTCACCATGCCTGACGGCACCCGGGCTACGATCACCAGCCGTGAGCCCACCAAGGATGAGGTGTTTGGCATGGATGCCAATACCGGGCGCTGGATCACCGAGCGCCCAGGTGAGAAGGCGCCGCCGAAAGGCACGCGCTCTGATGTCTGGGTGGATGTGTCAGCGCTCAAGCCCGGCCAGAACGGCGCCCGTGTGTACAACATCGCGTCCACGTTCGCTCACAACACGGGCCGCATCTTCATTGGCGACCCCTCTGGTTTGTCCGACATTGCGCTGCGCCGCCGCGCCGAGCAGATGCTGTCCAGCGCGCTCAAGTTTGGAACCACAGACCACATCGCCCCTCACCCGCGACAGGTGGCCGGTGACGCTGCGCTGGGCGTGCCGCCGCTGCGCTGGGTGTATGGCGATCACGCGGGCAACATCGAGCGCCTGATTGACGTGAACCAGCGGGCGCTGGAGAATGCTTTCCCAGAAGCAAAGAATCTGCAATATGACCTCGACACAGGCAACTTCATCGACGCACGCACAGGGGAAACTGTTGACCCAGTTCGATTTGATGCTGGCCGTGAACGAGGCGTACCTGCACGGGACGGCGCCGGACTGGTCGCGGGAGCGGACGGTCGAGGAGAGGCTGGCGTTCTGGGAGCGCCTGGCGCTGGGTGGCGCACGGTTGCGCGAGGCGCTGTGTTCCGTGCCCTTTTACGCGAAGGGAACCGCAGCGGTTCGGGCCAAAGCGATCAGTCTGGGGCAGGACCCGGACCTGGCCGAAGCGAAATCGTGGATGGGCGACTTCGCCAACCAGATCAACGCAGTGCGTCCGCAAACAGCGACATCCCAGGCAACCGCAGCCCTTTGGATGGATTGGCTGCGCAGCGAAGCAGGCTTGCCTCCGAAGAGCGCAAGCAACGCATCTTCTACAGCCGCACCGCAACTGCAGTAGCGGCCGACTACACCCCGACCCAGCAGACCGCTGCCGAGAAGGCGTTCGGGGCCATCACCAAGCAGACTCTGGTCGAGCGCGCACAGGCGTTTCGTGCAAACCTCGGGACCAAGCTGCGCCAAGGGCTGGTGGATCAGTTCGCCCCCATCAAGGAAGTGAGCCAGCAGGCCTACATGCTCGCGCGCATGTCCAAGGGCAGCGATGGGGCCGTGGAAGCTGCTCTGCTCTACGGCAAGCCATTCCTGCGCGATGGCGTCACCGATGTGAACATGCAGGATGGCGGCTTTGCCAATGTGCTGGCCAGCCTCAAGGGTGAGCATGATCGGTTCTTCCAGTGGGTAGCCGCCCAGCGCGCAGAACGCCTGAAGGCCGAGGGCAAAGAAAACCTGCTGACCGACTCCGACATCACAGCCTTGCGCAGCCTGAACGCTGGCGCCATGGCGGATGGCACGGTGCGCATGCCGCTGTACGCCAAGGCGCTGCAGGAGCTGAATGCCTTCAATGAGGCCTCACTGAAGGTGGCGCTGGAGTCCGGCTTGATCGACCAAGGGGCCTACGACCTCATGAAGGACCAGCCCTATGTGCCGTTCTACCGGCTCATGGAAGAGGGCGACATGCGCGGGCCGCGCTTCAGCTCCGGCCTCACGAACCAGCAGGCCTGGAAGAAGCTCAAGGGTGGCACCCAGCAGCTGAATGCCGACCTGTTGCAGAACACCCTGCTGAACTGGAGCCACCTCTACGCGGCCGCCGCGCGCAACCGCGCAGCCCTGGCCACCATGACGGAGGCGGAAAAGCTGGGCATTGCCTACCAGGTTCCCGCCGACACCAAGGGCGCCACCAAGGTGATGCGCGATGGCGTCGCTGAGCACTGGATGGTGGAAGACCCATACCTGCTGGAAGCAATCTCGGCGCTGAACTACACGCCAGGTGGTATCGCCAAGGCGCTGGCGCCGTTCAAGCGCCTGCTGACTTTCGGTGTGACGGTGAACCCCACGTTCAAGATCCGCAACCTGATCCGAGACAGCCTTTCTGCCATCGCGCAGAGTGACCTGAGCTACAACCCGGCTGAGAACGTGGCCAAGGGCTGGAAGGCCACGAGCAAGGGAAGTCAGACCTATGCCTCCATGCTGGCGTCTGGCGGGATCATCAAGTTCGGCACGCAGGAAAACACCAACCATCTGCGCGGCCAAATCGAGCGCCTGGGCGGGACGATGCTGGACAAGCAGGGGTGGGAGAAGTTCACGGGGCAGATGCGCTCGCTCTGGGAGGTCTACGAGGAGTTTGGCGATCGCACGGAGAATGTGAACCGTGCAGCGCTGTACGAGCGCTTGCGCGCCAAGGGCCTGAGCCATGCCGAGGCTAGCTTCCAGGCGCGCGACCTGATGGACTTCAGCATGTCGGGCAAATGGGAAACCGTGCGTTTCCTCACCCAGACCGTGCCATTCCTGAATGCTCGTCTGCAGGGCTTGTACAAGCTGGGCCGGGCCGCGAAAGAAGATCCCCGGCGGTTTGCTGCCATGGCCGGCGCCGTGTCCATGGCCAGCCTGGCGCTGCTTGCCGCCTACAGCGACGATGAGGACTGGAAGAAGCGCGAAGACTGGGACCGCGACAACTTCTGGTGGTTCAAGGTGGGCGACATGGCTTTCCGCATCCCTAAGCCTTTCGAGGTGGGGGCCATCGGCACCGTGGCCGAACGCACCGCCGAGCTGATGCTGAGCGACGAGATGACCGGCAAGCGCTTTGGGCAGCGGATCAGCGACATGGTGTTCAACACCTTTGCCATGGACCCGACGCCCCAGGCGATCAAGCCGTTCCTCGATGTGTACTCCAACAAGGACAGCTTTTCAGGCAAGGCCATCGAGGGCATGGCCGACGAGCGCCTGCGGCCGCAGGACCGCTACAACGAGCGCACGTCGGAAGTGGCGCGACTGCTGGGCTCCTGGGGCCTCCCTGATCCGGTCCGCCTGGCCAAGGGTGAATACGCCGGCCTGAGTCCAAAGCAGATCGACTTCCTGCTGCGCGGCTACTTCGGGTGGCTGGCCACGGTGAGCAACACTGCCACGGATGCCATTGCGAAGCCGTTGCTTGGTCGCGGCGAGCGCCCGGAGCCCAAGCTGCGCGATGCCTTCCTGGCTGGCAATTTCGTGGAGTCGCTGCCCTCGGGCAGCAGTCGTTACGTGACCGCCATGTATGAGCAGGCCCGCGATGTAGAGCAGGCCTGGGCGTCCTATCAGGCGGCCATCAAGTCTGGCGACATTGAAAAAGCCCGTGAAATCCAGCAGGAGGAGGCGCCCAAGCTCCGCAGCCGCATGGCGGTGGAGAACGCGAAGAGCCAGATTGCTGACCTCAATGCGCGTGCCAAGCGCATTGAATCGGACAAATTCATGTCGGCGCAGGCCAAACGCGCGAAGCTGGACGAGATTGAAGCCCTACGGAATCGGGTGGCGGAGCGCGTGGCAGTCAGAAACTGATCGAGCCGTAGAGCAGGAGCTGCAGCCCGAAACCAGCTATACCCACCAGGAAGATGATGGCCCAGAAGGTTTCGACCGCCTTGCTGCGCTGTGATTTGGTGGTGATGTGGTACAGGGCGATCGCGACGACGACGAGCACCCAGAAGATCAATGCTGGCATCCGTGAAATGTAGCTCCGGCGTGGATTGTGGGCAATGGCATCGGCGGTGGACCCCCATGGGGTTTGAGCGCCGCGAAGTAGGGCGGAATCATTGGCGCATTCACTGATTGCACCACTGAGGAAGCACCATGGCCAACGACGTTTACACCAAGGGTGCGAATCGCATCCTCAAAGGTCAGATCAATTTCGAGTCTGACACCCTCAAGGTAGCGCTGGTCAGCAGCGGCTATACCGTTTCGCTCGGCGTTCACGAATTCCTGTCCGACCTGGGCGCCAACACCATCGGCACCAACCAGACGCTGGCTAACAAGGTGGTAGCCAATGGCACTGTGGACGCTGATGATCCAGTGTGGGCAGCCATCGCGGCGGGCAGCACCGCCAAGGCGCTGGTGATCTACAAGGACACTGGCGTGGCGGGCACTTCGCCCTTGCTGTTCTACATCGACGAGGTGACGGGCTTCCCGCTGTCCACCAACGGCGGCGACATCGCCCCTCAGTTCGACAACGGGCCGTTAAAGATCTACTCGCTGGTGTAAGAGGGCGGCCATGCCCTTGACCCCGACCACCTGGGACGCCAGCGGCGCAGGCCCGAATGCCGCTATCTCAGGCGGCGGGCTGATTTACTCGACCTCCAACTACTACGCAAACGGTGTCCGCACCGTGGCGGGTCAGGACGAGGGCGCGTGGTATTGGGAATACACGCTCGACCTGTTCCCGTCTGGCTCCTACATGAAGATCGGCGTTGATGCCGATTCAGCCTCGGAGTCGGGCCTGTTCTTGTCGAACAGTGTCAGCGCCTTGGATGAAGGCGATGTATTGGGCTTTGCCTTTGACGTGGCTGCCAATACGCTGGTGGTGACGCGCAACGGATCTGCTTGGCACACCCTGTCGTCGGTGACTCGAACGCCTGGTTCCCCGCCTGCGTGGGGCCCTTGTATTGCACAAGTCGATACGTCAGGCACAGTTCAGATCACTGCCAATTTTGGCGGATCGGCCTTTGTGGGCACGGTTCCCGCTGGGCATGAGTCCGGGTTTGGATCGACTGACCCGGTGCTGCTGGTAACGGGCTTCAAGAGCGCGGCCCTGGGCACTCCCACCATTGACTATCCGCCCATCATTTCAGGGTTCAAGTCGGCCAGCTTCGGCAGCCCGCGCCTGGTGCAAAAGGGCGATGTGTCTGGGCTGCAGGCCGCATCAGCATTTGGCCGCGTGGTGCTGCGCACCAACCAGGGCGCCAATGTGCGGGGATTCAAGACTGGCCGCTTCGGCTGGATCTCGGTCCCCGGTGGCGTGACCGGACCCACCAACCAGGCGGGCTATGTGGCGGGTATTCGTGGCAGTGCTTTTGGCGCTGTGGCTATGTCGGCCGTGGTAGAGCCCGAAGTCACAGGCCTGCGCAGTGGCTCGTTCGGCCCCGTGCGGGTTGCGCAGATCCTGCCAGTGCAGGGACTGCAGGCGGGCGCCTTTGGTGTTGTCGGCCTGGCGATGGCGGGCGCCGTCAAGCCCGTGCACCGTAGTGCCCTGGGGCGGCCTACCGCCGTCCTGATCCAGCCCGTAGAGGGGTTCTCTGGCGGGGCATTGGGCAAGCCACGGGCCTTTGCCAGCTCATCCCACGAGGTCAGCGGGTTTGGTGGCGGCCAGCTGGGAGCCGTCACCGGGCGCTGGACATATCGCGCATTTCCTGTCGTCGGGCGCGGCCGCTTTGGCCGCATTGTTCTGGGGAGCCTTCCATGCTGACGCTGGAGAAGTTTTCGGGCATCAACAACGTCGTGCCGCAGGAGCGGCTGGACACCACGGATCTGACCGAGGCCACGAACGTGGACATTGGGCTCACGGGCGAGGTGTGGCGGCGCGGCGGGTATTCAGTGGCGGCCGATGGGTGTCACAAGAACGTGCATGAAGGCGTGGGCTTCAAGCTGGCCACCGCAGAAGGCGCTTTGGTGGGCATCGCGCCCGATGGCACCACGACAGTCTTGCACCCCGCCCTGGGCGGCGCGCGGGTCTGGTACTGCAATTTTCCCGATGGACGCACAGCGTTCTCCAACGGGCAAATTCGTGGGCTCACGGATGGCAAGGTGGCTACCGAGTGGGGCGTGCCAGAGCCGCAGAGTACCGGTGTCGCTTCGCCCGTGGCCGGTGCACTGCACCCGGGCGAATACCGCTACGTCCTTACCTATGTGCGCCTGCTCGATGGCCTGGAAGGCGCTGGCCTGTGGAGCGCGCCGGTGCAGTTGCCCGATGGCGGCCTGCTGTTGATGAACCTGCCCCAGCGGGAGGGCTACAAGATCAACGTGTACCTGACCGGCGCCAACGGCACATCCGCGCATCTGGCGGGCAGCACGCTGACCAACAGTTTCAGCTACCTGGGCGCCAATGATGCGCTCGTGACCCCCTATGCCACGGACGGGCTGGTGCCTGCGCCTGCGGGCATCTGCCTGGCCTTCTGGCGCGGCCGGGCCCTCGTTGCGGTGGGCAAGGTTCTCTACGCCTCGCGCCCCCACCAGTGGGAATTGTTCGACCCCCGCAAGGACTTCAAGCAGTTCAGCTCCGACATCACCCTGGTGGAGCCCGTCAAGAGCGGGATCTACGTGGGGACAGGCACCGAGCTGGCATTCCTGGGAGGTGTGGACTTCGACTCCCTGGCCTACGACAAGGTCATGGATGGCCGCGTGGTGCTGGGTTCCGGCGTGCCGGTGAGCGGCGATCAGGTCAAGGCGGGCGACGGCGCAGGTGCTGGCCGGGCCATGATCTGCATTGCAGGCGGCGAGATCGTCGCGGGCTTCGATGGTGGCAACCTGTCGAACCTGAGCGCCAATCGGTACACCACGGACGTGCGGGAGGTGTCCGCCACCTTCCGCAAGGTCAATGGGATTCCCCAGTACATCGCGGTGGCCCAGCAATGAGCCAGCTCACGCCCAACAACTGGATGACGCTGGAGGGCGCGCCCGTGACCGGCGCCACCCCGCCGCGCCTGATCGTGGTTGAGGGCATGATGACCGACCGACAGCATGCGCTGGTGATCCATGAGTACACCACCTTCTGCCTGCGCAAGACGACTTCCATTTGTGAGCACTTGACCGAGAACCGTGTGCTTGCGGACGGTACGCGCGTGTTCATGGAGTCCATTCAGGGCAAGGACCGGGTGATGGTGTGGCCTGCCGCAACGGTGGCCGGTGGTGGGAAGGCCTTCATTGCCGTGCCGGCCTACGTGAATCTGGGGTTCGCGCCGATCTTTGATCGCCCGGTCATCGACCTGAGCGGTGATGAAAAGCCGCCGTACCCAGAAGAGCCAGAGTTTGACCTCCCCTATCCGGTGCAGCAGTTCGCGCCCATCGTGCGCGTACGGTTCAGCCAGGAATACGGGGCGGTGGTGTCTTTCCCCGAGGCGCCGGGCAGCTTCTTTCGGAACATCACCTATCGCTCCACCATCACCGCAGGCGGCGAAGAGACCTATTCGCTGGATGGCTCGCTCACCTGGACCAGCTCCATCCTGTTCGACCTGGTGAATGCGCCGCTCGTGCCCATGGCGTTGCCAGACCCTGAGAACCCGGACAAGTTCTACAGCGCGGAATACAACAACGCAGGCGCCAACCCGGACGACTTCACACCAGGGGAAAACCTTGGGCCTTATTCCAACGTCTATTTCTTCATCCGCACGGGGTCGAACGCATTTTCTGGCGCAACGCAGTACAAGGATTTCGTGCCCGGCGGAGCGACCGGGATTGCCGTGTCGGTGTCTGCCGCGCTGTGGACTGAATACCAGTCGCAGGAGGCCGCCGCCGCCGCGCTGAATGCAATCTACGAGGCGGCCTACTTGGCTGCTGTGGAGGCATGGGGCATCGCGCACGAAGAGTGGCTGGCTACCACCTACCAGGCGTGGCTGGATGCCTGCCAGGCCATTGACGATATGTACCCGCCGCTGGGGCCATATCCGGGCATGGCCGAGCTTCGCGCGGAGCAGCGGGCGATTCAGCTGACGGCGCTGCGCAATTGGCTGGACGGTGGCGTGCAGAGCAGCCCGCACCTGGCTGCGCGCATGCTGGAGTTCCCATGGAACATTGCTACCAAGCCCGCAAGCACCTTGCCTGCCCTGGGCGAGGTGACGGCATCGGGCCCGAACGGCGATGACATCGACCGGTATCTCGATTTCACGGTGACGGGCGCTGATCGCCAGGCGATAGTGCCTGACCCGATCACCGACAACCCGATTGATGAAGCCCAGTTTGGGCACGATGCACCGCATCCCTTAGGGCGCGATTTCGCCATGCCGAAGTGCCTGTTCGGCTGGGTGGCGAACGGCACTTACCAGCGGTTTGCCGCCTACCGCGCATTCCACAACGCAGAGCCGCCCGAGGTGCGCCCCCACGATCTGAGCACGATCGCGTTTGACGTGCGCTCGCAATATGACCAGTTCCTGGCTGCGGGCGTGGTGCGCGCCACCACCAACGACGCCCGGGTGAACTCCGATGGGTATGTGCCGCCAGGTACGCGGCTCACTGTGGTGCACCTGGAATACGAGGTTTTCGATCTGTTCACGGGGCTGTGGATCTGGACGCCGTGCTTTGACATCCGCCGCTTCGATTCGCTATGGATCGCCAGCCTGGGCCGGTACACCATGCCGCCCGCGCCTGTGCCGCCCGATGGTGCCGACCGGCCGCGCCGTGTGCGCGTGCGCAAGGTGCAGACGCTGCGGCGCAAGCCGGACATGACCTGGAGCGTGCCGGAGCTGGTGGACCCCAAGAAGCTCAAGGACGAAGGGGTTTGGGACAAGGAGGTGCTTTCGGGCACCGGTAACAACCCATTCGCCGTGGTCATCTTTGAGGGCCTTTCGCAGACCGCTTTCCCCATCGCCAACGGCGTGTTATCGCCGCCGCTGTGGAGCGGCGACCTCAAGACCATCCGTGAACTGCTGGCCCCCGAGTGGGACGGCAACCTCAACATTCCGCCGCTGGTTGCCCACGCGCTGGACATCACCAAGAAGGTTTGAACCATGACCACCATCGTCATGAACACCCTCACCGGCGCGGTGAGTGAGTACGACTGGGATTTTCAGTCCATCACGCCCACCCACGCAGGTTCTGCCGTGGCGCTCTACGAGCTGGGCGGTGACACCGACGCCGGACAGCCTATTGAAAGCACGATCTCCACGGGCAAGCGCGTGTGGGGTGACACGTTCAAGAGTCTCATGTCGGGCATCTACTTTGCGATGCAGGGTGGCGCCAGAGGCATCTTGCAGGTGCACACCAGGCAGGCCTCGTGGTCCTACCCGTTCCAAGTTCTCGAAGCCGGGGTATCCAGGGCCATGCCTGGTCGGGGAATCCGAGAAAACTACCTAGGGTTCTCCTTCAAGAACTCGGCGGGGGAGTGGTTCCGCATTGACCGCATTCAGATCCCAGAAATCAAGTCCAAGACCAGGAGGCTCTAAATGGCCAGCGCAGCAGAACTTGTCAACAACACCTTCACCCTGGCACAGGGCTACGCGCAGAGCGCGCAGCAGAACCTGACGTCTTTTGCTGATCGTCTGAAAAACGCGATCTACACCCCGCCCACCCTGAGCGTCACATGGACAACGCTGGGGGCGCCCACGCTCGCGGCCATGCCCACTGCGCCGACGATGCCCACCATCAATTTTGATCCGGGCATTCTGGGCAACGCGCCGACCCTGTTCAACGAGGCCGCGCCGAGCTTGGCGATCTCGGACTTCACGGACGATGCGCCGGTCCTGAGCCTGCCCACGGCCCCGGCCATCAGCTACGGAGACATCCCGGCCGTGCCCTCTATCGGGGCAGTGGCTGTCCCCGATGCACCGACCGTGAGCATGCCTGCCGTGCCCACCTACGTGAGCATCAATGCCGTGCCCTTCGGCGGTATTGACCTGCACGACGAATGGCTCGACAGCCTGGGCGACCGGCCTACGCTGGAACTGGCCGCGCCCACTCCGTATTCCTACGCGCGCGGTCCTGAGTACGCCTCCGAGCTGCTGGACAAGCTGAAATCGGTGCTCGATACCCGAATGAGCGGTGGCACCGGATTGGACCCCGCGGTGGAGCTGGCCATCTGGGACCGCGCGCGCGGCCGCGAGACGCAGATTGCCCTGGCCAACGTGGCTGAGGTGATGCGCACCAGTGAATCTTTCGGTTTCTCCCTGCCCGCGGGTGTGCTGGCGGCCCAGCTGCGCGATGCCCATCGGGACTACTACGACAAGCTGTCGGGCCTGTCCCGCGACATTGCTATCAAGCAGGCGGACCTGGAGCAGGAGAACCTGAAATCCGCCATTGCGGCCGGTATGCAGCTTGAGCAGCAGCTGATTACCTACTCCTACCAGATGGAGCAGTTGTCTTTCGAGGCAGCCAAGCAGATGGCCGACAACGCCATCCAGATCCACAACGCGGCCATTGAGCAATTCAAGGGGCTGCTGCAGGGATACCAGACCTATGCCAGCGTCTACAAGACCATCATCGACGGCCAGTTGGCCAAGGTGGAGGTGTTCAAGGCGCAGCTGCAGGGCGAGCTGGCCAAGGCCGAGATCAACAAGGTACTGGTGGAGCAGTACAAGGCCCAGATCGAGGCCGGCATGTCGCAGGTCAAGATTTATGAGGCCCAGGTGGGCGCGGCCAAGACCCTGGTGGAGTTGGAGCAGGCCAAGATCGGCGCGGCGGGCGAGCAGATCCGTGCCTACGTGGCCCAGGTCAACGCCGAAACCTCCAAGGTCGAAGCGTACAAGGCCAGCGTGCAGGCTGAGGCAACCAAGATCGACATTTGGAAGACCAAGGCGCAGGTGTACGGCATCCGGGTGGGGGCGCAGGCCGAGCACTCGCGCGCGCTGATCTCGCGCTACCAGGCCCTGATTTCTGCCAAGACGGGGGAGTGGGAAGGCTACCGGGCCCGCGTGCTGGCCGAAAGCACCCGTATCGAGGCGCTGGGCAAGCAGTCCGGGGCGCTGCTCGATGGCTTCCGCGCACAAACCCAGGCGCTCAGCGCACAGGCCGAGCTGCAGACCAAGGTCTGGGAATCCAACATGAAGCAGTACGAGGCGGGCGTTCAGGTGGCGATGCAGGCCGCCAGGATCAACAATGACGCGGCCATCCAGACCAACAATGCGCGCCTCGATGCGGCCAAGGCCGGCACGCAGGTGTACGCACAGCTCACGTCGAGTGCCTACAGCATGATGCACGCGAACGCGGGCATCAGCGGCAGCGCTTCCATGGGGGTGAGTTACAGCTACAGCGGCGATGTGACCGGTACGGTTCCTGCAATCTCGTCGCCAGGTTGATGCCCCCATAGGGTTCGACGCCTCCCCCTGCAGTCGGAAAACTGCAGGGCATGAACACGCCGATCAAGAGCAACCTCACGATCTACAAGCGCGGCACTTTCAGAAAGCGCTGGCGCTGGAAGACGCCTAGCGGGACCCCTGTGGACCTGACGGGGTGCGGCGCACGCATGCAGATCCGTTCCGAGGTGGATGGCCCATTGTTGCTTGACGTTTCTGATTTCATTGCGCTCGGTGGCGTGAATGGAACGGTGGACCTCGTTATTCCAGATGAAACCACTGGTGCCGTCGATTGGGATGGCGGCGTCTATGACTTGCTGATCGACCATCCAGGCGGCGATGTCACGCCGTTTGCCGCTGGCGGCGTAAGTATCCGCGAAGGTGCGACTCATGTCGTCTAACTGCGGGTGCGTTGTTGAGGAACTGACTGATGTAGTCATCGATGAGGTGGAAAGCACCGTCGTTGACGAGACTGAGATTACGGAGGTCGTTGCCGTTGCAGAGCAGGGCCCCATTGGCGCCCGTGGAGCGACAGGCGCCACCGGCCCGACCGGAGCCACTGGTGCAGGCGGCACGGGCATCAACCTGCTGGGCGAACTTGCCAACACTGGCTTGCTTCCCCCTTCCGCGAACCCCGCTGACGCCTACGTGATTCAGGAGCGGGTCTGGGCATTCACTGTCGAAGACGGGTGGATTGATGCCGGGCCCATCGGCGCGAAGGGCCCTATCGGGATGACTGGCGCCACTGGCGCTACCGGCCCCACTGGCGTGACGGGGGCCACGGGAGCTACTGGCGCTACTGGATCAATGGGTGAGGCTGGCCCCATTGGGCCAACTGGCGCGACAGGTGCCAAAGGCGATCAGGGAGCTACTGGTCCCACAGGAGCTACAGGTCCGACCGGTGTCACCGGAGCCACGGGCTCTGCAGGAGCCACCGGCGCTACAGGTGCTACCGGACCAACGGGAGCAACTGGTCCGACAGGATCTACCGGTGCCACTGGCGTTACTGGAGCGACCGGCGCAGATAGCTCGGTGGCTGGGCCCACGGGCTCCACTGGCGCTACCGGGGCGACGGGGCCGACAGGCCCAACGGGCGCAACTGGAACTGCAGGCGCCACGGGAAGTACCGGCGCGACCGGGCCGACAGGTGCCACTGGCGACCAGGGCCCCACAGGCGCAGCAGGTGCAACTGGCACCGCAGGAGCTACTGGCGCCACGGGCCCAACTGGGCCAACAGGGGCGACCGGTACTGCAGGAACCGATGGCGCAATCGGGGCGACCGGCCCCACAGGGCCTACGGGTCCAACCGGCGCGACGGGCAGCACAGGGGCAACAGGTGGAACCGGGCCCACGGGCGCGACAGGAGGTACAGGAGCAACCGGCGGCACTGGGCCGACTGGTGCTACC
>Ga0207975_100171_pt1 | contig 50217 bp, 37 predicted proteins | sample LakWasMe91_HOW11_2_FD_183913 | JGI IMG/M metagenome (GOLD analysis project Ga0207975, IMG submission 183913) | Freshwater sediment methanotrophic microbial communities from Lake Washington under simulated oxygen tension - Sediment Metagenome... | ecosystem: Environmental > Aquatic > Freshwater >...
CCAACTCCTGTGCTTTGGCATCATCCCAAAGGTAGCTTACATGTTGAAAAGTCATTTTTTCTGTGTTACTATTTGACATCGTTTTTTTTGTTTTTTTTGTTTTAATATAGATTATAAGGAATTTCCATTCCCAACCAATACTATCGACATATTTGTCTTATTTCAGCATCTAGTAATTTCACTATCAGACACATCCAGTATTCAGTTTCAGATTGTAAAATAAAAACATACAAAAAACATAACTGTCCTGTACTGTCCTTTCCCAAAAGCTCTTTTAACAAAAAGATCACATTATTTACCATCATATCACAGATTTTACAAGAAAATTTGGCCTTTATCTCCCAAAAAGCATGCAGAAGAGCAAGTGAGATACACCCAAACTGATTGAAAAAGTTTTCAAATAATTTCATTTAAGATTATAAAAAAAGCTTCCGAAAAATTTTATTTGAACATTATTTTTCAAATAAAATTTCCGGAAGCAATTTTCTAAATTCAATATTTTGCATTTATCGCATTCTTTTAAGAATCAAGATTATAAAAATTAGCGGCATTTTCAAACCAAATCTTACTCTGTTCTTGAATTGGTAATTGAGTCATATAACTTTCAAGTGTTTGAACAAGTTCAGCATAATTTGAAGCTACATTACAAACAGGCCAGTCGGAACCGAACATTAATTTATCAGTCGAAAAACTTTCAAAAACCACATCGATATACGGTTTTAAATCAGAGGGTTTCCATGAATTCCAATCGGCTTCGGTAACCATACCCGAAATTTTACACATCACATTTTCGTATTTTGCAATCTCCTCAATATTCTTTTTCCACACAGCAATTTCCCCCGACTTTATATCCGGTTTTGCAATATGATCGATAACAAAAGGCTGATCTGGAAAACGGTTTACCAAGTCTATCGCGGCAGGCAACTGTCTGTGAAAAATAAGAATGTCGTAAGTATAATTGAACGACTTTAGCGCTGCAATTCCTTTACGAAAATCATTTCTCAACATAAAATCATCGGCCTCACCTTGCACTACATGTCTGAACCCTTTCAATTTTTCATATTTGGAAAAATGATTTAATCGTTCAAAAATATTTTCAGCTCTTAAATCTACCCAACCAACAACTCCTTTTATAAAATCATTTTTTGAAGCCAAGTCCAATAAGAAATTAGTTTCCTCTTCTGATTGACTTGCCTGAACGGCCACACAACCCGAAAATTTATTTTCATTCAATAACGGCTGAAGGTCTGCAGGTAAAAAATCTCTTTGTATTTTCGACATGGAATCATCGATCCAACTGTCTCTAACAGGGTCGAATATCCAAAAATGCTGGTGAGAATCGATTCGGTTGTTCATGGTTTTACTAATTTACATCACTAATTAAAGCACGATCCAAATGTACGTAACCTCCATCAACAAAAACAAATTGTCCTGTAGTATGCGAAGAACGGTCTGAAATAATAAACAAGGCCGTATCTGCAATTTCTTCTGTTTTTGTCATTCTTCCTTCAAACGGAATACTTTTGTTGATTTTCTTTAAAACCTCATCACCATCCGGTAATGTTTTAATCCAATCTTCATAAGCCGGAGTATAACTTTCAGCAATAATTATCGCATTCGAACGAATTCCGTATTTAATCAAATCGACTGCCCATTCTCTGGTAAGCCCAAGAACTCCACCTTTTGCGGCAGCGTAACCTGAAGTTCCTCCTTGACCGGTCAAAGCCACTTTGGAACCAATATTTAGAATATTTCCTTTTGATTCTTTCAAATAAGGAAGCGCATATTTTGCCAACAAAAAGTAGCTGACAACGTTCAGTTTCAAAGAATTCATAAATTCCTCGTAACTCGACTCCAAACCGGCACCGTCATTTACACCAACGTTATTGATAACAGCGTCGATTCTTCCGTATTTTTCAACGATTTTATTTACGGCATTTTCCATTGCTTCCGGACTGGTTACATCCGTTTGAACAAACAATGCATCGATACCTCTTTTTTGAAGTTCTTCAACATAACCAAAACCTCTGCTATTTCGGTCAACCAGAGCAGGTATTGCCCCTTCATCAGCCAATCGCTTGATGATGGTTTCCCCAATACTTCCTTCTTTGCCTGCCGAACCCGACACGGCCACAACTTTGCCTTTTAATCTTAAATCCATAATCTATATATTTTAAGCTTAATTTAATTCGATCAATGCTTTGATAACGTTGTTTTTTGGGTCGATCCAACCATCAAACTCGTTGATCATATCGGTAAAATCGGCTCTGTGAGTAATGTATTTTTTAGGATCAATTTTTCCTGACTTAAGACATTGCATCACGTATTCAAAATCTTCAATGGTTGCGTTTCGGCTACTCATTAAAGTAGATTCCCTTTTGTGGAAATCAGGATGACTAAAACTCAGTTCTCCTTTTTGAAGTCCCACCAAAACGAAACGGCCACCGTGTGAAATATAATTGAAAGCACTATTCATCACATTTCTATTTCCTGTAGCATCAATAACCACGTTTGCCATATCGCCGTTTGTGATTTCGGCAAGTCTTTGAGCTACATCTTCATTCAGCGGATTGATGGTCTCATCGGCATTAAGTTGTTCTTTGCAAAAGTTTAATCTATACTCGTTGATATCCATAACGATTACTTTGGCTCCCGCAATTTTAGCAAATTGAATTAATCCAATTCCTATTGGCCCTGCTCCCATTACCATCACCACATCATTTGGCCCCACAGCAGCTCTTCTTACTCCATGAGCAGCAATTGCAAGCGGTTCGATCAAAGCCAATTCATCATAATCCAAACCTTGACCGTGCAATAAATACTGTTCAGGAATTGTCACATACTCAGCCATTCCTCCATCAATATGAACACCAAAAACTTTGATATTGGCACAACAATTCGTCAATCCGTTTCGACATGCCACACAAGTGCCACAATTAAAATAAGGAATAAAAGTCACCTTATCTCCCGGTTGAAAACCTTTGGCATTACCTTTTATATATTCGGCCGCAAGTTCGTGTCCCAAAACTCTGGGATACTCAAAATACGGCTGCGTACCTCCGTAAGCGTGAATATCCGTCCCGCAAACACCAATTCTTTTAATTTTTAATAAAACCTCACCCTCTTTTGGCTCTGGCATGGGTTTTTCTTGTAACTTAAACTCATGCGGTTTTTCACATACAATATATTTCATCGTTGTATTTTTTAAAATTATTTTTGATAGGCTACTGCCAATTGTTTGCTGCTTCCTAAACCTTCCATTCCTAATTCAACTACATCACCTGCTTTCATAAAAATTGGTTCCGGTTTGATTCCCAATCCAACTCCCGGAGGCGTTCCCGTACTGATTACGTCACCTGGAAGCAAAGTCATAAATTGGCTTAAATAATGCACCAAAAATGGGATTTTGAAAACCAAGTTGGAAGTATTACTGTTTTGGAAAGTTTTACCGTTTACGGTTAACCACATTGACAAATTGTTCACATCGGCAATTTCGTCTTGTGTTGCCAAAAAGGGCCCAAGAGGAGCAAATGTATCACAACCTTTTCCTTTTGCCCATTGTCCGCCCATTTCGATCTGAAAAGCTCTTTCGCTGTAATCATTGTGCAAACAATAACCTGCTACATAATCCAAAGCTTCTGCTTCTTCTACATAGCTTGCTTTTTTGCCAATAACAAAAGCCAACTCGATTTCCCAGTCTGTTTTTTGACTGTTTTTTGGAATGATAACATCATCGTTTGGTCCACACAAAGCGGTGGTTGATTTGAAAAAGATAATTGGTTCAGTCGGAATCGGAGCGTTAGTTTCGTGACAGTGATCTACGTAGTTCAAGCCAATGCAAATGATTTTTGATGGTCTTGCAACCGGAGATCCCAAACGAACAGAAGCATCAACTTCAGGCAAAGCTGGATTAAGTTCCAATGCATTTTTTAATTTCTCCAATCCGTCATTTTCAAAAAATGCTTCATTATAATCGGTTACAATTGACGAAACATCAAATCTCTTTTCTCCAATTAAAACACCTGGTTTTTCTTTTCCGATTTCTCCAAAACGTATTAGTTTCATTTCTATATATTTTTAGTTATTATTTGATGCTGAGTTTCTAAGTTGCTAAGCTTCTATGTTTTTTTTCTTAGTAACCCAGCATCTTAGAATCTTAACGACTTTTTATCTACCCAACTCCAAAGCAGCCAAAATAAAAGGACCTGTCGCTTTTGGATCATTATTTTTCTTTTTCTCGTTTATGTAATATTCATACGAACCGTCTCTGTACGGAGTTCCTCCAAGACCTGCCACGGCACAAGCATTTGTTAATTCTATTTCTCCATTTGCATCAATTTTCATCGATTGGGTAGTCAAACCATCAAAAGCCTTGTTCGCTGCATTTTTAAATTCTTTTGGCAAATAACCCTTGTTTACACCTTTTGCGAAAGCGTAAGCAAACATAGAAGTTCCTGAAGATTCCAAATAATTTCCTTCTTTGCCCCCCATATCAGTAACTTGGTACCACATACCTGATTTATCCTGAAATTTAATCAAAGCATTTGAAACGTTATTCAAATACCCAATCAATTCTTTACGTTTTGGGTGATTTTTAGGAAAATAGTCCAAGACATCAACCAAAGCCATAACGTACCAACCAATTGATCTTGACCAAAAGTTTGGAGAGTTACCAGTTTCTTTATTTGCCCAAGGCATTTGTTTGCTTTCGTCCCAAGCATGATACAACAGCCCTGTTTTTTTATCGGTAGCATGAAGCTGAATCAGTTCGAATTGTTTAGCAATGTCATTTAGTTTTGCTCCTTTTTCAAAAGTAGTAGTGTATTGTGCATAAAAAGGTTCACCCATATACAAACCGTCCAACCACATTTGGTTTGGGTATATTTTTTTGTGCCAAAATCCTCCGCTTGCTGTTCTTGGTTGTTCTTCCAATTGTTTGCGGAGTGTTTGCATCGCCGTTAAATAACGTTTATCTTTTGTCTTCGCGTACAAATCAAACAAAATTCTACCCGCTGGAATATTGTCTATATTAAAAGACTCAAGTTTAAAGGTTTTAATATTTCCGTCGGCATCAATTAATTCATCGGCATATTGTTTAACGTAAGCTTCGTATTTTCCGTTCTTTTTTTGCTTATCCAATTCCTGAAAAGCGTACATGACCAAACCGTGAACATAGCTCCAGTGAGCGACTTTGGCATCATCAATCATATACGATTGCGGATGACGCTGCATTAGGGTTAAAGCCATACGTTCAGACCATTTCAGTTTTGCTGAAATTTCATTTTTTGCTTTGCTTTCAGTTCCTGTTTGAGCCATAGACTTGGCACTGAATACTAACAAGATAAACATAAAACTTATGCTTGATAATAAATTTATTTTTGACTTTCTATTCATCCTTACTCCAAATAATATTATTAAATCGTTCTCTTTTAGCTGGAATTTCCGACACAAAATCCAAAATAATGTAATCGATTACACAAATGTAATTTTAAATATCAATATTCCAAACTTAATCAATACATTTGTAATTGTATTTTTTACATTTATTATTTTTTTAACAAAAAAACCAACCTTTATAATTACAAAAAAATGACGAAACTAAAGGGCATAACGTGGAATCACACTAGAGGTTTACTGCCAATGGTTGCAACTGCACAACGTTTTACCGAGCTTAATCCGGGAATCGAAATCAGTTGGGAAAAAAGAAGTTTACAAGAATTTGCAGATGCTTCCATCGAAGACTTAGCCAAAAGATTTGACTTACTTGTTATTGATCATCCTTGGACGGGTTTTGGAGCAAACAGCAATGTAATTCTTCCTTTATCAGATTATCTTTCTTCAGACTATATAAAAGACCAGGAAATCAATACCGTTGGACGTTCTTACGGAAGTTACGTATTTCGCGATAAATTATGGGCATTGCCAATTGATGCAGCAACTCCGGTAGCTGCCGCCCGATTGGATATTTTGAAAAAACAGGAATTGAAAGTTCCTCAAACCTATGACGATTTATTGGCTCTTGCCAAAAAAGGATTGGTTGCTTTTGCAGGAATTCCGGTTGATGTATTGATGAGCTTTTATATGTATTGCTGCAGTTTGGGCGAAGCTCCGTTTCAATCAGAAGAGAAAGTGATTTCTGTAGAGACAGGAAAAAAAGCTTTGCAAATGTTCCGCGAATTGGCACAGCTTATTGATCCGGCCAACTTTAACCGAAATCCAATTCAGGTATATGAAGCAATGGTTAACACAGATGAAATTGCCTACTGCCCTTTCGCTTACGGATATTCTAATTATTCCAGAACGGGTTACAGTAAAAACCTGCTTCATTTTTATGACTTGGTAAAATTGAATGACCAACCTATGATCAGCTCTTTGGGAGGAACCGGATTAGCTGTTTCTGCCTTTAGCCAACACATCCCTGAAGCAATAAAATATACAGAATTCACTGGATCGTCTCAAGTACAGCAAAATATTTTTGCCGACAATGGTGGACAACCGGGACATCTTCAAGCTTGGAAAAATGAACGCATCAACGGAATAACTCACGATTATTTCATTAATACTTTGCCAGCTTTGGAAAGAGCTTTCCTTAGACCAAGATATTCAGGACATATGTATTTTCAGGATCATGCCGGTGACGTAGTTCGTGACTATTTGATGAACGGAGGCGACGAAGAAGCTGTTTTGGAACAAATGAATGAGCTTTACTCGAAGTCTTTAAATTTAAGAACGGCATGAGACCACTGGAAGGATTAGTCGTATTGGAGTTTTGCCAGTTTTTGGCAGGACCTTCCGCTGGACTAAAATTAGCCGATTTAGGCGCGAGAGTTATCAAAATAGAACGCCCTGTAAAAGGCGAAGCATGCCGTCAATTGAGCATAAAAGACCTATTTGTCGATGACAGCAGTTTGCTTTTTCATACTATAAATAGGAATAAAGAGTCTTTTGCCGCTGATTTAAAAAATCCTGACGATTTGGTTTTGGTCAAAAAACTAATCGCCAAAGCAGACATTATGACCCATAATTTTCGTCCGGGTGTGATGGAAAAAATAGGATTGGCTTTTGATGATACATTAACAATCAATCCAAAAATAATTTACGGAACCATCACCGGATACGGAGACAAAGGCCCGTGGGCAAACAAACCGGGACAAGATTTGCTTTTACAATCGCTTTCCGGATTGAGTTGGTTAAGCGGACGAAAAAGTCAGGAGCCTGTTCCGTTTGGTTTGGCTGTTGCCGATTTGATGTGTGGAAATCATTTTGTTCAGGGAATTTTGGCTGCATTACTAAAAAGAGCCAAAACCGGAAAAGGTGTTTTGGTTGAAGTTAGTTTACTTGAATCGGTTTTGGACGTTCAGTTCGAAGCCATCACTTCCTATTTGAATGACGGTGGACAACAACCGGAACGTGGTGATGTAAAAGGAAGTGCGCATGCTTTTCTAAGTGCTCCTTACGGTGTTTATCAAACTCAGGAAGGTTACCTTTCGTTGGCTATGGGCGATTTGCTTTTTATTGGAGATGCCTTAGAAATTGACTTATCAAAATATGCCGACAAAGCGCTTTGGTTCTCCAAAAGAGATGAAATCAGAGAACTATTGAGTGAAAAACTGTTAACTCAAACAGCAGATTATTGGTTGAATTTACTTCAACAAAAAGGTATTTGGTGCGGAAAAGTACTTAATTATAAAGAACTAAATAACCAATCTTTTGTTAATGAATTAGAGTTAAAACAAACGGTGCAAAATTCGGCTGGGGAAAAAATGGTTACGACCAGAAGCCCTATTCAATTGGATGGAGAAATTTTGGGAAGTACCAAAGCTGCACCAAAAGTTGGCGAAGATAATTTAGCGATACATGAAGAGTTTATTCGTTGATTTGGTTATTTGTTGAATCCTTTTGCCATTTATCACAGATAAATCAAACTATTCAACAAACAGTTAAACGATTAAACAATTAAACGATTAAACAAGCATGAAACCTTTAGAAGATTATTTAATAGTAGATTTTAGCCAGTTCCTTTCGGGGCCATCGGCCAGTTTGCGGTTGGCGGATTTGGGTGCTCGTGTTATAAAAATTGAGAAACCGGGAACGGGCGACATCTGCCGAACCCTTTATACTTCTGATTTGATTATGAACGGAGAATCTTCCGTTTTTCATACGATTAACAGAAACAAAGAATCATTTGCAATTGATTTTAAACAACCATCTGAACTCGAAAAATTAAAAAAATTATTGGCAAAAGCTGATGTCGTGATGCATAACTTCAGACCTGGAGTAATGGAACGCGTTGGTTTGAGTTATGATGATGTCAAAAAAATCAATCCGAATATAATTTATGGTGAAATCTCAGGCTACGGCACTAAATCCGAATTGAGAGATTTACCCGGTCAGGATTTATTATTGCAATCGCTTACTGCCTTGACTTGGTTAAGCGGTAATCAGGAAGATGGTCCCGTACCAATGGGATTATCAATTGTAGATATGCTGGCTGGAGCGCATCTGGCTCAAGGAATTTTGGCTGCTTTATACCGAAAAGCGACCCACAACATTGGCGCGGTGGTTCAAGTGAGCATGTTGGAATCGTCATTTGATTTTCAATTTGAAACCATTACTACATTTTTTAATGATGGAGGAGAATTACCGGTGCGAACCAAAAGCAACAATGCACACGCTTATTTGGGTGCGCCATACGGAATTTACAAAACCAAAAATGGTTATTTAGCCTTAGCGATGGGTTCAATTCCAGTTTTAGCTTCACTTTTAAAATGTGATGCACTGCTACAATTCCCTGAAAATAAATTTGGTTTAAGAGATGAAATCAAGAATATTTTAGCCGAACATTTGCAGACACAGGATACCGAATTTTGGTTAAACATTTTGGAACCTGCCGATATTTGGTGTGCCAAAGTATTGAACTATCAACAGCTTTTTTCCGAAGATGGTTTTAAGGTTTTAGACTTTACACAACAAGTTGAAATGCTTGACGGTTACTCTTATAAAACAACACGTTGCCCAATAAAAATTGATGGAGAAATTTTTACCTCAACCAAAGGTTCTCCAAAATTGGGACAGGATAATGAGCGAATTATTAAAGAATTTATTGATTGCTAATGGAAAAAATAAGAATTGCTATCAGAAAATTTGATCCTTTCGAAAGTACGCTGCAAAAGCTATGGGATTCGTTTTGTCAAAAAAACAACATCACGCTCGAAGCCGAAATGATTCCTTTGGAACTGCATGATCTTTACGAAGAAACCATCACCAAAGAGGGATTGAAAAATGGAAGTTGGGACATTGCCCACCTGAACACCGATTGGATTTTCGATGCTGCCAACGGGCAGGCGGTTCTGGATTTAGACCCGTTAATCAATGAAAATGCCCCTGAAAATTATCCCGACGGATGGCATCCATCGCTATTGCATTTGCAAAAAATAAACAACGGCACTTACGGACTTCCTTTTCATGATGGCCCCGAATGTTTGATTTACAGAAAAGATTTATTCGCAAATTCGGTAGAGAAAGAAAATTTCAAAAAGCAGTTTGGCTACGAATTACACCCTCCCAAAACATGGAACGAATTCACCCAAATAGCAGAGTTTTTCAACAGACCTGAACAAAATCTTTACGGTTGTGTTTTTGCCAATTATCCAGATGGACACAATATGGTTTTTATTTTTTGCCTATTACTTTGGACAAGAGGAGGATCGCTATTGAATTCACAAAAACAAATCGATATTAATTCTCCACAAGCTGTAGCCGCTTTGGATTATTACAGAAAAATTTCAACTAACAAAAATGCCGTTCATCCTCAATCGATAGATTTTGGTTCTGTCGAGGCAGGTATGGCTTTCGCCAGAGGTGAAGTAGCAATGTCAATCAACTGGTTTGGTTTTGCCTCGATGTGTGAGGTAATTGAAGAATCAAAAGTGAAAGGCAAAGTGGATATTATGGAACTCCCATCTGATGAAAACCACAAAACCGCTTCCCTGAATGTTTATTGGTTATACACCATTGGTACGGGAAGTAAATACCAAAAACTCGCTTATGATTTTCTCCGATTTGCCACCAAGCCCGAAAGTGATAAATTATTAACAACTGAAGGTGGAATTGGCTGTAGAAAATCGACTTGGTATGATCCTGAAATTAACCAAACTATTCCCTATTACCACAAACTGGAAAGCTTGCACGAAAACGCGTTGACCTTGCCACAAACTCCAGTTTGGCCAAAAGTTGCCGAGCTGATTGACAAATTGGTATTGCAAGCTTTGGAGAGCGATATCCCATCTCAAAAACTATTAGAAGAAACCCAAAAAACTATTCAGAAAATTATTTAATTATGAATATACCTTATAAACCCCTATTGCCCGAAACCGAGCAGCCTATTGTCATTATTGGGGCAAGCGGAATCGTAAAAGATGCGCATTTGCCTGCTTATGAAATGGCCGGATTCACCGTTTTTGGTATTACCAACAGAACGATTTCCAAGGCACACGATTTGGCTAAACAATTCAAAATTCAGCACGTTTTTGAAAACGTAGCCGAAGCGGTAAAACATGCTCCGTCGAATGCAGTTTACGATATCACAGTCCTACCCGACCAATACATCGAAATTTTGGAACAACTGCCTGATGGCGCTGCCGTTCTTATCCAAAAACCGATGGGTAATGATTTGGCTCAAGCACGCGAAATCGTTGCTGTTTGCGAAAGAAAAAAATTAGTGGCCGCTATTAATTTCCAGTTGCGTTTTTCCCCTTTTGTGAGTGCCGCCCGATATATGATTAACCAAGGGCTTCTTGGTGATTTATATGATTTGGAATTCAAAGTTACCGTGAACACGCCTTGGGAACTGTTTCCGTTAATTAAGGAACACCCAAGATTGGAAATTCTTTTTCATAGTGTTCACTATATCGATTGCATTCGCTCCTTTTTGGGAAATCCAAAGGGTGTCTATGCTAAAACAACCAACCATCCCCTGAAAAAATTATCGTCCTGTCGTTCTTCCATTATTCTAAATTATGGCGACTCGATGCGTGTGGTAATCAATACGAATCATGACCATCATTTTGGGTCAAAACACGAAGAAAGCTACATCAAATGGGAAGGAACCAAAGGTGCGATCAAAGCCAAAATGGGCTTGTTGATGAATTATCCCGATGGTTTGCCTGACGTGTTTGAATATGCTTTGCCAACCGAAGACGGCAGCATCTATGAATGGAAAGAAATCAAGCTGGAAGGCTCCTGGTTTCCAGAGGCTTTCATTGGTACCATGTCTAATTTGATGCGATTTAAAGAAGGTTCTGATGACAAATTATTGGCAAGCGTGCAAGACGTTCTTGACACCATGAAAGTCGTTGAAGCCTGTTATGTTAGTAACAAAAGCGGAGGCGTTTCGCTAGATGAATTATAAATCTAGTACTTAGTGAATAGTCCTTAGTAATTAGCTTCAACAAACTAATCACTAAGTACTAAGCACTAATTACTAAAAACTAAAAAACACATGTATTTCAAATCAACATTTTTCGAAGAATACCAATTAAACGATAAACGAGTTACCCTAGGCAGAACCATAACCGAAACTGATTTTGTGGTTCATGCAGGACACACTGGCGACTTTTTTCCGCATCATATGGATGAAGAATGGTGTAAAACGCAACCTTTCGGACAACGAATTGCACATGGTACAATGGTTTTCAGCATCGGAATCGGACTTACCGCATCTGAAATAAATCCGGAAGCTTTTTCCAAAGGTTACGACCGTATGCGTTTTGTAAAACCGGTTCATATTGGCGATACTATCCATTCTGAAATTACGATTTCAGAAAAAGGCGAAGCCAAAAATCCCGCAATGGGAACCGTAACCGAACACGTAGAAATCATCAACCAAAGAGGCGAAGTGGTATTGGTGTGCGACCATATATTATTAGTAAAAAAGAAATAATTTAACTTTTAAACCAAAAAACAACTATGCAAATAACTAACCAAATTGGCGACCAACACGAAGTGCCGGAAGAAAAGGGAGCAGGGACAAACTACCTTTTGCCATTTATCCTAATTACCAGCTTATTTTTCCTTTGGGGAATGGCACACAATCTGGATTCCATTTTGATTCCACACTTGAAAAAAGCCTGTGAATTAAACAACCGCCAATCCACATTGATTGATACCTCAGTGTTTTTTGCCTATTTTGTAATGGCGATTCCGGCCGGAATGATTATTAAACGATTTGGTTATAAAAACAGTATTATTACCGGTTTGTTGGTTTTTGCAACCGGTGCTTTTCTTTTTGTGCCTGCTGCCAACACAAGAACCTACGAGTTGTTTTTGTTTGCGTTATTTGTAATTGGTTGCGGATTGACCATTTTGGAAACGAGTGCCAATCCTTATGCCGCTATTTTGGGACCTGTTGAATCCTCTTCCAAAAGATTGAATTTGGCTGCTTCTTTCAACGGTTTGGCTGCAATGGTAGCTCCAATTATTGGTTCAATGTTTATCCTTTCGGGAAAAAGCAATACACCGGAACAAATGGCTGCTATGCCAGATGCCGCAAAAGCTGCTTATTTATTGGAAGAAGCAGCAGCCGTAAAATTGCCTTATATCATTTTGGGAAGTGTTTTGGTTTTGGTGGCCATACTGTTTTATTTCATGCACTTGCCATCAATGAAACCGCAACATACCGAAGTTGAAATCAAACCCGGATTTTTTTCCGTTTTGAAATTCTCCCATTTGAGCTGGGCGGTTGTAGCACAATTTTTTTATGTGGGCGCGCAGGTTTGCATCACCAGTTTCTTTATCCGAATTGCACAACAAGGAGCAGGATTGGACGAAAAAACGGCCGGATATTACCTCGGAATTTATGGTTTCCTTTTCATGGCGGGACGCTTTATCGGAACCTTTTTTTTAAGGTTTGTTAAAGATTACGTTTTGCTTTCGATCTATTGTGTAATCAGTGTTTTGCTTTGTTTGGTTGCCATTTACGGATCGGGGATTTATGTGATTTATGCCTTGGGAGCCATTGGATTTTTTATGTCTATCATGTTCCCGACTATTTTCTCATTGGGTCTTGTTGGCTTAAAATCGAATACCGAAACGGGTTCTTCCTGGCTGGTTATGTCCATCGTTGGAGGTGCAATTATCCCTTATGGAATGGGAACTTTAATCGACATGAAACACGATGATATTCAGGCGGGATATATTATTCCGTTGGTTTGTTTTGTGGTAATACTTTATTTTGGAGTCTTCGGACGCAGAGTCAAAACAGTTATTAGCTAAACGTTGTTTTAAACATAAATTTTATTTTAAAACCATTAAGGAATTTAGTTTTCTTAATGGTTTATTTTTTGTTGAAGGCAATTTTACAAAGTCTTACAGAAATGAAACGCCGAAATCGTGAAATTTTCCTTGAAATAAAGTTTGTGTGCCGTGGTTCGGGCGTGGCCGCTATCGAGATGAACCGATTGGCAGTTTTCCTGTTTTGCGATTTCGTAAATATGGTTCAGTAAAGCCGTGGCATAGCCTTTGCCCCTAGCGGTTTCCAAAGTCGAAAGATCGTCCACATACAGCATTTTGCTGCAATACAGCATCGTGTAAATGCGGTAGCCGGCAAGCGAAACGGCTTTACCATTTTCCAAAATATACAATAAAAAGTAGCCTTCCTGCTGCATTGCTTTGATTTGTTCGATAAAATTTTCCTCTTTGAGCATAGGGCGCAAAAGGGACATAGCCTCCCAACAGGAAGCTATGTCATTGTCTGTAATTGCAGTCTTGATTTCTAACATCATATTTTATTCGGGTATTAATAAAGTGGCACGGCCTATGCGGTTCCAAGCGTTAATGCAGGCAATGGCCATAATGGAATGCGAGACTTTTTCTTCGCCCAAAACTTTGATTGCGTCATTAAAAATTTCGTCCGAAACACCGTTTTCCGAAATCAAAGTAGCTTCGTCCGTCAAGGCCAAAACCGCTTTTTCCTCCTCCGAAAAGTACGGCGAATCCTTCCAGGCGTTCAACGCCAAAAGCCTTTTGTTGGTTTCCCCGCCATTCAGCGCATCGTTGCTATGCGACTGTATGCACAAGGCACAACCGTTAATCAACGAAGCCCTAACTTTGATCAGGTGGTACAATGATTTTGGCAAGCTTGTTTCGGACACATACTTATCCAACTGAATTAGTGATTGATAAGCCCCCGGCGTTACCTTTGCGATGTCAATTCTTTGCGTTTGCATGTTTTTACGATTTAAAATTTATATCGCAAAAATAGAGCGACACCAAGGGGGAGTAAATGGACAAAAACTTGAAAGTGGTGGACAATGGAATCATTTATTGTTGTTTTTTGGAGCGGAAATATTAGGCATTTTTGGCGGGCATGGATCCCGCTTTTCGTTGCAATTCCCGATTTAGAAAAACTACGGCAAAAAAGCCTTGTTTTTCTAAATCGGGAGATTTCCACTACAATCGGGGCTGAAAGGCGGCATCTTACTTTTTTGCCATCATCCAATTAAACTCAACTTGTCAATAAACTTCTCAAATGATCCTTCGCCCTTGTTGCTGTTTGTTTTTTGAAAAACCTCGAAAAATAATGCGCATCATCAAAACCTAACTGATACGCGACTTGCTTGACATTCAGATTTTCGTAATTGAAAAGCCTTTTGGCTTCCAAAATAATTAAATCGTTTATCAATTGCTGCGTGGTTTCGCCAGTGTTTTTCTTAGTTAATTCATTTAGTTTTTGTTCGGTGATATTCAATTGAACGGCATATTCTTTTATCGTTGGACGCTTTTCAAAACCGTCCCTAACCAAATTCAGAAACTGCAGAAAAAGAGCATCGGGTTTATAAAGCGGTCGTTGCTGCTGAATAATTTTGCATCGGCTGACCTCAACAACCAGCAACTTTACTATGGAATGCAGACTTGTCTCATATTCAAAAAATTTACTTTCCAGTTCTTTTTTTATCGCATCAAAATAACTTTCGGTTCTTAGAAAACTATCCTCATCCGAAATCGTAATCAATTCATTGAGCCCAAAGTGACAAAACAAACCGTTATGATAAATGAGTTCGGTACTCTTCTCGTCTTTGCAGAAAAAGTCGTAGGTGAATTCCAAAATATATCCTTCGCAATTGGTAATCTCCGTAAACTGATAAAATTGTTTTGGCGTGATGGTCAAAAATTGTCTTTGCTCAATCACATACGACTGATTGTCAATATCCACTTTCACTTGTCCCGTTTTGCAGTAAACCAATACAAATTTGTACTGCCTCTCTGCATCGGCCATCACTATTTTATCGTCGATTTCTTTTAAGTTTATTGTCATGTTTAATCTCTATGCTGAAACATTCGGGAACTGCCAAAATAATTCCAAAACTGTCCAAGCGGTTTGGGACTAAAATACCATTTATTTTCGGATTGAATCAAACAAAAGTATCGAAACCAACAAAATACAAGGACAATTAGCACAAAAAATCAGCAATAAATTAAAAACGCTGCGGGTGGTTTGTAATAAAAATATTATTTCTATTTTTGATAAAAATCCGCTGTTCAATAGGGAGAAACATTACTTTTTTGGATGTTTCATCGCTAGCTTATTGCGGGCTATATGAGTTATGCCTAATTACCAACCAAAATAAACAATAAAAAATGTCAACAGAAAACGAAGAAGAAATTTTAGACGAAGAAATAACTTATTCAGAGTTATTAGAAATGAATTTAGATAAATTTCTAGAAGAATTAACCGCTTTAGCAGACAACCTTCCATTTCAATTAATGATGCTATCAATTAAGCATAAAAATCTTATTGAAAAGTTAGAAAAAATATCATTGAAAACTGAAGACGTAGATGATAAAGGCAAAGAAATTACTAAGTATCAAGTAACCTCAGAAAAAGCTGATGAATTCGCTAAAATCCATAAACTTCTGAGAAAAACAGATATCGCCGAAAAGATTTTGCCTAGGAACTATGTTGTTTCAATTATTAGTCAGTACGATGCATTTTTAGGAGAATTAGTAAAGGTCTTATATGAAGTAAATCCAAACATTTTACGTGCCAGTGAAAAAATAATTAATGCCGAAGAAATCTTTTCCTATGGGTCAATTGAAGACCTAAAAAACCATATGATTGACAAAGAAGTAGAATCAATCTTGAGGGAAGAACATCTTGAACAATTAAAAGTCTTAGAGCGAAGAATTTCGAAGGTTACGGGAAGAGATTTTACACTAACTACCGATTTACCTATTTTACCACATTTCATAGAATTAACTCAAAGGCGCAATTTGTTTGTCCACACTAATGGACAAATTAACAGACAATATTTAGATGCTAAAACTAAATGGAAATTTGAATCAGAATGTACAGGCGAACTGAATGAGGAATTAAAAGCAGAAAATGATTATTGCAAAAAAGCATTTGAAGTTTTATTTGAAATTTCAGTAAAGCTAACCCATGTATTATGGCGAAAAATGCTTCCAGATGACCGCGATAAAGCTGATATGCATTTAAATCAAATAATCTATGACTTATTACTTGACAACAAATATACATTGGGAATAATTATTTCTGATTTTGCTACAGACGTAATTAAAAAGTTCTCTTCAGAACAAATCAGAAAGTTTATAATTATTAACAAAGCTATTGCTTATAAAATGTTAAACAATGAAAAGAAATGTAAACTAATAATTGAAAAAGAAGATTGGTCAATTGGAAACGAATTTAAACTTGCAAAGGTAATATTAGAAGACAATTTCGTTGAAGCACAAAAAATTATGATAAAAATTGGCGCAGATGATGAGCTCATAAATAAATTTGCTTACAAAAATTGGCCTTTATTTAAACGCTTTAGAAAGACAGAAGAATTCCGTGTTACTTATAAAGAAATATTTAATGAAGATTTTCTATTAGAAGAAATACAAGATAAACCAATTGTAAAAAAGGAAAATAAAGCAGAAACTGATGTAGAACAAACCTCAATAGAAGAAAACATAAGTGTTGAGCAGTAAGTAAACCCGATAGCGATAGCGCGGATTTGCAATCTAAGTGTTCGGAAGAGTTGAATATGTCAAAAACGCCCTGTTTTACGTAATATTGTCATTCCGAGGAACGAGGAATCTCCGTTAGAAGCTCGACAAAGATTGGGGATTTTGATTGCGGAATTACTTGCGGAGATTCCTCCTCCGTCGGAATTGACAAACTTTACGGGTAATATGCTGTCGAAATAGATAACTTTTGGTAGTCATCCAAACATTTATGATTTATGATTTGCAATCCGCTCCCATTACTATTATCACGTCAATTAACTTTTTTATTAATTAAACCCCAACAGTTCCTGTCACAATATCTCCCGCTCGTTTATAATTGACAAAAATCACTCCGCTTGGTGTAACGGTACTTTCAACTACACTAAAAGCTGCCGGAATCGTGCCTTCGCCAAAGAGTTTTTTCCCTTCACCAAGTGTGAGCGGGTAAATTTTTAGCCAAAGTTCGTCCACCAAATCATTCTTCAACAACAACTGAACAAGCTTGCTGCTCCCCCAAACCTTGATATCTGAACCTTCTGAGTTTTTCAGTTTTTTTATATCCTCCAAGTCTTTCAAAAAAACACAGTTTTCCCAATTAGAACTATCAACGGTAGTGGACAAAACGTATTTGGTAACCTCATTAATTCCAGGCCAATAGTCAGCATGTTCAGGCCAATAGGATTCCCAAATATCAAATGTTTTTCTGCCCAAAAGAAGATCGGCAGGTTCCAACTCTTTTTGAATGATTTTCTCAAAAACTTCATCACCATACGATACCGTCCAACCGCCATATTTAAAACCACCTGATGTATCCTCCTCCGGTCCGCCGGGTGCCTGCATTACTCCATCCAATGAAATAAATGACAAAACGATTATTCTTCTCATTGCTTTTATTTTTTTAGTTCAAATCAATAAAAATTATCTACCTAAAACTTTAGAATGATTGCTGTCTTTCGGTTACATCAGCTCTTCTAAAACTTATCGCATACTTTTTACATTAACGTAAATATATTGGATTTCAGATAAATATAATTATCCCTCAAAAACGAATTAAGAAACTAATAAAGAAAAACCTCGTTTACAATTCAGTAAACGAGGCTCCATTTTATAATTATTTCCAAATTTAGTTTTCTGAAACGGCTGCAACAGCTGCTACCGTCAATGATGGGCTTTTAAACACTTTTTTTCTCAACCATTTTCGTACCGGTTCATCGTATAGTTTTAATGAACCATAAGCCAATGCTATCGCAGAAAAGAACACTACAACTCCAACTGGCAAAGCATCCTGCAATGGAACTTTATTTGTTGCTATCCAACCTGTGTAAATGTAAACTAAAGGATAGTGAGTGATATAAATTGGATAGGAAATGTCTCCGAAAAATTTACACACTTTATAGGCAAATTTATTTTCGGGTTTGCCTCCCGCTCCAAGGAAAACAATTAACGGAAATGCAAAAATCACTATCAAAGAATCGTAAAGCCCATTCACCCAAAGTGATTCTTTTCCGCCAATTCTTGGCATCGCGAGAATAATTATCAAAAGTAAACTACACCAAAAAAAAGCATTTTTTACAGATACTATTTTGCTCACTCTAAATAACAATAACCCAGCAAAAAACGGATAACACATTCTGGCAAACCCAATATGCAACTGTTCCGGCTGCAACGCCCAGCCTCCTATAATATCTCCGTTTGAACTCGTCAAAGCCAGGTGAATCAAAGCCAATCCTGAAAGAACAACCAAAACCGTCAACAAGCCCTTTGAAAACTTGCGAACGAACAAAGCATAAAATATGTTGGCCAAATATTCAAAGAACAAAGACCAGCCCGGACCGTTTAACGGATGCATTTCTGTCCAACCTCTTATATCCATAGATACAGGCAAAGGAATAAGCGTGCATCCTACCAGCATTACCAGTATCACTTTCCACACAGGCATGTCGTGAATCATCGGCCAAATAACGGAATCCTGAAAATAATAACAGATTGCTCCTATAATCATACCTAAAATTACCATTGGTTGTAAACGAACCAATCTTCTTTTAAAAAAGTCACCAACACTCATCTTGTTCCAACGATCATCGTAGGCATAGCCAATAACGAATCCCGAAAGCAAAAAGAAAAAATCCACAGCCAAATAACCATGATTGATGATTTGGTCCAAATGACTGGTTGCGCTTGCTTCAAAAACATGAAAAGCGACAACTATCAAAGCTGCAATACCCCGAAGGCCGTCCAGGATTTGATAATGCGGTTTTGAGTTTGGTAAATTCATATTCCTTTTTTATTAAATTGATTCATACTTCTATGCCAAACAATCTTTTCGGATTTTATTTCACTAATTCAAAACTGTCCCTCAAACGAATATCAGCTGAAGATGAGCCAATCATCAAATCAAAATCACCTGGCTCTGAAACAAATTCCAATACATTATTATAAAACGACAATTTTTGATTGTCAATCGTGAACTCAATTGTTTTGGTTTCTCCTCTGTTCAAAGTGATTTTTTGGAAATCTTTCAACTCAATTACCGGACGCACCACCGAGCCTACTTTGTCTCTCAAATACAATTGAACTACCTCTTCTCCTTTTACACTTCCAGTGTTTTTTACATTAACCGAAACTGTAATCGTTTCATTGTTTTTCATTGTTTTTTTGGACAACTTCAAATCAGAATATTCGAAAGTCGTATAACTCAATCCGTATCCGAAAGGGAATTTTGGAGTAGTCGGTAAATCAATATAAGCTGATTTATAGATTTTATCTTCATTTATAGAAGGCCTTCCCGTATTGAAATGATTGTAATAAATTGGGATTTGTCCTTCGGTTCTAGGGAATGACATTGGTAATTTTCCAGATGGGTTGTAATCCCCAAAAAGTACATCGGCTATGGCATTGCCCGCTTCAGAACCTAACCACCAAGTATATACAATCGTTGGCATATTATCGGCAATCCAATCAAAAACAAGCGGTCTTCCAGCATTAATTAAAATAACAATAGGTTTTCCGGTTTTTTGAAGTTCTTTCACCAACTCTTCCTGAACTCCAGGCAAGTGCAAATTGCTTTTACTTTTGGCTTCCCCGCTTTTGTTGAAATTTTCCCCAATACTCAAAATAATAACCTCAGCTTGACTGGCAACATTCAGTGCATCAGCAAAACCTTCTTTACTTTTATCCTCAACACCACATCCTTTGGCGTATAAAATTTTGGTTCTTTTACCTACTTTATTTTCCAAACCTTCCCATTGGGAAACGATGTAAGTCGAATCAATTCCTTTTACGTCAACCGCCCAAAACCCGTGATTATCTCTTTTAGGTTTCACCATTGGCCCGATAAAAGCAATTGTTTTCAAACCTTTGGAAAGAGGCAAAACGTCTTGTTGATTCTTCAACAATACAATACTTTTTGCCGCTATTTCTCTAGCTGCTTTGGTATGTTCCGGATTGTTCATTTCCTTTTGTTCACGCTCAGGACTGCAAAATTTATATGGATCGTCAAACAATCCCAATTCGAATTTCTTACGCAAAATTCTTTTTACAGCATCATCAATCAAAGCAACCGATACTTTATTTTCTTTTACCAATTGTTCCAAATTATATCGATAAGCATTGCTCTCCATATCCATGTCGCTTCCTGCGGTTATTGAGGCTAAAGCGGCTTCTTTCTTGTCTTTTACATAACCATGATTTACCATTTCACCAATCGAACCCCAATCGGAAACCACAAATCCCTGAAAATTCCATTTTCCTTTCAAAATGTCACGAAGCAAATAATTGTTGGCACTCGCCGGTATTCCGTTAAGATCATTAAACGAATTCATAAAAGTGGCTGCACCGGCATCAACAGCAGCTTTGAAAGGAGGCAAATACGTTTCCCAAAGCATTCTGTTACTCATATCAACCGAGTTATAATCACGTCCACCAACAGCAGCTCCGTAAGCGGCAAAATGTTTGGCGCAAGCCATAACCGAATTCACGTCGCCCAAATTCCCTTGAAATCCTTTAACTCTGGAATAAGCAATTTTTGAACCCAAATAAGTATCTTCTCCGGCTCCTTCCATCACCCTTCCCCAGCGTGGGTCACGGGCAATATCGACCATTGGCGCAAATGTCCAGTGAATCCCGGAAGCAGCAGCCTCGGTCGCAGCAACTCTTGCAGCAAGTTCTATCGCCGTCAAATCCCAACTTGCCGCTTCGGCCAACGGGATTGGGAAAGTAGTTTTATAACCATGAATTACATCCAAACCAAACAACAACGGAATTTTCAATCGGGATTGCATCGCCAATTCTTGGCATTGACGTGTATATTTTGTCCCCATAATATTCAGCATCGAACCTATCAAGCCTTTTTTGATTTCGTTTTGCTTGTTGGCGTTAATGGTAATTGGCCCGGTGGCAGTATTATCGCCTGTGTACTGATTAAGCTGGCCAATTTTCTCTTCGAGTGTCATTTGTTTCAGCAAAGCATCCACTTTTTGGTCAATGGTTTGTTGCTGCGAAAAGGCAAAAACCGATACGAATACGAATGCCAGTGTTATTGATTTCTTCATTTTTATTTTTTTATCCAATTTACTAAAAACCAATTTTTATTTCGTTTTTTTAAACTCCAAATAATTAAGGTTGAAATTTCCACCATCAAAATGAACGCGGATTTTATTCATTCCTTGTTTAAGTGCTACATTTTTAAGTACAATCGTTTTCCAAACTGATTGCCCTCCTGTAAAAGGTAGTTCTGTTGTTTCTGAAATTTTCTTTCCATCTTGTTCCAAATGCAATTTCCCTCCCGTTTTTTCGCTCGAATAGCGAACTTCAACATTAAAATTACCTTGGGCTTTTACATCAACTGAAAATTGCAGCCATTCGCCCTCTTCAATAAAGGAGACTTGGAAACCATTGGTTATTTTGTCCGTACAGGTCTGGATATCTACACCATCGTTTCGCATTTTGCCTCCCTTATTCCAGGGGCTAAATTTTGTTCCATCATAATTAGCCACGTCTTTATCAGAATACGCGTAACCGTTTTGTCCCAAATCAAATTCGGTTGCAAATACTTTTCCGGGAATCACATGATTTTTATACTTTTTGGTATCATTTGTTTGTACCTGTCTGAACATCGCATCAACTACATCACGTCTGATGGTCAGGTTCTCCATTTTATAGTTCTCAGCGGATTGCATCAATACTTTTTTTGCAAAATCCTGATTTGGTTTTACACCACCATTTTTCCAATAATCTAATAGTTTATCATAGTTTGGAGCTTTTGTGACCGATGTTACACCAGCAAGGTTTTCAATCTTTTTCATCGGCCAAAAAGCCCAACCAATATTATTCGATTCCATCAATGAGATAGCTTCCTCAAACCACACATTTGAGTTCTCACCGCTTTCTCCCAACCAAATAGGAACATTATATTGAGTTCTGTAATTTACCATCGTTTCGATCGATGCCATGTCATTTTTATTCCAGTATTTGTGGAAACTCAAAGCCATATTCTCATCCCAAAGCGGGAATATTCCGTTGTAATTATTCCCCCAGCAGTTTCCTTCTATGATAACCATGTGGTTCGGATCAATGGCACGGATCGCTTTGGTAAGCCTCATTTGTAAAGCTCTCAATGGAGCATTTGATGTTTCGTCGCAACCATTTTGGTTTGTTCCTGTAAAATTCCAGTTGGGTTCATTGATAATATCATACCCTCCAATCCATGGATTGTCTTTGTAGCGTTGTGCCAATTTTTCCCAAAGCGCCACCATTTTATCCTGATTTGCAGCACTCTCCCAAAGCGATGGTTTTGAAGCATCGTAGTCGGATATTGCAGCATCTTTTCCTTGTCCTCCAGGAGTTGCATGCAAGTCAAGAATTAAATATATTTTATTGGCAGCACACCAGCTCAATAAATCGTCAGTCATTTTAAAACCTTCTTCCAGCCAGGTAATCTGCCCATCTTTTTCTGCTTGAATAGCCGGAGTGTATAAATTATAATGCATTGGCAACCGGATGGAGTTAAATCCCCAAGCCGCCAAAGAATCAATATCTCTCTTTGTTATTCCGTTTGCTTTATAAGCTTTATAGAATTCTTCGGTGTTTTTTTCACCGATTACATCTGTAATTTTTTGTTTGATTTTATACTGGGGTCCAGCAAAGGCACCAGTTTGAATCATGTAGCCTTCCTGAACCATCCAGCCTCCCAATCCTAATCCTCGCAAAACGATATTTTTACCGTTTCCATCTACGATTTTTTGTCCATCCCTGTGCAAAAATCCCTGCCCGTTTGAGGCCATAGCAAAGCACATGAAGGAAAATACTATTATTTTTTTCATCACAATTATTTATAAAATTTGAATATGTATAAGAATCGTTGGGGCGTGCTCTCGTTGTTAATTAATTTTAGAATATAATTCAAATTAATTGACAACGAGATCGGGCTGTACGCGCTACTTTGGTAGCCTGCTTCCATCCCTCACGCGAACCTCTGCTCGGTTACAATTCTTTCAATGAATTAATACACCAATGTCTGAATCGAATTTGGCAAAATCGTAGTTTGGGCAGCCTGATTTCCCACACATAAATAATACTGAACTTCGGCATCGCTTTGGTTCATCACTACGGTTACCATTTTTCCGTCTTTATTCAAAAAAGAAGTACTCAATAGACTGCTTCTACTCACAGCGGTACTCACTCTTTTGGCCTCTGGACGAATAAATTTTGAAAAATGCCCAATATAATAATACGAAGGAGTATAAATCAGCTCTCCTGTTTTAGTATCGGCATGAATTGGTGCAAAACAAAAATTACCCACGTGGTTTGGCCCACCATTTTCGTCCAAAAGAATATTCCAATCTGTCCAACCTACAGTTCCATTATTGAAATCGTTAATCATAGAAGCTCCATAACGTTCTCCATTGTCCCAAAATTGGTATTTTTTGGTATCAAATTTTTCGATACAACCTTCAGTAAACATCAGGTTTTTATTAGGATACGCTTCATGAACCCTAGCCACATTCTCAAACATTTGATTCCCTTTAGCCCAAGTCTCATACCAGTGAAATCCCATTCCCCAAGCATATTTTGAGGCTTCAGGATCAGAGAAAATAACATTAGCTCTTTGCAACATTAAATCACGGTTATGATCCCAAACAATAATTTTTTTTGTTCCCAAACCTTCTTTTTTCATGGTTGGCCCAAGATAGTTTTTCAGGAAATCTCTTTCAGCTTCGGCGCTAAAAATACAGGATTCCCACGTTTGTAAAGCCATTGGCTCGTTCTGCAAACTGATTCCCCAAATTGGGATTCCTTCTTTCTCATACGCTTTTACAAACTTGGCATAATAATTTGCCCAAGGCTGAAAATATTCAGGCAATAATGTTCCTCCTTTGAGCATCTGTTTGTTGCTTTTCATAAAAGGTGGAGGACTCCATGGACTGGCATAAAGCACAATTTTTCCACCCGCTGCTTCAGTCGCTTTTTTGATCAAAGGAATTTTAAACTGCCTGTCATGCTCAATCGTAAAGGTTTTCAATGCCGTATCTCCTTCATCGATATACGTATAACTCCCCGAACTAAAATCGGAACTGTGGATTGTGGTACGCATCAAAGTATAACCAATTCCACTTTCTTTGTTGTAGTAGGCTTTTAAGAATTCCTGTTGTTTTGCAGCAGGTAATTTTGCAAAAACCTCGGCGCTGGCATCCGTCACGGCTCCACCAATTCCTAGAAAAGACTGAAACGTTTTTTCTGGATTTACAAAAACGCAAATCTGTCTTTCGGTTGGTTGTGCCAGTTCGGAAAAGGTAAGATTCTCCGATTTTGACAATCTTAAATTAGTACTTTCGGCCGTTGTGTACACCTCAACAGTTTTTCCTTTTGTCGAAAAGGGATTTGATTGTGATTTATTTTTTTGTTGTGCAAAAACAAAAAAGCTGGCGAGTACTAATGCTGTTGTGGTTATCTTTTTCATATGTTAATACTTATTGTTTTTTCGGTCATATGTAATTGCTTCGCCTGTTCGCTATCGCTTGAGCCGCATATCATCATTGGTGTTTACGACCAATTTGCAATCATGCTCATTTCATATAAATAAATTTTATTTGTCAGCTTTCTATTTGTAAACGCCTTTTATATTTTTTGTTTTTTACATACATAAACTTGCTGACAATAGCAATTTCATAATTCTATTGTGTTGTTTATTTTTGGTTAAGTCACTACCAAACATAAGTTCCTACTGCTCCGGCATCAAGAGAAGTAGTAATCCATTTTCCATTGTATTTAATATTGAATAATTCAGCAGCGTTGCCGTCATTTACAACTAACAAAACCTTTTTCCCTTCCGGAGTTTTGAAAGCGACATTATACAAATTGCCACTTACGTTGCTGGAAATCCTTACGGAACCTGCAGGTACAAATTTGGATGCATGGGCAGCGATATAATACCCTACGTTTCGTGTCACCGATTCGGTACCGTTTATTGTTACTGCTCCTTTACACACTGTACATCCTCCGTCTGTATGAGGCCCAAAACCGCCGTCATTCGCAAGATTCCATTGCAGAGCAGTTTTACTCCAATTTCTCATGGAGCCAATAATTACATTTTTGATCTGCCATTTTAAATCACCATCAAAAGCACCTGAAGAGGAAGTGTACTGTTCTGTAAAGTAAACATCCTTTTCCGGGTAAGCATTATGTACGGTAGAAAGTGCACTAATATCGCCTCCATATAAATGAAAGGCCGATCCTGTCACAAAAGGGTAGGCTGCCGCATCTTTTAGAACCGTAATTGGATATTGGGGATTATCGCAATTATGGTCATAAGTAATTATTTTTGTGGTAATATTGGCAGATCTAAATGCAGGTCCTAAATTATTTTTTATAAAATCAGCCTGTTGCAAGGCAGTCATAAGCATACTAGGATTATTACCTCCGTGCAAAGGTTCGTTTTGAGGAGTAATAGCGTCAATCACTATTCCTTCAGCTTTCATTTTTTGAATAAATTTCACGAAGTATTGTGCATACACCCCGTAATATTGAGGTTGTAGACTTCCGCCCATAAAATTATTATTGTCTTTCATCCAAACCGGTGCGGACCAAGGTGAACCCATTATTTTGATGTTAGGGTTAATTGCCAGGATTTCTTTCAATAAAGGAATAACATCAGCCATATCAGGAGCCAGACTGAAATTAGTCAAATTGACATCGGTTTGTCCTGTTGGCATATCATCATAAGTGAAAGGAGTAGCATTCAAATCTGAAGCTCCAATACTCATTCTTAAGTAACTCAATCCAATTGAATTTGCTCCAGAACCAAATAATTCTTGCAATAATTCTTGCTTTTTCGATGCCGTCATTTTATTGATTACCTGTGCACTGCCTCCAGTCAACGTAAATCCAAAACCATCAACTGTTTGAAAAGTATCACTTTCACTTACTTCGATGCTTGGATAAATATTAAATCCATTACCAAAAGCCAAAATCCCAGTTTGTTTTTGCAGAAGTACAGTTTGATTTCCTTTTGTTAGCCAAAAATCAACTTCATTTTTTACTACTGGCGGTGTTGGGTTTGGAGTTGGATTAGGTGAATCCCCTCCATCATTGGAAGAGGAACAACTGATATGCAGGAATGAAAAAGCCATTATGAAAAATAGCTTTGTCAATTGATGTATTTTTTTCATTATTTATTTGTAATTAATTTCGATAAAATGTGGGAATCAATCTATATGTATCCCGAATGTTGGCATTGATAAAAGGCCTGTTTACTGTTTGCTACGGAGTTAACTTTGGACAAAAAAAGCAATCCATTGGATGAGTTGTTTTCATGAAATTCTTCATTAGGGCTTCTATCCAACTTAAAAAAATAGAAGCCGTTAATGAAGAGACCAATGAACCTAACTTAAAAACAAAACCAATTATTAATTATAAACTCTGATATAATCCACTTCTAAAGTTGAAGATGTAAAATTTGGATCTACAGGACCTCCCCAATTACCTCCCATTGCTAAATTCACTATTAAGAAAAAGTCTTTATTAAATGGGAAAGTAGAATTATTAGAAAAAGTATAATACAACTTATCATCTACATAAAATTTTATATATTTTTCTGTCCAATCGGCAGTATAAATATGGAATTCGGTGTTGTCATTTGGCACATTTATAGTTCCTGTATCAGGAGTATTTCCTGAACGTCCGGGAGAATGCAATGATGAATGATTGATATTTGGCTCTTTTCCAACAGATTCCAAAATGTCAATTTCTCCACATGCTGGCCATCCTGCGGTACCAATATCACTGCCCAACATCCAGACTGCAGGCCAAGTTCCAACTCCGGTAGGCAGTTTTGCTCTGATCACTACTTTACCGTATTTAAAAGAAAACTTACCGTTACTTTCTAGTCTAGCTGAAGTGAAATCACCCTTTCCGTATTTTTCTCTGATCGCTTTTATTTTCAAAACACCTCCTTGAACAATTACATTTTCTGGACGATTGGTATACGATTGAAGTTCATTGTTAACATTGCCTGGATCCCAAATTTGCATAATCCATTTGGATGCATCCGGAGCACCATCGGTATTGAACTCATCTGCCCACACCAATTTTGATCCAACCAAAACATTTATCGTTAGTGATGTACTGACAAATTGACCCGCATTATAGGCAGATACATATAACACATAAGTATTAGTTCCTGATGTGGTATAAGTATAAGTAAAGCTTCCATTTGTCACTTCCTTTGTTTCTCCGTTTCCAAGAACTATTTTATAGGATGTTGCATTTGTCGCCGATAATTTAAAATTCACCACGCCGCTTCCGTCTCCATTTGGATTTTGTGCATCAACTCCAACAACGGTAGCTGTTACCGAAAGGTTTGAAGGTGCTGCTTTTGAAGTATCTTCAGTACTATTCCCATCGCTGCAGGATAATAACAAAAAATAAACCGGCAGAATAAGTAAAAACAAACCACTAGAGAACAGGAAATCTTTATTTTTTAAATCTGTAACCTTCATATTATTTCTCATCTTTTTTGAACAAATTCATTTAAATTAAAACAAAGCCCAGAACAATCTCAGTAAAAGTTCTGAGCTTCGTTTTTAATTAAATCATTAAGGTTTTGGTATTAATTTCATGTACCAGGCATTTCCGGTTTCGGTTCCTTGTACTCTTAGGTATAAATAACCAGAATTGATAACCAAGATCTCATACTCTTTTTGTACTGCTCCATACCCAATGAAAGTATTCACTCCTGCTAAAAGAATAGCTGTTTGAGTTGAAGGTGAATTATCAGGACTTGAAGGAGCTGCAGGAGCACCACTTGAAGAAGGAACAAATGAAAATGCAGAAGTCCCTCCAGGATAATTATAACATCCTTCATCTCCTGAACTAGGAATACCGGGAAGTGTTGTTAATGAACCCGTTTTAGTAAAGGCTCCATCAGGAGTTGCAACTTTTAATTCATAGTTACCTGTAGCTGCAACTTTAGCAAAAGTAAATGTAGCAGTGTAGAAACAATTTGCACTACTTACTTTTTCATTAACTCCAGCTGACCACCACTCTGGTCTGATTGAAGTAGCACTCCAAGGTCCTACACCAAAATGACCCGGTACACTTTTATCAACAACCCATGTTTTTGAGCTATTATTGGTTAATGCAGTCACAATATCCGCTGAAGGTGTAAAATCACTTCTTACAGTTACGTCTTTTGTAACTACCGATGAAGTACCTCCGGCGCCATAAACTATTGCTGTGACAGTATAAGTATGTACACCAACATTAGTATACTTTTTGGTTACTTTTCCATTTGCTAGGAATACCATATCCACTGGTGTACTGGCATCATAATCTATTTTATACGAAAGAGCTTTATCAGCAGTAATCGTAAATTTTACATCGCCCGAACCGTCTCCATTAGGATGGGTGGCATCTTTACCGACAACTTCAGCATTGATTACAATATTCGAAGGTGCCGTCAAATCTCCAAGACTATATTCTGTCTCGTTACAACTAACCAAGGTTAGAAGAATAGCCATGAAAAGTCCTAACATGTATTTTATATTTGTCTTCATATTTTTTCTAATTAGTTAATCTGATATTATCGATATAAATAACTTCACCAGCTCCATCAGCCGAATCATTAAATCTTAAAACAAGTTGAGTAAACTTAGTCCCTGCCGGTATTCCAGCAATAGCACTATAATCGAATACTAATTCTTCCCAGGCTCCAGAAGTGGTAAATGCCGCCTTTTGTACCGCAACACCATTTGCAGGTGTTCCGCCAACAGCCCATTCCAATTCTACATTTAATTTTTTACCAATATTTGCCGGATCAGGATTATAGGCCAACACTTTAATTTTTTTACCATAATTAAAATTAATTGGAATATTCAGCGGGCTGTAAGTACCACTCCATGAAGGCTTCCCTACTGGTTTAGTGTATTTACCAACCATTGCACTGGTGTTCAATCCAGTTGCACTTGGATTTGCAGTTTTAGAGAAAGTCACATCTCCAAAAGTTCCAAAAAAGTAATCTACTGAAGCATTTTCAAAGTCAATAGGAACTCCGAACAATGCTTTAGTTCCTTCAGTTTTAGCTGCACCTCCACTTAGAGCTACTACTTTCAAAACAAAAGGTCCTCCAGCTGCTGGATAAGTATGAGCAGGTAACACTTGACCTATAGCCATTGGAGTCCCAACTTCATTGGCAACATCTCCATAATACACTAAGAATGATTTAGCATACATAGCTTTAGCACTCACTTTCATCTCATCAGCTGTAGTTATCTCCAAGTTTTCAGGAGCTCTATAAACCACTTTCAAAGGAGCAGTTGTTTCTGTTGTACTTCCAGAAATGGAAACAGCAGTAACTTTTACCGTATAGTTCCCTTCCGGATAAGAGTGAGTTGTGCTTGCTCCCGGTGATACCGTTACAGGACCACCAGTGCCATGACCATATTCCACTGTAAATGATGTTGCACCATCTCCAGTTGGAGTTATTTTTACATTTCCGGAATTGTCATTTGTAATGTCTAACCTTACGGCAGCATTAGCAGAACCAGCCCCTGGCAAAGAAGTATCATTACTAATACCCTCTACCGAACAACTTATGGCAACAGCCATCAAAGCGACAAGGCTGAATATAAATTTTATCTTTTTCATATAATTTTGACTTTTAATTAATTGTAACCAGGATTTTGTTTCAATTTGGTTCCTTGAAGTTCTCTAGTAGGAATCGGGAAAATTTCATCAACTCCAGCATTAAAACCTCTGTTTGCCAATTTAGTAGCTGCATCACCCCATCTTACTAAATCAAAAAATCGTAGTCCTTCACCAGCAAGCTCCATTCTTCTTTCATTTTTGATTGCATCAAGAGTAACTGGAACTGAAGGCAAGCCAACTCTTGCTCTTACTGCATCTAACAAAGCTTGTGCTCTTGCTCCCGAACCTAATGCTTCGGCTTCCATCAAATAAGTATCGGCTAGTCTAATGATATAACTATTTTGCTTGTAATTTAATTCTGCTGCTCCTCCTCCAGTACGAACATCTGTTTTACGAGGAACAAATTTGTTCAAGAAATAACCAGTGTCTTGGTATCCACCGATATAATCGCACTCACCTGCAGCTTTCATCGCTTTAAGATCCAATACGGTTGCAGCAAATCTTGGATCTGTCTTAATTGCATCGTATAAATCTTGAGTAAGTACATTAAAACTCCAACCTGATGGTAGATCTGGAGCTGGTGACCCTGCAGGTTTTGAGTAACTTCTAGGTCCAACCATTATATTCAATGAGTTTCCTTCGTCTCTACCTGAACCCCAGAATCCCCAATCAGAATTTCCAGCGCTTGTGTGAGATACTTCGATAAGCGACTCTGTATTGAATTTATTAGAAACAACCCATAAATCACTGAATTTTGTCAACAATTTATTCCCATATTGATTAGCAGCACCAGGAGTACCATTTACTTGAGCCAATACAGCTGCAGCTTCAGCTTTTTTGCCTTCAAACAAATATACTTTTCCAAGCATTGCCTGAGCACCACCTTTTGTAAGACGCCCAGATTCAGTATCTGCAGGAACAGAAGTAGGCAAAGCTGGAATTGCTTCATTTAAATCTTTTTCGATTTGAGCGTAAACTGCTGCTGGAGCTACTTGTTCTACACCATACATGTTACCTGTTGTCAAAGGTGACAATAGTAATGGGATGTTTTTAAACATACGAACCAAATTGAAATAGTAAATGGCACGCAAAGCTTTGATTTCACCAGCAAATCTGGTTTTTAAAGCATCACTCATTTGAACATCCGGTAATTTTGAAAGCAAAGTATTGGCTCTAAAAATCCCTTGGTAATGATCGTTCCAAAAACTTCCTGGAATACTAGTCGAAGAAAGAGAGTGAGTTGAGAAATTTTGAATTCCTTCTCCATCGGTAGATCCACCACCACCAGCATAGAAATCATCGGAACCGGCATTCATCATAGCCATCATATTTTCAAAACCACCTGAGTTTTTTCTAATAGGATCGTAAACCCCAACAAGTGCAGCGGTAGCTTGTTCTTGGTTTGAATAATAATTATCGGAAAGGAATGATCCTTTTGGTTCTACATCCACAAATTCATTAGAGCAGGATCCAACAGAAAGCATTGCCATCGCAATAAAAAAGTATTTATATTTTATCGTTTTCATATATGCAAAATTTATTTATTAGAGTTCATGTTATCGTCTTTTATACGACTGTTAGCTATGCAAACTCGTTGTTAATGACGATTTCATAATTCTTAACTTTATTAAAATTGTAGATTAGCTCCAAACATGAATGTTCTTGCCTGAGGATAAATTCCTTTATCTATTCCAAACACACCTCCACCAATTTCAGGATCATATCCTGTATATTTAGTGAGTGTAAACAAGTTCTCTCCAGTTAAGTAAAAACGTACTTTACTAGCCCCTATTTGTGAAACAACATTTGTTGGCAATGAATAACCAAATTGAACTAATTTTAAACGTAAGTAATCCCCTTTTTCCAAGTAGAAATCAGACATTTTACCAAAGTTCCCATTAGTATCATTGTTGGTAAGTCTTGGATAATCATTTGATGTTCCTTCTTCTGTCCAACGACTCATAGCCTCAGTTTGGTAGTTTGCATTTCCAACATCCAATCTGCGCAATCCTTGGAAAATTTTATTTCCAGCTGCTCCTTGAGTAAATGCCATGAAATCAAAGTTTTTATACGATAAATTCAAAGTCAATCCAAAAGTGTATTTTGGTATGTTGCTCCCCAAGAATTGTTTATCATTATCTGTAATAGAACCATTACCATCAGTATCTACCCAGCGGAAATCCCCAGGACGAGCATTTGGTTGGATTAAACCACCCGATGCATTTTTATATGCAGCAATTTCAGCCTCATTTTGAAAAATTCCTGCAGTTTTGAAACCATAAAATGAGTTGTAAGATTGACCAACTTGTGTTCTTGTAACAGCACCCATAGATTGGAAAGAAGCGTCACCAACAATATAATTTGTATCAGAAGCTACATAGGTCACTTCATTTTCTAAGTAAGCAAAGTTTGCATTAGCAGAAAAATTAAAATCTCCGAATTGTTTTCCATATCCTAACTCAACCTCTATACCCCTGTTTTCCATATCGGCAACGTTTCCAGTTGGATTATCTGTTACCCCTACATAACCAGGGATATTAATCGGACGTAAAATTCCGTTAGTTGCTTTCTTGTAAACATCAACAGTAAGACTTAAGTCATGAAACAATCTTGATTCAAATCCAATATTAGCTTGAGAAGTTTCTTCCCATCTCAAATCAGGATTATCCAAAGTAAGGTTTGCATAACCTGTAGTAATTGCACCAGTATTTCCGAAAGAGTAATTGTAACCTCCTTGCACTAAAGAGAGGTATCTGAAATCTGGTATTGCATCATTACCAACTACACCATAACCACCTCTAATTTTCAAGGTATTAATCACATCATTTTCTCCCCAAAAATCTTCTTTAGAAACTACCCATCCTAAATTGAATGATGGGAATACCCCAAATTTGTTATTTCCTCCAAAACGAGAAGATCCATCACGACGGATAATACCTGTAAACAAGTATCTTTCTTTAAAGTCGTAATTTACACGGGCAAATAAAGAGCTTAATTTATGCTGAGTCATGTCATAAGTAGAACTACTTCTGTCTGACTGCGGTATGTCAAAATTAAAAGAAGCATCACGATAATCTGTAATAGGCAAACCATACATTGTAGCTCCAGATCCACCACCAATATTGTCAACATAAGCACCTTGTCCTAACAATACAGTAAAGTTATGGTCTCCGATAGAATTTGTATATGTAGCTGTATTTTCAACATTCCATGCAAAAGTGCTGTTTTCGCTTTGCGAATAATTATTTTTAAGTACGTTTACAGTAGCACTCAAATAGTAAACAGGTGTAAATCCTGTATAACCCCAATAAGCAACTTTACCTCCAAGTGTTGATCTTAATTTAAAATGTTTGGAAACATTTGCTTCTATATAAGCATTACCAACTAAATCATCTGACCAGTTGTATCCACCAAGTCTTGTCTTAACATAAGCTAAAGGATTTGTCATCTCTTGGCCAACCAATTGTGAAATTCCATAAGGATTTCCATAAGCATCACGAATTACAGGATTCGTGCTGTATGGCGCAGAATTAGCTATAACAGGATCTGTCACGATAACAGGAGTAATTGGATCCAAGTTAATTGCAGAACTCAATGGCCCTCCAAACTCACTATTTGTGTTACCAATACCTGTTGATTTTTGTCTTGTGAAACCTAAAGTTTGGCCAAAAGTGAAAACTTTAGATATGTGGTGAGTCGAGTTCAAACGGAAATTCTTTTTATCATAGTTTGAAATCTCAGACAAAACAATTCCCTCTTGATTTTGAAGTCCAAAAGAAGCATAAAAATTAGAAACATCGCTTCCTCCACTAATGCTCAATTCATGTGAATAACGGAAAGCGTTAGTGTTAAAAATTTCTTTTTGCCAATCGGTACCTTTCCCTAAAGCTGAAAGATTTGGAAACAATACAGCTCCACCAGCGGCAGTTGATTTTTCGTTTAATAACGTACCATATTGCGTTGCATTCAACAAATCCAAAGTTTTTTCTGGAGATGAAACTCCTGCAAATCCGTTATAGTTAACAGTGATTTTTCCGGATTTCCCTTTTTTGGTTGTAACCAAAATTACACCCGTTGCTGCACGAGTTCCATAAATTGCTGCAGAAGCTGCATCTTTAAGAACCTCCATAGATTCGATGTCTGATTGATTTAAGAAACCAATTCCTCCTGCATCTACAACAACACCGTCTACAACCCAAAGTGGGTTATTTCCACCGTCACCAAAAGTAGTTATACCTCTAATACGGATAGTCGATGCTGAACCAGGCTGTCCTGAACTTGCAGCAATTGTAACCCCAGAAACCCTTCCTTGAAGAACTTGCTCAATACGGCCATTTGGAACTTTTTCGATATCTTTTGCTTTTACACTTGAAATCGCTCCGGTTACTACACTTTTCTTTTGGGTTCCATACCCTACAACAACAACCTCATTTAAGTCTTGTGAAGTAGAAAACATTTTTACTTGTAATTGTGTTCGCCCATTTATTGACTCTTGAATCGTTTTATATCCAATAAAACTGATTGTCAAAACTCCATCTTTCGGCGCCTTTATTTGGAACTTACCATCGAAGTCTGAAGCTTCCGATGTTTTTGTCCCCTTTAGAACAATGGTTGCCCCCGGAATAGGGGCTCCGTTTTCATCAATCACTTTTCCACTAATAGATACTTCCTGACCGTATCCATAAGATGAGAATAAGACCAACGAAATACAAAAAATAAACGTTTTTAATAATTTCATTTTTCTGATTATTTTGGTTAATTAATTAGTTATTTAATGCAATACTAAGGCTAAAATTTTTACATTGATAATTTTAAAATACTACAAAAACACATCAAATGTATAATTGACATATTACAAAAACACATCAAAAAAAAATTAAATATTTGATTATCAATTATATAAAATCAAAAAATAATTACTTAAAAAAATATTAATGGATAAAAAACCACTACAATTGGGATAAATTAGATACTTTAGCTTAAAATAGCTTAAAAACCACTAAAGTACAGCTTTGTAGTGGTATCTTATCCAAATAAAACATTCTCATTTTTAACAATAATTAAAAAATTTTAGGTATTTAAAATTACACTAATTATATGCAATCAATAAAATACAATAAATACCAATCTATGAAGTTGAATAGTTTTTTTTCACTATTTATAATGATCACTTTTTCATATAATTCTTTTGGACAGGTAAAAAAAATAGGTTTGCCCCATATTAAAAACTTCAATAGAATAGAATATAAAGGAGGAACCCAAAACTGGGATATAGATCAAGATAAAAATGGAAATATTTATTTCGGAAACAATGATGGTCTATTACAGTTTGACGGTTCAACCTGGAAAAAATACAAGGCAAAGAAATCTGATGCAATTAAATGTCTAAAAGTAGATCCATCGGGAAGAATATTTGTAGGCTGTTATAATGAGTTTGGTTATTTCAAAGCCAATTCAAATGGAAAACTAGAATACTTTTCCTTATCCGATTCACTAAATAAAAAGACGCTTAACAGAATAGACTTCATCTGGAAAATCCATCTTTTTAAAGACGAAGTTATTTTTCAATCTTTTGATGGAATTTTTATTTATAAGAACAACAAAATTAAAGTCATAAATGCACCCAAAAGATTTCAATTCTCATTTATGTCTAATTCCAGATTATACATTCAGGATATTTTTTCCGGAATCATGGAATATCGTAACGGAAAACTCACTTACCTTAAAGGATCAAACGCATTTAACAATGCCGAAATTTGGGGAATTATCGATTTGCATAAAAATGAATTATTGGCAACGACTTTAGATCGTGGATTATTCACACTGTCCAATAATAAGGTGACTCCATGGAACACCGAAGCCAATACATTTATCAAAAGAAATGGTTCTCTTGGATGTGTCCTTTACAAGAATAAATATATCGTAATCAATTCAGTACTTGACGGAATTATCGTTTGCAATCTTTCCGGAAATATTATACAACACATCAATCGCAATAAAGGACTCCAAAACAATACTGTCCTTAGTTCTTTTATTGACAGCAGCAACAACCTTTGGCTTGGATTGGATAACGGTATAACATATGTAAACGAAAATTCACTACTTACCTATTTTGGTTTTAGCTATAACCTTGGAACCGTATATTCCTCAGTTATACACAAGGGAAATTTATATGTTGCCACAAATCAGGGAGTTTTTTATCATCCATGGAGTACTGATTTCAAAGAAGGTTCTTTCAAACTTGTTGAAGGGACTACCGCCCAAGCCTGGAATGTACAATTAATAAATGGAGAGCTAATATGCGCCAGTAACAAAGGAGCATTGATCATCCAAGATGGTAAAATAATTAAAAATTTAGACCCTAATGGATATTTTAAGTTCAAATCAATCCCAAACAATCCTTCCTTCGTTATAGGTGCAAATTATGATGGATTCTCTGTATTCGAAAAGACAGCTTTAGGAATGAAATTCAGAAATAAAATAAAAGGCTTTAATAAATCGTCCAATGCATTTGAAATTGACGACGAGTATTTGTGGTTAAAAAAAGATCAATATATATACCAAATAAGTCTCAGCAAAGATCTAAAAAACACAAGTTCCATAAAAGCTTTTACTCGATTTTCTGAACAAAACCCTGGCATTGAAAGCCTTCAAAAAATAAACAACAAAGTCTATTTTCAATCAAACAATATATTTTATACCTACTCTACAGCACAAAATACTTTTATAAAAGACCAAACTATTAGCAGTCTATTCAAGTCTCTTCCTGAAATAAAAGAACTAACAGAAGATGCTAATGGAAATCTTTGGTATATATTCAATGAATCAATGGGTGCCATGATGAAAATTGGCAACAAATACAAACCTGTAATAGCTCCTTTATCAAACTTAACAGGCAACCTTGTGACAAATTATATGTCGATAAACACCATCGATTCCAAAAATACTTTTATAGGATTAACAGACGGACTAGCCCATTACGACTCTACTATTGAAAACAAAACAGTCGCAAAACCAAAAGCATTCATAAGAAGTTTTTCCTTTCCGGGTGACACCATAAATCTTGGAAATGGTCAAGAAAAAAACGAAGAATATAAATTACCATATTCGTCTAATCAAGTAAAATTTACATTTTCATCGCCTTCTTACGAAAATCTTGAAAATCTTGAATTTTCTTATCAGCTGGAAGGTTTTGATGAAAATTGGAGTGCTTGGTCCAATAGCGCCATAAAAGAATATACCAACCTAAAGGAAGGTAATTACAAAATGAAAGTACGGGTAAGAAACAGTTCCGGAATTGAATCAGACGAAAACTCAATTTCTTTCAGGGTTTACCCACCTTGGTATAGACATTCTTTAGCTTATTTATTCTATTTAATGATGGCTATTGCCTGCGTTTATTACATCCGCTTCACAATCAGGATGAAAATTAGAAAAAATAAACATTTTGAAACACTGGAACAACGTAGACTATATCTTGAAAAAGAAACCAAAATCAGACAAGAGCAATATGAATTGGAAAAAGAAATCGAAAAACTGGAAAATGAAAAACTTCAAATAAAAATCCTATCAAAAGACAAAGAGCTAGTAAACAACACCTTACAAGTAGTAAAGAAAAACAAAATCCTAAATGGAATCATTCAAAAATTAAAAGACATAAATACAAGTTCATTTGATGAAGCAACCAAAGCTCAATTCACCAAATTAAACAGAAGTATTACCAAAGAAGTGAATACCGACAAAAGCTGGAAGGATTTGGAAAAACACCTCAAAAACGTGCATTTTGATTTCCTCAAAAAATTAAAAGAAAAACATCCAACAATTTCCCCTAGAGAGATGGATTTATCCACTTACCTATTGATGAACATGTCAACCAAAGAAATTGCCGAATATATGAATATATCAACCGGCGGAGTAGAACTGGCCAGATATCGATTAAGAAAAAAACTGGAATTAAACCAAAAAGAAAATTTAATTGGCTATTTGATGAGTATCAAATAAAAAAACTCCTTCGGGATTACCTGAAGGAGTTCTCTATTATTTTATAAATTCTAATGTTCGTTCCAAAGCCATTCCTCTCGAACCTTTGATAAGTATCATATTATTGTCAAACTTTTTATTTTTAATAGAATCTGAAAAAGAATCAAAATTTTCAAAGAAAGAAAAATTGGGTTGATTTACTTTATTCTGATAAAAATCTTTTCCAACAAAATAACAATCAATATCATTTTGATTTAAAAGTAGATCAACAACACCTTTATGCTCTAACAAACTCTCCTCGCCTAACTCAAACATATCACCCAAGAAAACCATTTTATTTTTTTTACCTAAAAGAATAAAATTCTCGATCGCGACCTTCATACTGCTCGGATTGGCATTATAAGCGTCCAAAATAATTTCATTTGTCCCTTTAGACATTAATTGTGATCTATTATTTTCTGGAATATATCCTTCCAATGCATTTTTAATATCGTTTTCAGCTACTCCAAAATAAGTTCCTATCGCAATTGCCGCATTAACATTATTTGCATTATACAAACCTATTAAATGAGTTATAACTACATTTTGCAAGTAAGCGACAGAAACAAAAGGATTGGCCTCTATTCGAGTAATATTCACGTCAGCCATATCTTTATTAACACCAAAAGAATATTGCTTCATCACTTTAGTTTTATCAACTTGAATCGGATCTTCAAGATTAACAAAAGCTAGTTTATCATTATTTGAAAGATATTGATACATTTCGCTTTTACCCTTAATTACACCTTCAACACCTCCAAACCCCTCAAGGTGTGCTTTTCCAAAATTGGTGATATATCCGTAATCCGGCTGTGCGATGCCACATAAAAATTCAATTTCTTTTTGGTGATTGGCGCCCATTTCCACAATACCCATTTCAGTCTGATCATTAAAGGACAATAATGTCAAAGGAACTCCAATGTGATTATTTAAATTCCCAATAGTCGCCTTGGTTTTAAATTTTTTAGAAAGCACTACGTTAATCAATTCTTTGGTAGTTGTTTTACCATTACTTCCTGTAAGAGCTATTATTGGTAATTTCAAATAATTTCTATGATATTTTGCCAATTCTTGCAAAGCAACCAAACTGTTTTCAACCAAAACAGTTCTTTCATCAATAAAATACTTTTTATTGTCTATTACCACAAAAGAAGCCCCCTTTTCAAGTGCTTCTTCAGCAAAAGTATTGGCATCAAAGTTGTCTCCCTTTATCGCTACAAAAAATGAATTTTTCTCAATTTTGCGCGTGTCAATTGAAACCGAATTGCATTTCAAAAACAAACTATGAATGTATTGAATATCCATATAAAAAATAGTTTAAAAAATAAAAGCCCTAATGAAAGGGCTTTTATTGTATAGTATTATAAAAAAATTAATTTCTTGGTGATTTTCTTGTGTTTGATTTAGAACCTACTCTAGACATAGCACATCTAAATCCGATGTAATCTGTAGCCATATCTTGAGGGAAGAATCTTCTTTGCGCAGGATCCAACCAGTAAGCTCTATCTCTCCAAGAACCTCCTTTATATACACGAACTGCGTCGTTGATCAAAGTTGTTCTTTTACTTGACTTATCATATTTTCTATCCAAATGTCCTAAACTATCAATTTTTACATTGTGTTTTGGAGCATTATACATGATTTCTTTGTCTGAAGTTCCTTTATCAGCATCACCTGTAGCAAACTTATAATATTTACTAGATTGCTTATCACCATCTCTGTAGTTAATATTATTACTTGTACTAAAGTTTTGTCTCAAATAAGTTTCATTATCATCAACTGGAACTTGAGCAATTTCACCTGGCAAAGCAATCGGAACCAATTTACCATTGCTTAATGTATCATAAGCAACATTTTTATTAGTGATAACTTCAATTTTACCGTCTTTACCGATTTTATTTTTAGTATAAACGTTTCCTCTGAAATAGTTAAAATCATTAGTTTCTACATCAACGATAGGTCTGTAAACATCAGCAACCCATTCAGCTACGTTACCTGCCATATCGTATAATCCGAAGTCATTTGCAGGATAGCTTTTTACAGCATTTGTAATATCTGCACCGTCATCTGACCAACCTGCAATTCCACCGTAATCTCCATTACCTTGTTTGAAGTTAGCCAATTGGAAACCTTTATTTGATCTTTTTCCAGAACGAGTATAGCTTCCAGACCAAGGATATTTCTTTTGTCCTTTGTAGATATTATATTCTCTTTGTCCAACATCAGCTGCTGCAGCATATTCCCACTCTGATTCTGTAGGAAGTCTGTATTCTGGCAATAAAATTCCTGAAGATCTTTGTGCATATACATTTTTCTCTTCTGCTACATTACCATTTTTGTCCGGTTTCCCAGGTCTTTTAGAATGCCCCCTTCCTTTTAAAAGGATCTCTTCGTTTCCACCGTATGTCAACGTAGGAGCGGCCAAATAAGTTTCGCTATTGAAATTATTTTCAGCAGAAACATCTACTGTTTTGGCATTTTTCTTTAAATAACCATTTTTTTCCAAAACAGCTTCATTTACACGATCAGTTCTCCACTTGCTGAATTCAACAGCCTGTACCCAGTTTACCCCTACAACAGGATAGTTAGCATAAGCAGGATGTCTTAAATAGTTATTGGTCATTGTTTCGTTATAACCTAATCTATTTCTCCAAACAAGTGTATCAGGAGAAGCTCCTTCGTAAATGTTTTTATAGTTTTCTTCTGTTGGTGGATAAACCTTTTTCAACCATTCAAGGTATTCAAGATACATTAAGTTCGTAACTTCCGTTTCATCCATATAGAAAGACATAACGTGTTGTTGATTTGGAACGTTATTCCAATCATGCATTACATCGTCCTGAACCAATCCTCTCGTAAAAGTTCCTCCTTCTATAAAAACAAGTCCTGGTCCGGTTTCTTGATTCTTATGGGCAATTCCTTTTGTAAAACCGCCTTTAGAACTGTTTACATTCCAACCAGTACCTCTCGAAGTACTTTCGGATTTAGATTTTTTGCTACAACTAGCTAATCCTAATACCAATGCGAGGGTTAGCATTATCTTTAGGGGGATAGTTTTGTTTACTTTCATAGTTTCTAGTAGGTGATTATTAAAATTTAGGTAGCGCAATGTAATAATTAAACATTAAATCGCAAAACCCATTTCAATTTTAATTTGTAATGTTTTAACAACTGATGTAATAAAAACGCAAAAATAAATTTTTTATTATACAAAACAAGAAAAACGAATTTAATATTTTTTTATTTAATTTTAACATTCTTTAACAACGTATTTTAGTGCCAATTCTGATGAAAAACCTTGTGTTTCGTTTTATTCTTTTATTCCCGATTTTAACTTTTGCCCAAATAAAAGGAGATATAACAATTGATTGGATCACAAACAATTCCACAAACCAAAACACAAAACCCCAAACTCCTATTTTCAAAGGGGATAGTTATTTTTACGATAGCTATCACCAATCTCTTTATTACAATTTAAACTTAAAAAACACCTCGGATTTAGACGAAAAAAACATTCAAATTTCCAATGTTGTTTATGAAACCATGACAACATCTGATCTTGGAAATTTGAACATTTCAGCTATCCCTTCCAACATAAAATCGACATTATACTCTATCAAATCAAGGAATATTATTCAAAATTTCCTTCGAATATCTCCTATAATCAAAGAAGTTTCTGGCTACAAAAGAATCAAATCCTTTTCATACAGCACAAATATTGGGTCCCCAAAAAAAATTATTTCAAATAAAAACAAAGCAAGTATCACAAATTCTGTTTTAGCATCAGGGGATTGGTATCGTTTTTACATCGAAAAATCCGGTGTTTATAAAATCTCGAAAAACTTTTTACAAGATTTAGGAATTAATTTAAATGGAATTGACCCAAAAAAAATTAAGATTTATGGCAATGGGGGCAAAATGTTACCTCTGGCTAATGACACTTTCTATCCATCAGATTTAACCGAAAATGCGATTCAAATTCAAGGTGAAAGTGACGGAGTTTTCAATGATAATGATTACATATTGTTTTACGGAGAAGGTATATATAATTGGAATGACGAAAGTCAAACCACCCTTAATTTATATGATTCAAAGTGCTATTATTATATAACTATAGGTCAAGACAATGGAAAAAGAATCCAAAACATAACAGAACCAACATCTGCAAGCACATTAAACATCTCAACTTTTGACGATTATCAATTTCATGAAATTGACCTGACTAACATTGCTCAAGTTGGGCGGCAATGGGTTGGTGAATCATTCGATATTAATCAAGACCAAGAATTCGCATTCGATTTCCCAAACATCGACACTTCAGCCCCCGTTAAATTAAATACACTATTAGCATCTGCAGCTTATACCCCAACTTCATTTAAGGTTTTAGCCAACGGACTTGAAGTAGGCAATGTTTCATTTTCTGCATTAAACACCAGTTCAGACATTCAATATTTCAATGCTTCTCTTCCTGGCAACACCACTTTCACAGGATCTTCAAACATAAAAATCAAATTATCTTACAATAACAATGGAGTTCCCGGCTCCAAAGGATTTCTGGATTACATACAATTAAAAGCAAAAAGTAAATTGCAGGGATTCGGGAAACAATTTCATTTTCAATATGATCTTTCGAATTCAAGTCTAGGAATAATATCCTATAATTTTTCAAACGCTGCTGGTATTTCCCAAATCTGGGACATTACCGATATTTACAATGTATCTAAAAAAGATAACAACAACCAAAGCTCATTTACTTTGAAGGCTAATCTCGGAGAACTTAGAAAATATATAGCTATTGACCCTACTGATTATTATTCTCCGCTAAAAGAAACCAAATCAAAAATTGCCAACACCAATATAAAAGGAACTATTTTTAGAAACACACAAGGTCAATTTCAAGATATTGATTATATAGTTATCACTCCTGAAACCTTAAGATCCCAAGCAGAAAAACTTGCTAATTTCCATAAAACAAATAGCAACTTAAATGTAAAAGTAATTACTCTCGAATCGATCTATCAGGAATTTTCTTCAGGAAAACAAGACATTGCTGCTATTAGAAACTGTATTAAATACATTTACAATAACGCTTCTTCAATAGACAAGCAAGTACAATATGTCAATCTATTCGGCGATGCCTCATTTGACTATAAAAAAAGAACAACCAACAATACCAACATTGTACCTATATATGAATCATTAATCAGCAATACTATTGGCGAAGCATCATTTGCTTCAGATGACTTTTATTGCCTAATGGATGATTCCGAAGGAAACATCACCACAAATTACGGCGGAGCAGACATTGCCGTTGGTAGAATGCTAGTCAACAACAATATGCAAGCCGAAGAAATGATCAATAAAATCATCGAATATCACGATAAAAAAGCTTACGGAAACTGGAGAACTAACTACATTTCGCTTTCTGACGACTCAGATAAATCATCGGATACTTCTTTACAATCAAGACAAAACACTCTTGCCGATGAAATCACAGTCCAAAAACCTTTTCTAAATGTTTCTAAAATATTTTTAGATTCTTACACTCAAGAAGCTTCAGCAGGAGGAGAAAGATACCCTAAAGCAAAATCCGAATTTTACAACGAATTTGAAAAAGGAGCATTAGTATTCAACTATTTAGGTCACGGTGGAGAAGACGGCCTTGCAAGCGAAAGAATTTGGGATAAAGCTGATAGCCAAAATTTGGTCAATCAGTATAAATACCCTTTATTTATTACAATTACGTGTGATTTTTCCCGTTTCGATAATCCCACAAGACCAACAGCCGGAGAATATATATACTGGAACCCAAAAGGCGGAGCTATTTCATTGGTATCTACAATTCGTTCAATTGGACAGTTTAGCGCCGAAAACTTTAATGACACTTTTGCAAAAAATCTATTATCGTATGGTTCCAACCAATATGTATCAATGGCCGAAGCTTTAAGAATTTCCAAAAACGAAAACCCGAACAGTGCAACAAACGTAATTCTCTATCTTGGAGATCCTGCAATATTCCTTGCGATCCCTAAACCAAAAGTCGTATTAACCAAAGTAAATGACATTCCTATTACCCAATCAATTCCCGATTTTAAATCATTGGCAAAAATGAAAATTTCAGGAGAAATCATCGATGAGAACAACCAACCACTAACCAATTTCAACGGGGTTCTATCATCTGTTTTATTTGATAAAAAAATAACCAAAAGCACTTTAAATAACGATGGTTATAGCCCCGCCATGAATTTCACAACTTTAGGCGAAGCTATTTTTAGAGGAAACGCTTCTATTACAAATGGGCAATTTGAATATAATTTTATCGTACCAAAAGACATTCGAATTCCGTTAGACAATGGAAAACTGAGCTTTTATGCCAAAAAAAACGAATCTCTAGAAGATTTTACTGGTTATGATACCACAATTAAAATAGGAGGCGTTAACGAAAATGCAGTTGCGGACAATAATAGTCCAAAAGTGAAGTTATATATGAATGATGAAACTTTTGTTTCAGGAGGTATAAGCAATAGTTCCTCAATCCTAATTGCTTATATGGAAGATGAAAGCGGTATCAACACAGCTGGTGGAATCGGTCATGATATTGTAGCTGTGTTAGATGGTGAAGTCGCCAATCCATTTATTTTGAATGATTATTATCAAACTGAATTGGATAATTTCACAAAAGGAAGCCTACATTTCCCTTTCCGAAATTTAAAAACCGGAGTGCACACCCTTACTTTTACAGTTTGGGACGTTTATAACAATGCGACAACATCTGAAATTCAATTTTTGGTAGTTGGAGACGAATCAATTTCTCTAACAAATGTTTTGAACTATCCTAATCCTTGTGTAAATTACACAGAATTTTGGTTTACACATAACAAACCAAATGAACCATTAGATGTTCAAGTTCAGGTTATGACGATAACGGGAAAAGTGGTTTGGACAAAAAATCAAACCATTACAACCCAAGGTTTTTTATCACGAGAAATAACATGGGACACTCGGGATGATTTTGGAAATAGAATTGGTAAAGGAGTCTATGTCTACAAATTAACAGTAAAAGCGACCCTTACTAATAGAAAGGCTGAAAAATACGAAAAGCTTGTGATTCTTTAATAATATAGTATCTTTATACCGATTAATTTTTTCTTAAAATAATGAAAAGAACAACTTTACTTATTACATTTTTGCTCTCACTTAATTTTATTCAGGCACAGGAAAGCATAATCACTACTGCCGTTCCCTTTCTTTTAGTAGCGGCAGATGCCCGATCAGCTGGTATGGGGGACAATGGTGTAGCAACATCAACAGATGCTTTTTCACAACAATGGAACCCTTCAAAATACACATTTGCTACTGACCAACAAGGATTTGCTGTAAGTTACACTCCTTATTTAACTGATTTAGTAAATGATATTTCATTAGCCCAAATAACATACTATAATAGATATAGCGACAAAAGCTCTTTTGCTGGTAGTTTTCGTTATTTTGGTTTAGGAGATATAGAATTACGACAAGATTTTGACAGCCCAGCACTAATAGTATCTCCAAATGAATTTGCTTTTGATCTTTCTTACTCTCTAAAGCTAAGTGAAAAATTTTCTATGGCCGTAGCAGGTAGATTCATAAATTCAAATCTAAAAGTAGCTACTGAAAATAATGACTCATCTTCATCAAGCAGCTTTGCAGTGGATGTAGCCGGATTTTTCCAATCAGAAGAAATTGCATACAGAGATTTCAACGGAAGATGGAGAGCTGGATTTAATTTACAGAATATGGGGCCAAAAATGAGTTATGACAATGATGATCTAAATAACAACTTTTTACCAGCTAACATGAGATTGGGAGGAGGTTTTGATTTTATTTTGGACGAATACAATAAAATTGCAGTCAATTTAGAATTAAGTAAATTAATGGTTCCAACCCCACAAAGTTCAGATTTAAATGGAGATGGAACAATCACTTCAGAAGAAGAACGACAAAATAGCGACAATTACCGATCTATAGGTTGGTTCTCAGGAATGCTTCACTCATTTACAGATGCTCCTGGCGGTTTTAGTGAAGAATTAAAAGAAGTAACCTATTCCCTAGGATCGGAATACGTTTATCAAGATTCCTTTTCGTTTCGTGCAGGATATTTCTATGAAAGCCCGGACAAAGGAGCAAGAGAGTTTTTCTCCCTTGGAGCAGGCTTTAAATACACTTCTCTAAAAATTGATGTTTCCTACTTATTTTCAGCTTCGAAAGTCCAAAATCCTTTGGAGAACACATTACGCTTCTCTTTGACGTTTAATTTTGGAAATAAATACGAAAACTATTAAACTTCATATTCCGTACAAAAGCAAAAATCCAAACTTCATTTACTTTGAAATTGGATTTTTTGCTTTTATTTAAGTACATTTCCCCTATATTAAAAGATTCAACTAATGAAAGAAATTACAATCGCTTCGAAAATTACCGTTTTTGAAACCATTCAAGAACTCCCTTTAGTTGAACAAAACTTAATGTCAAAAGCAATCGAGGCCAGGAAAAAAGCATACGCACCCTATTCCAAATTTAGAGTAGGAGCTGCAATTCTTTTGGACAATGGCGAAATTGTTATTGGCTCCAATCAAGAAAATGCTGCTTACCCCTCTGGTCTTTGTGCGGAACGGGTTGCTATTTTTCAGGCAGGAAGCCTCTATCCGGAAGCAATTATACAAAAAGTAGCTATAACCGCCGCTTCTGACAACAATAAAACAACCACTCCTGTTCCTCCATGCGGAGCATGCAGACAATCCATCGCAGAATATGAAGTTCGACAAGAAACCCCCATTGAAATATATTATATGGGAGAAACAGGTCCGATTCATTACTCGACATCCCTAAAAAATCTGCTCCCTTTTATGTTTGAAAAAAATTTACTTTAAAAAAAGACTAAAATTTAGCTTTTAAATTTTAGTTCTTAGTAGGAATGTCTTAATTTTGCATCCCGACGCCTTCGGGGCGCAAATTTGTGGTGAGGAAACTATTTTGCGTTACTAGGTCATTAATTGATAATACAATAACACTTAAGCAAAAGAATTATTTCAATGAAAGAAGTTACAAAAGAAGTTTATTTGAAGTGGTATGAAGACATGCTATTTTGGAGAAAGTTTGAAGACAAACTTGCGGCATTATACATCCAACAAAAAGTTAGAGGCTTTCTACACCTATATAACGGTCAAGAAGCAGTCTTAGCTGGTGCTTTGCATGCTATGGATTTGACAAAAGACAAAATGATTACTGCCTATAGAAATCACGTTCAACCTATCGGTATGGGCGTTGACCCTAGACGTGTTATGGCTGAGCTTTTAGGAAAAGCAACAGGAACATCAAAAGGTATGGGTGGATCAATGCACATCTTCTCCAAAGAACACCGTTTTTATGGTGGACACGGAATTGTAGGTGGGCAAATTCCATTGGGTGCTGGTTTAGCATTTGGTGACAAATATAACGGAACCGGTGGAGTTACATTAACTTATTTCGGTGACGGAGCTGCTCGTCAAGGTTCTTTACACGAAGCTTTCAATATGGCTATGTTATGGAAACTTCCTGTTGTTTTTATCGTTGAAAACAATGGATATGCGATGGGAACTTCAGTTGAAAGAACTGCTAACCATACTGATATTTGGAAATTAGGACTTGGTTACGAAATGCCTTGCGGACCAGTTGATGGAATGAACCCTGTAAAAGTTGCTGAAGCAATGACTGAAGCAATTGAAAGAGCAAGACGTGGTGACGGACCTACTTTCCTTGAAATGAAAACATACCGTTACAGAGGACACTCAATGTCTGATGCACAATTATATCGTTCAAAAGAAGAGGTTGAAGAATACAAAAAAATCGATCCAATCACTCAAGTTTTAGACGTGATTTTAGATCAAAAATATGCTACACAAGAAGAAGTAGAAGTAATCGACCAAAGAGTAAAAGATTACGTTGAAGAATGTGCTCAATTTGCTGAAGAATCTCCTTATCCGGAAATTCAACAACTATACGATGTAGTGTACGAACAAGAAAACTATCCATTCACACCTCATAAATTATAAATCAAATTATGGCAACAATTGTAACAATGCCTCGCTTGAGCGATACTATGACTGAAGGAACGGTAGCAGCTTGGCTTAAAAAAGTAGGTGATAAAGTAAGCGAAGGTGATATCTTGGCCGAAATCGAAACCGACAAAGCAACAATGGAATTTGAATCCTTCAACGAAGGAACACTTTTATATATTGGAATCCCAGAAGGAGAAACTGCTCCAGTAGATTCTCTTTTAGCAATTATCGGAAAAGAAGGCGAAGATGTATCTGCTTTAATCGCAGGGGGTACAGCGCCAGCTGCTCCGGCATCGACTCCAGCAGCAGAAGCAAAAGCTCCTGAAGCAGCACCAGTTGCAGCTCCAGCAACCGAACTTCCAAAAGGAGTTGTAGTGGTAACAATGCCTCGTTTGAGTGACACTATGACTGAGGGTACTGTTGCTTCTTGGTTGAAAAAAGTAGGAGATAAAGTTGCTGAAGGTGATATCCTTGCTGAAATCGAAACTGATAAAGCTACAATGGAATTCGAATCTTTCAACGAAGGAACTTTATTATTCATCGGAATTCAAGAAGGAAATACGGCACCAGTAGATAGTCTTTTGGCTATCATTGGACCTGCAGGAACAGATATTAGCGGAATCGCAGAAAACTATAAAGCAGGTGGAGCTGCTCCAGCTGCAGCAAAAGAAGAAACTAAAGCTGCTCCAGCTGAAAAAGCTGCAGAACCAGTTGAAACTGTTGTTGATGGAAAAAGAATCTTAGCTTCACCATTAGCTAAAAAAATCGCTAGTGACAAAGGAATTCAATTAACACAAGTAAAAGGAAGCGGTGAAAACGGACGTATCGTAAAAAGCGATATCGAAAACTTCACTCCTGCATCTGCACCAGCTGCAAAAGCTCCGGAAGCTGTAAAAACAGAAGCTCCAAAAGTATTTGTGCCTGCTGGAGAAGTTTACACAGAAGAAATCAAAAATTCGCAAATGCGTAAAATCATTGCGAAGCGTTTGGCAGAATCATTGTTTACTGCACCTCATTACAACCTTGTAATTGAAGTTACAATGGATGAGGCAATGCAATCAAGAACAGCTATCAATAGCCTTCCTGATACCAAAGTATCTTTCAATGATATGGTAATCAAAGCCTGTGCATTGGCATTGAAAAAACACCCAAAAATCAATTCACAATGGAAAGAAGATGCTATCATCATCAACCATCACGTGAACATCGGAGTTGCTGTAGCTGTTGAAGACGGATTAGTAGTTCCTGTTTTAAAATTCACTGACGCAATGAGCCTATCTCAAATTGGAGCAAGCGTTAGAGACTTGGCTGGAAGAGCTAAAAACAAAAAACTGGGACCTGCTGAAATGGAGGGAAGTACCTTTACAGTTTCTAACCTTGGAATGTTTGGAATCACTGAATTCAACTCTATCATCAACCAACCAAACTCTGCTATCCTTTCAGTAGGTGCTATTGTAGAGAAACCGGTAGTAAAAAATGGTCAGATAGTAGTTGGAAACACAATGATGCTTTCATTAGCTTGTGACCACCGTACAATTGACGGAGCAACTGGCGCGCAGTTTTTGCAAACATTAAAACAATACATCGAAAATCCAGTAACTATGCTTGCATAAACACTCGATTTTAATATTTAAAAATCCCGTTTAGTTTCTAAGCGGGATTTTTTTTTCTACAATATTCATTACGACATCAATTAAATCAAAATAAGCCAAAAAAAGTAAACATCCGAAAGAGAAGTTATTATTTTAATTTCTTCGCCCTAAAAAGCATAAAACAACCAAATTCTTTTAATAATAAAATACTAAAAGCTACGCTATTATTTAGACTTGTAATTACTATTTTAACTATTTCTTTTAGGAGCAGAAAAATTAGGTATTTTCGGCTGGCATTGGTCCCGCTATTCACTACACACGAGCGATAGCGAACTGACGAAGTAATCTCTTGTACTTCTCGTCTTTTGGGACGAGACAGT
>Ga0207975_100173_pt1 | contig 49815 bp, 46 predicted proteins | sample LakWasMe91_HOW11_2_FD_183913 | JGI IMG/M metagenome (GOLD analysis project Ga0207975, IMG submission 183913) | Freshwater sediment methanotrophic microbial communities from Lake Washington under simulated oxygen tension - Sediment Metagenome... | ecosystem: Environmental > Aquatic > Freshwater >...
CTTCCGCACCCATTCTAACACTTTCTACGGCTTGTTTAACAAATAATTGGTTCTCTAACGAGTTTTCTTCCCAAAGCGAAAAATAAAAACCTTTTACTGACCCAACATTGCTCGGATCTAATAACCAGTCACGAACAGATAGATCGTCAAAATTAATTCTTCTGCACAATCTTTTTGCCATTATCGATTGTGAATCTGTAGGAGTCCACTCGAAGTCTCCCGACTTTTATCCTATTTATTGTTTCAAGAACTTAAAAAATTGCGCAAAGTCATGAGACATTTGCGCAACTTTTCATAAGAAACTCTTCGGTGATCGGGATTTGATCGATTAAAGCAGCTTTAGAATGTTTCCAAAACTGCTTTAAATCTACTCATCATATGGGCAAATATCAGAAGGAGAAACTTCAAACATATTTGGAACACTTCTCTTTTTTTCTGTTAAATCTATCAAATAAATAATTCTTAATCTATTGATTATTTTTTCTTTCAATTTGCAAAAATCATATCTTCTAAAGAAATCAATTCCAATTATTATATTATTATTTCTTTTTATAAAACGTTTATTGATTCTTCTTTTATCAGATTCTTTTCTATACTCCATATCATTTCTACGGATGTGTTTCCTATGGAAGAAAGTAATACTTTTTCTAATCGTATCCCCATCTTTAATTAAAAAATCATATTCTCTATCATTATATCCGAAATTTTCGGGAGGGAATACATATTTTTTTTCATTCGGGTTACCAGTATAGATAACATATATAGTATCTGATTTTGCTACCGTTTCAAAGTCTTGCCCATAGAACCAATTAGAAATTAATAAAGCAAGAAACAAAAATCCCTTTGGTTTATAATATTTCATCATCTTTAATTTTTTAAATAGCTATGACCTTGAGTATTATAGTCGTTATAAAATTTATTAGAATTTGATTGATCAGGATAATTCAATATAAAATAACTAGTGTTATGCAATCCTGACAAACTCAAAAAATAGTAATATTTGTTCCAGTCCCAAGGTTCTGATGTCAAGGGTATTCTAGTTGGATGCATTGTTAAGCTCTCTACTTCTGCTCTTCCAGATTGGGCTGTAACTTTATCCCTAATTTCTGCTAAGACTCTTTGCATTACGGGTATCATTTTGTTGTACATAAAATCGTGTTGCTCATTTGGTGTTGGTAAAACCTGGTTAATGACCTCAGCAATATCCATACCTACAAGAGGATAATTAGTGATTGCTAAAAGATAAGCGTGAATACTTTCGTACAGAATAGTTTTTGCGTTTTTCTATTTTGGCTTAACTTTAAGTATCGTGCGAATGCTAAAACAGTTTTAGAATTACTCTAAAACTGTTTTAATTTTTTTTATTGTTGAATCTAAAAAATACTATTTTTGAAATGCCAGAAAAGAGGCAATAATCTATTCATAAACAGGACAGTGATTCATTGAAAAAACTGTAAATAGTACTATCTTTCCCCTTTTTTTTTCTGTAAAATCAATTATATACAATGTTTTGAATCCTCCAAAGATTTCACATGCAATGAACTCACGGTCATATCTTTTTAAAAAATCGATATCTATTATATCTTCTTTGTGTTTTTTCAAAAATGTTCTATTTTCGATTCTAGTATCAATTCTTGGATGACCTTTTTCTGTTAATGAATTTTTGCGGTCTGGTTTTTCAAAAAGTAAATATTCAGTTTTTTCATTTTCTTTCTTTTTTAAATAGAAACGATAGTCTCTATAATTATCCGTATAAACGTTTTTTTCTAAACCCTCTTTTTTTGTGAAAGATATATATATAGTGTCGAGTTTTCTTACATGTTCAATATCTTGACAAAAAGCAAAATTTGATATAAATAGCAAAATAATCAGTTTTTTTATATTTTTATTTATCCAGTTCATTGTGTCCATGGTTTATATATTGATTAAACAAAGAGAGAGCATTCGAATTGTCAGGATGGTCTTCAATAAAGCAACTAGTCTGATCTAATCCATTCTGACTTAGATTGAAGTAATAATCGTTCCAATTCCATGATGTTGAAATTAAAGGTATAGGATGTATTACGACATCATTTTCTAAAATAGCTCTTTTGGGAGAAGTTGTAACTTTATCCCTTATTTCACTCAGTATTCTTTGCATTACAGGAATCATTTTGTCGTACATAAAATCGTGTTGCTTATTTGGTGTTGGTAAAACCTGATTAATGACCTCAGCAACATCCATGCCTACAAGCGGGTAGCTGGAAATAGTTAAAAGATAAGCATGAATGCATTCGTGCAAAATGGTTTTGGCGTTTTCTATTTTGGTTTGACTTCCGAAAGTCAATAAATCCTTTTAGAAGTTATTGGAAGTCCTTTTACTGCTATTCTTCAAAAATTAAAGAACTGCTTCTTGTGACTTCATATAAAGAAATTCGCCTGTTTTTAATCTCTGAATAATCAATTATGTATATCACTTTACATTTTTCAAAAGCTTCATACATACTCCTATAGACTCCATATTTTTTAAAAAAATCTATTGAAACTATTTTATTTTTATTTTTACACAAATACGATTCTTTTACAGTTTTCATATCAGATTTGATACCTTGTTCCCTCCTTGCAGGATTTGGATAGTCAGTTACCCAAAATTTCAAAAATTCCATTTTATTATTTTCTTCAAATGTGATAATATACCATCTCTGAAAATTCTTAGCATCATGCGGAAAGACCGTTTTGATTTGAAATTGGCTCTCTCTGAAACTCACAAAAATAGTGTCCAAAGTTTTTATATGTGAAATATCTTGACAATACATAGTGCTTGTCAAGAATAATGTTAATAATAATGATATCTTTTTCATCTTTTTATCTATCTAGTTCTATTCTTCCTGCTTTTACATATTGATCATATAGAGAAAACGCATCTGAATTAGCTGGATGGTCTGCTATAAAACTACTAGTGTTATGTAAACCGTCTAGACTTAGATTGAAGTAATAATCATTCCAATTCCAGGGTGTTGATATAGATGGATTTGTCATTGCTGTTGGTCGCATTGTATAAAGCGTTTCTAAATTAGTTCTACCTGCTTGGGTTGTAACTTTATCCCTAATTTCTGCCAAGACTCTTTGCATTACGGGTATCATTTTGTCGTACATAAAATCGTGTTGCTTATTTGGTGTTGGTAAAACCTGGTTAATGGTCTCGGCAACATCCATATCTACTAACGGGTAGCTGGAAATAGTTAAAAGATAAGCATGAATGCATTCGTGCAAAATGGTTTTGGCGTTTTCTATTTTGGTTTGGTTCATAGTTCCATCTGCGTTTAATATCTGTTTGCTTACTTTTATGGTGATCTTTTTGGTAATTGGATCTTGAGTTGTAGTGGCATGTACTTCTTTCTTCGTTGGGTCGTTATCTTCATGGACATGATCATTGATCTCAAACTTAACATTTAATCGTGAAGTACTAGCAAATATATCCAAAAATAGTTTTTTGAATTCAGGAGATTGTGTTAATGCATCATAGATATTTAAGAAGTTTTGATTTTCGGGAGTATTATGGATTGATTATTATACTGGATAAATCAACATTCATCGGTGAAACTAAGGAATACGCAAGATCAACTCGGAGATACTCTCTGAAAAGACACTGTTAATCATCGTTAGAAAAAATGAGCCAATATTAAAGCAGTTTTAGAGCAATTCTAAAACTGCTTTATAATAATATCATTCATAACAGAACATAGATATTAAATAGATCCTATATAAAGTAATTGTTCTTTTTTTTCTTCTGTGAAATCAATGATATTGTAAAAAACATTCAAAAATAGAAATTATTTATTATTAATTGTAGGTGGCACTTCATCTAAACTACAATCAACATCTTCTCCTCTCCACTCTACAGGATAAATTACAAACTGTTTATCATTGATGTTTTCAATAAGGTAAGTTTTAAAAATCCCATTTTTATCATACCTAGGATATATCTTGCCAAATTTTTTTATCATGGCCTTTTCGTTTTTTATTCTCCATTCTGATTCCAATATTTCTATTTCTTCAAAATTTAAAATTTTAAATTTCGTTATCTTTGAAATTGGCAACGTATCTGATTTAGATCTATACAAAAAACTTTTCCCTTTGTCACAAAAAAAATTAAAGACTATACCATCTTCTTTTGAATAAAAAAACTTCAACAGTTTATTACACTTTTCTGTTTTTTCAAATTTTATATATATTATTTTTTTTTCTATTTTTTGTCCATATCCCATGAAAACAAAAAATAACAAACAAATACTAATTAAAATACGGTTCATTTCGATAAATATTTTGGAGTGATGTATTTATGTTGTCTCTTTCTAATTGTGAAAGATTATTCCAAGCGGTTGTCCCTCTTAATCCAAACCATGAAATGGTTTCGTAAAAATCTTCCGAATGCTGGTTGCCGTCATATTGTTTCAACGCTTCCTTTATCGCATTTCTATATATTTGTGCCATGTATTCATGCTGGTATGGTGTTGGAGTTGAAACTTTTGCTTGATATTTCACGTAATAATTATATAATGAAGAAAAATTGTCATGCATATTTTTTATATAAATTTTCCATTGAGCATCTGTCATATTTTCGGTATTTACATGAGGAAGGTTTGAACAAGTCAATAATATTCTGTTTATTTCAGCATGTATCATTTCATGAATAAAAACAAGTGCCGAAATTATTTTTGGAAATTTCATAATATTACTCGGCAAATTCCCATCATTATTAATAATTATATCAATCATATAATTTTTGGGAGTTAATGTTATTGCTTGACTTGCTGCATTCTTTGGATAATTAATACCAAACAAACTATCAACATTTAAACTTAAATTAGCAATAGATGAAGCGTTATTAAATTTTTGAATATACCTTTGAAAAGCAGGTGCTTTTCCTAACTGAGTATAAACACCATATAAATTAGTGTTGTTTTTTAGCGATTGGTCAACAATCACTCTGTAAGCTAAATCAACTTCCGCACCCATTCTAACACTTTCTACGGCTTGTTTAACAAATAATTGGTTCTCTAACGAGTTTTCTTCCCAAAGCGAAAAATAAAAACCTTTTACTGACCCAACATTGCTCGGATCTAATAACCAATTGCGAATTGATAGATCGTCAAAATTAATTCTTCGGCATATTCTGTCAACCATTATCCTTTGCGAATCTGTTGCTGTCCATTCCGGTTCGTTGGGAGATACTATTATGGTAGAGCTTCCACCACTTGGATCTGGATAATTAGGATTATTAGACGTTCCCATATCCGGAGGAGTAACTTTAAGAACGTATGGGTTATAATTGTATCCATTATCGCCGGCATTGGAATATGCTGTAATGCTAATATTACTTATGGCATAACCAACATTTTTAATTGCATCCCCAATCCAATCAAACAACCTTTCTATCAAACTTGGACTACAACTACAACCACCTCCTCCAGCGCCGCTTTCATCAAGAATTGGAGTAGCTTTTTGTACTAATCGTGCAGTACTGTTTTGAAAATTTACTGTTGCCACAAGTTTATTTTCGCTGGTTAAAAATTCCGTCTTTCCTGTAAAATTTGAAAAATCCAAATATTGGGCATCATTATCAGGGTTGTACCTCAGGATGAAAGTTTCGTACTGGTCACCATTTTTTATAATGTTTAAATTTTCAAAATAATAATCATTGCTTTCCACTGGTGGTTGTTCAATAGGGATACTGTAGCTTACATAACCGTCAGCTCCTTCATATTCAGCAATTCTATCCAATTCTAATGCGGGTTCGATAGCTCTTGCAGTAAGCTTATTTTTGGCTTGAAATTTTTTAACCGTTGGCTTTAAAAAAGGTACATCATCAATTGTTACATAATTGACTTTTCCGTCAATTTTTTCCTTACTATTTTGTTTCGTTTGTTCTTGGCTTGTTTCTTCTTGCAAATCTTTTTCACAGCTTGAAAAAGTTAAAAATACCATCAAAAGAAATAATCCAGTTAATAATTTTATTTTCATATTTATATTATAATTGTTTAAAAAAACGTAACATTTACTTAGTCAACAATATGCAAATATGATAGAAAAAAAAATATCAAACAATACCTACTTTTAGTGATATTTAAAAAAATCCAGTATCATATAGACACTGGATTCATACAAGGAAAAAAAGAAAAAGTTATCCTAAAACTTCAAGCTCAATCCAACCAGGAAATTAATCCCCGCTTGCGGATAATAACCAGCGCCTTCAATTGTTTTTACAGCAGGTGGATTAGAATAATCGTCGTCATAAGTATAGAAATATCCGTTGCTAACATATTTCTTATCAAAAATATTATTGACCAAACCAGAAATCAAAATCGATTTGAAAATACTTTTTGGCTTAAACTCATACGAAATATTCAAGTCATTAACAAAATAGCTATCTAACTTTGACCCTTCCGAATCGATATTAGCCATATACTGTTCTCCAACAAACTTAGAGTACAACGATATTTGAAAATTTTTCACAGGCGTAAATCCTAAACGATTTCCAGCCACAACATCTGGTGAAAAAGCAATATTGGTATTTCCTAAATTTTGTAAAACACCATCTCTTTTAAAATAGAAATCTTTGTTTTTATTTTGGCTCAAAGTCACATTAGGTTGCAACACCCATTTTTCCGAAAGCTGTAAAGTCGCATCCAATTCCAATCCAAGTCGGTAACTATCACCACTGTTTGCACGTATTGGCGCACCTACTTTATCGATCTCACCCGTCAAAATCAATTGGTCTTTGTAACCCATATAATAGGTATTGGCATTCAACTTAATTTTACCCGAATTATAACGCCAACCCAATTCAAAATCGTTTAATTTTTCAGGCTTTGGACTTCCATTTTCATAGTCTGTTCTGTTAGGTTCTCTATTTGCTCTTGCATACGAAAAATAGAAGCTGTTGATCTCGTTCAAAGAATAAGTAACTCCCGCTTTTGGATTAAAGAAATTAAAATTATCATCAACCAAACCAGTTTCTGCCGAATTCGCTTTATAAGTAACATTTCGCAATTGCAAATCTCCAAACAAACTCCATTTGTCAGCTACTTGGTAATTGGCTTTAGCAAAAACATTACCATCGGTCTTAGTTGCAACATCATCATAATAATGGTCTCCCAACTCGCTTTGTGAAGCATATCTCGCCCAAATCACTTTCCCAAAATGGTCGCCTTCGTATTTATTCCATCCTCCTCCAAGAATAACATCCCATTTGTCCTCTTTATAATTGGCAGAAAAAGTAGTTCCGTAAAAATCATTGTCCAACCATTTTTGACGCACAAGGTCTGTTGTATTTATTGTTGGAGCAGCAACAATTGGAGCTAAACCATAATCGGCAAAAGTCTGATCTTCTTGATATTCTTCATAATATCCCTTTCCTTTTGTGTAATGGAAAGCTAAGTTCGTACTCCATTTATCGGAAAGTTTTTCATTCCAATGCAATTGATAATGATCTTGTTGGTAATTATCGGTTTGATTGTCATAAAAACGAACGTTACCAAACTCATCTGTAAATAATCCGGCAGCATTGTAAGTTCTGTTATTTTCCAAGGTTTCTGCGTCCACACCATACCAAGCTTGATATGTTTTTTCGGTTCCACCAAAAACCAAGGCTTTGATTAAAGTTGTTTTCCCAACATAAGTCCCCTGAAGAAAATATGATTTCAAATCAGAACTTGCTCTATCTATATAACCATCCGATTTTAATACCGACAAACGACCGGCAATTTCAAAATGGTCGTTCATCAAACCTGTGCTGAATTTCACGGTGTTTTTGAATGTATTAAAACTTCCAAAAGAGCTGGAAACTTCACCCGAAGCTTTCTCAGAATAAGAATCAGTCAACATATTCAAACTAGCACCAAAAGCGGCAGCCCCATTTGTTGAAGTCCCTACTCCTCTTTGCAATTGCAAACTCTCTACCGAAGAAGCAAAATCGGGCATATTAACCCAAAATGTTCCTTGACTTTCGGCATCGTTGTACGGAATTCCGTTGATAGTTACATTCACACGTGTGGCATCACTTCCACGAACGCGAATACCTGTATAACCTACGCCATTTCCTGCATCTGAAGTAGTCACCACCGAAGGCAGGTAATTCATTAAAATAGGAATATCTTGACCTAAGTTTCTTGTCTTAATATCTTTTTTATCCAAATTACTAAACGAAACAGGAGTCTTTGCAGTTACACGTACTGCCGAAACCAATACTTCATCAAGCTGGTTCACTTTTGTAGTGTCTTTTACTTTTTCCTGGGAAAAAGTGACAATAGATGTTAGAATTAAGAGAAAAGAAAAGAAAACTGACGCTTTAGTCTTTGTACTTAGTACTTCGTACTTAGTATTTTGTAAATGAATTGAAGTTTTCATCCGTAATTGATTTACGAATAAAAGGGGGAATTATTCTTTTGTTTAATTAATAAATGATTATCCTACGACAAAAGTTAGTTTAAAATCTATTTTTGTCGTTTTTTCCCTTGGCAGCATTACCCGCCCAGGTTCTTTGGGTATGATCTCAGCTTTATTCTGAACTAGTTTCAGAATCTGAAATAAATTCAGATTTAAGCACCCCTTTGAGACGGCGCAAAGGTAGGCAAAAAAAGCTTTAAGATAAAAGCATAAAGTGCTAAGATTTGTTATACACTGATTCTTATCCCTTTATTAAAACTCTGGCTTTCTCCTGTTCTGCTTTACCTCCGATGCTCTTTTTTTATCCTTAATTCTTTTTCGGATTACCGATTTTGGAATTTTAGTAGCCTTCCGAATTTTTGGAACATACAATCCCTTTTCAATAATATCCAAAAACCGTTTGGTAACGATTTCCTTGTTTTTAATTTGGCTTCGATCTTCGTCACAATTTAATATCAATACTGAATCTGAAGTAAGTCTGTTATGTAAATTGGACTCTAACAGCAGTTTTTCTTCTTCAGAAAATCCATGAGAATTAGCCAAGTCAAAAGTCAGCACCACCTTGGACGAAACCTTATTTACATTTTGTCCGCCAGCGCCGCTACTTCTTACTGCCTTATATTTCACCTCCGAGAGGATTGTTTGAATTTCCACTTTACAACGGTTGATGTACAGGTTTTAATAAATCATTTACTGTTTTCACAGGACTGAAAGTAAACAAAGGCACTTCTACAAAAACAGTTAACCAATTGGCCATTGCTCCATTCCATAATCCAGGCAATTCATATGCTTTTAAATCGACCCCTCCACTATTTTTATGTACAATAAATCCGCTGTTAGGATCAATAAATTCCTTTAAATCGAATTTCTCGCTTCGGTAATTCTTCAATCCACAAACCAAATCCACAGGGTTAAAATGAGTAGAATTAGCTAGTATTTTCAATTGTTCCGCATTATTTAAATCAACCTGTGAAGTTTCTACAATTTGCAATGTCTGTCTTCCATCAGCACCCATTACCCAAAATGGCCCACCACCTGGCTCTCCTTCATTTTTTACCATTCCACAAACACGTATTGGTCTATTGAGTGTTTCCTTTAATTTACTGATTTGATTCTTCAATCGAAACTTATGGAAATCATCATTCAGTTCGATATTCAACTCATTTTTCAGAAAAACCAAAATTTCATTTATTTTTTCCGGTGCCGTTTCATCACTATCCAATTCTTTTAAGTACTCAAAAATCTGATGTTGCAACTCTATTAAAACTCCAGCCAAAGCTTTTTTATAAAAAGAAACCGGTTTAATATTGTTTTGACTTACATTGTCAATATTTTTAATAAATACGACATCAGCGTCAATTGCATTTAGATTTTCAATCAAAGCACCATGACCTCCCGGCCTAAAAACCAACATTCCATTTTCATCTCTAAAGGGCTTATTATCCAAATCAACAGCAACGATATCTGTCTCTTTCTTTTGATAAGAATAACTAACATGAATAGTCGAATTCGATTTAACTTCAATTTCCCTTTTCACTTTTTCTACGATTTCCTCAAATTGAGCTTGATGATTTTCTGAAACCGTCAAATGCAAATCGGATTGATTATTTGAAGTGGCATAAAAAGCACACTCATACAAATGCTCTTGAATTGGAGCCGCAATATGGTCTTTATATCTATGAAAAGGAAGAATCCCTTTAGGTTTATTGGCATAGTTAAAATACTCCGGAGACAGAAGCATTTTTATAAAATAATAATTTTTATAATCACGCGGCAAACTATCAAAATCAGGATATACTTCTTTCAGCTTTTTATATACCTCTTCAAAAAATGGAAATTTATCCATTCCAACAATAAAAAGCGACAATTCAGTATCCTTTTTCCGATTGATATAGGCGTTAATACTTTCATTTTCTATATCAAATTCATTCAAAAAAGCGCTTAGGAACTTAAACATTCTTGTTGCCGCACCAGAAGCAGGAACAAATTTCTTCAATTTCAGTTTTGATTTATTGGCATCAAAAAAACTGGTTTTTTGTTCAAAATCAGATTCCTGCAATTTCAGAATTCCATTATTTACTGTCGCCGGATTAACCAAAACACTTTTTGAAATTCCTTTTTTATAAAAATCAAATTGTTTTTTTATGTTTTCCAAAGGAATTCCGTGCTCATGAATTTGTAAAAAATCATAAGAGGTAAACCCCATCTGTAAAGCCGTTGTCAAATCTTCAATAATCGCAACCGCTTTCTTTAGTCGGGTTTCCTTATCACCAGAAATAGTAATAAAAGGCTTTTTATTATCAATCAACGATTGTTTGAATGCCCCAAAAATATCTTCCCGTCCATCTGGGCTGTCTCGCAAACCGTCATCTTCCCATGGTACATCAATATCTGTTAAAAAAAACAAATCATATTGATGGGCACGAGCCGCTTTGTCCAATAATGAATCGCAGAAATTATAGTACAATTCCGAAAACACTTTGGTTACCAACAAATTGGTATCACAAAAAAGATATTCATTAGCAACAAGAGCACCTTCATTTTCCAATTTGGTTTGACCATAAGCGATAGGCAACATGTCGTCTATATCACAAATTCCACGGCCACTATCCAGTTTTTCCTGAAGATAATCGCGTGCAAATTCGGGAACCCAAACCGTTTTATAATATTCGGCGAGCTGGGTGGCCAATGTAGTTTTCCCGGTAGATTCCGGGCCAAATATGGCAATTTTTATAATTGGCGAAGCTCCAGATTTTGCGAGCTGTTCAAGATTTTCTTCCATTCTAAATAGCCATAAACGGCGATAATTGTAAATACTGTATATTGAAAACTCGTAAAGGTATATCCTTTTGCGAAATAAAGCGGTATCGAAAGCAAATCCCCTACTATCCAAAAGATCCAATTTTCTATTTTTCTTTTGGCCATCAACCACATTCCCACAAAAAAGATTGCAGTCAAAAGGGTATCCACATACGAATACCAAGTCGTAAATTTATCAAAATAAATATAGACCAGAATCACAAAAACGAGCGTTAACACAAATATAATCAACGAAATAATTTTTTCTTTAGCAGTTGTTACCGAAACCGGAAATTCATCAACATTATCTTTTTTTCGTGTCCAGTGGTACCAACCATAAATACTCATTATGAAATAATACACGTTAATCATGGAATCACCCAACAAACTCCATTGCCAAAGCAAATAAGCATAAATCGAAGTACTGATTAATCCCGTGGGAAAAACCCAAATATGATCTTTCTTGGCATACCAAACACTCAGAAGCCCAAAAAATACAGCAATCAATTCCATATACACCTCATGCAGAGGATAATCTTTATATTGGGCAAAAAAATAATCAAACATTTTTTTTTGATTTTATTTACAGAGACATCGCATGCGATGTCTTTACCTGTTTAAGACATTACGTGCAATGTCTTTACGTATTAAAAAATTCTGCGTCGTTTTCAAATGCAGTTCCAATGACAACCAAATCGGCTCCTGCCTCATGCGCTTTTTGAATGCCCTGCAAATCTATAATTCCGCCTCCAACAATTAAGGGAATTTCAATATTATTTGACACTTTTTTTATCATTTCAAAAGGGACCGCTTGTTTGGCGCCACTTCCCGCTTCGAGATAAATAAGTTTATGCCCCAACATTTCACCCGCCTGAGCCGTGTACATCGCATAATCATGATTATTCCTGTCTAATGGCTTTGTATTACTCACCCTTGCCACCGCTGTTTCACTACCGCTTTCAATCAACATATAACCCGTCGAAATAATTTCGAGTTGGGTTTTCTTCAAAATCGGTGCGGCGTCCACTTGATGTTTTATTAAATAATCCGGATTCCGGCCTGATATAAGTGACAAAAACAAAATTCCATCGGCATTGTCTGAAATTTGAGACGGATTACCCGGAAAAAGAACAATTGGTAAATTCACCTTTTGTTTTAAGTTAACTATCAATTCATCCAAAATATTGTTTCGGACATGGCTTCCGCCAATAAAAACATGTGTTGCCGGCGATTGAATAATTTTTTGGATCAAATAATCTAAATTTTCCCAAACAATTTTATCGGGATCCAGAAGAATCGCAAGCAATTTTCTGTTTTCAATTTTGGCTTGAATTATAGCATCGTAAATTTTCATCATAAGCTTTGCACAGAGTTTTGCTAAGAGGGCACAAAGCTACACAAAGATTTAAAAATATTCATTGCTCTTTCATGCCACGAATTACTTCTCCTATTCGCTATCGCTCGAACCACGAATTTTCATTAAAATCTTTGCAAGACTCTGTATAATTCTCTGCGAATCTCTGCGAAATAATATTTTTATTCAAATGCGTACACGAGTGTAAAATTTTGTTCTAAACCATTTTTATCATTTGATTTGAATTCCTCAAAACAAACATTGAAATCCCTGATTATACTGTCAAAATGAAGTTCGGTAGTAGTTTGCAGATCTTTCAATTCAAAAGAGTTTACTTTAATATGATCTTTGAAACTGATTCCTTTTTCATTTCTGATTTTAAAAATAGCTTCTTTAACACCCCAAACCACGGTTAGTTTGCGAATGTATGCTGAATTTTCCGAAGGATTTAAAAAAGAGAACTCACTATCGATGAACTTATCGGCGATGCGGATAATTTTTTCACGCTGTAATTCGATATCAATCCCAACCACTTTGTCACTCAAAATAATAGCCGAAAATTGATGGGAGTGCGTAATCGAAATATGTTTGCCGTCATGTAAATGAGGTTTCCCGAATTCGTCATAATACAAATCAAAATCGGTATAATCCGCCAACTGAAACAATTTACGAACACTCAGAAAAGCACGTTGATGAATTTCGGATTTCATGCATTTCAAGCGATTCAAGTTGCTCTCATTAAGAACAACTGCTTCAAAAAGTTCCTGATACGACTCGGTTATTTCCCAAACTAGGATTTGGGTTGAGTGATTTAAGGTTATGGTTTTGTATAATGGCATTTGATTCCTGATTTTAGATTAACGATTTCTGATTTTAGATTTTTAGCCCAACACTTAAAAACAATTTTAGCCCTACATCAAAACTCGATGAATGATGCAATTCTAAATCGTTAATTCTTAAATCATTAATCTACAATCTTAAATCCTTTTTTTTTCTAAAGTTATTACCTAAATTTGCAAAAAAATTACAATTTTACAAATATACTATAAATGAGTACAACGACTACGCCTTATGTGGCTTTCAAAGTAAAAGACATTTCTCTAGCTGCCTGGGGAAGAAAAGAAATTGAACTAGCTGAAGCTGAAATGCCAGGATTAATGGCTCTTCGTGCAGAATACAAAGATGAGCAACCTCTTAAAGGTGCTCGTATTGCCGGATGTTTGCACATGACGATTCAAACTGCTGTTTTGATCGAAACATTGATTGCTCTTGGTGCCGAAGTGACTTGGAGTTCTTGTAACATTTTCTCTACTCAAGATCAGGCTGCTGCTGCCATTGCTGCCGCAGGAATTCAAGTTTATGCTTGGAAAGGTCTTGATGAGGAATCTTTTGACTGGTGTATCGAACAAACATTATTCTTTGGTGAAGAAAGAAAACCATTGAACATGATTCTTGACGACGGTGGAGATTTGACTAATATGGTTATTGACCGTTACCCTGAATTGGTTCCTGGAATCAAAGGATTGTCTGAAGAAACTACTACTGGTGTTCACAGATTGTACGAAAGAGTAAAAGCGGGAACATTACCAATGCCTGCTATCAACGTAAATGACTCGGTTACAAAATCGAAATTTGACAACAAATACGGATGTAAAGAATCGGCTGTTGATGCGGTTCGTCGTGCTACTGACATTATGTTGGCAGGAAAAAGAGTTGTTGTTTGTGGATATGGCGATGTTGGAAAAGGAACTGCAGCTTCTTTTAGAGGTGCCGGTTCTATCGTAACTGTTACTGAAATTGACCCAATTTGTGCTTTACAAGCTGCAATGGACGGTTATGAAGTTAAAAGATTAGACACCGTTATTGCAAATGCCGATATCATTATCACTACAACCGGTAACAAAGACATCGTTTTGGGTTCTCATTTCGAAAAAATGAAAGACAAGACTATCGTTTGTAACATCGGACATTTTGATAACGAAATTGACATGGCTTGGTTGAACAAAAACCACGGCGCTTCAAAAATCGAAATCAAACCACAAGTTGACAAATATACTATTGCAGGAAAAGATATCATCATTTTGGCTGAAGGTCGTTTGGTAAACTTAGGTTGTGCTACAGGTCACCCAAGTTTTGTAATGAGTAACTCATTTACAAACCAAACTCTTGCTCAAATCGAATTGTGGAAAAACAGCGCTGCTTACAAAAATGAAGTTTATATGTTGCCTAAACATTTGGATGAAAAAGTAGCAAGCTTACACTTAGCTAAATTAGGAGTTGAATTGGAAACTTTACGTCAAGACCAAGCGGAATACATTGGTGTTGAAGTTCAAGGACCATTCAAACCTGAATATTACAGATATTAATTTAGTGAATAGTCATTAGTAAATAGTGATTAGCTAAAATTTCTAAATATTTAAACCCTTGCAGTCATGTGAGGGTTTTTTATTTGATATTTCATCATTTTAAAAACTAATCCATTAACCCTTAACAACAAACGTTTTTTTAAATAATCTTACATAATGAATTACCCCGAGGCGGAGCCTTGAGGAATTCTAATGATTAAAAAACTCTAGTCATCCAAATTCAATTTTTAATTCTTCCGAATTATAATTTTACACTAAAACTATTACATCTTAAAACACTTTTTAACCTCTGAAAGCATAATTTTCAATACCTTAGTCTTTTATTAAATAAGACCAACCTATTTTTCACTTAGTTACCAACCAAAACAAAAAGCTTTGAAAAGAAATTACCCCCTCATCCTCTTATTTATTTTTTTTATAGCAAGTCAAATCAATTTTGCTCAAGACAAAAAACCTAAAGTCGTATTAGTACTAAGCGGAGGTGGCGCCAAAGGAGTGGCACATATTCCTCTCTTGCAAGCACTAGACTCTTTGCATATTGTTCCAGATGTCATTGTAGGAAACAGTATGGGAAGTATCATGGGAGGACTATACGCAATGGGATATTCTGGTGACAGTATTGCAAAACTCACAAGAAATATCGACTGGGACAAATTACTAGGCGGAAGCATGTCGCTTAGAGATGTTGGTGTAGAAGAAAAAAGCGAATTCCAAAGATATTTAGCAGGCATAGGCATCAAAGACGGAAAACCAACCAATGTCACCTCGATACTAAACGATCAAAATCTAAGGGAATACCTTTCTGAACTAACTTTCCCAGTGTACAATGTCAAAAACTTCGACAATCTTTCAATCCCGTTCAGGGCAATGGCCACCGATGTTGTCAACGGAAAAGAAGTAATCCTCAAAGAAGGAAGTTTAGCATTTGCGATGAGAGCAAGTATGTCTTTACCAGCGGTTTTCAAACCAATGCCCTACGAGGGAACCCTTCTAGTCGATGGAGGTGTAATGAACAATTTCCCTACTGATGTTGCTAAAGAAATGGGAGCGGATATCATAATCGGAAGTGATGTGGGCGGAGGAATGGAACCCGCTGACAAACTCAACAGTTTTGTGACCATACTAATGCAGACCAGTATGTTCCCGAGCAACATCAAAAATCCCGAGAACCGAAAAAACTGTACAATCCTTGTGGATCACCTACCCAACTTAAGATTCTCCACCGGAGATTTTAACGAAAGCAACGAAATTTACAAAGACGGTAAAATTGCAACAGCCCAAAACCTGCCAGCTTTGGCCGAACTAGCAAAAAAACTGAATGCTTATCAGCAAAGAACTCATGAGCTCCCTAAAATGGCCAACGAATTCTTTATAGACACCATTGTTTATAAAGGCATAAGCAAAGAAAACATCCCTCTTGTACTGGCAAGAACAAACATCAAACCAAAAGCACAATACACCACCAAAGATTTGATTAAAGGCATCAATCGAGCCATGGGAACCAATCTTTTCCATCAAATCACCTACAGTTATTTCATTACCGATGAAAACAAAATTGGATTAACTTTAAATGGTTTCGAATATTCCAAAAACCTTTTCAATGCGTCACTTCATTATGACACTTACCGAGGAGTAGGATTAATTCTAAATTATACAGGGAGAAACATTCTCGCTCCTTCTTCGCGCCTCATCATTACAGCCGATATAGCCGAACAACCAAAAGGAAGAGTTAATTTCCAGAAAAATTTCGGGAAGCACAAAGATTGGTGGTGGAGTTCTGAGCTATATGGGGCCTTTTTAAGACAAGAACTCTTCATCGACGGTAAATCGGCAGACAATATGCTTTATAATGCTTTTGAATTCAATAACCAGGTAAACCGAAATCTGAATTCACTAAAAAGTTTTGCTGGTCTTGGCTTAAATTACCATTATACCGAAGTTAAACCAAAAAACGACCCTTATTTAAACCAAAATGTGTTATCACTTAAGAACTACAACTTCGATGACATGGAAGTAAACGCACATTTTTCGTATAACGACATGGATAAAGTTTTTTTTGCTACCGATGGTACAATTATAAAATCCTTTATTGGCCGCTCATTGTTTAGCAATGCCAATGTTTCCTTTACAGATGCAAGTTTAAAGAACTATTCAGGTCAAACAAACGGATTTACTAAATTTGGATTTGGAATTGAGAAAAGAACGCTTTTGCAAAAGAAAATCACCTGTATGATCGGTTTTGACGCCAACTTTATATTCGAAGATAAACTTCAAAACAATGATGTTCCGTTTTCAGAATACGGTTATGCTGCAAAATATTTCATAGGAGGAATTCTACCTAGTTCAGGAAGCAACCGTTTTGCTTTTCCAGGCCTACACGAAGACGAACTTAACGCTTCGCAATTTATGGGATTAAGACTGGGAGCTCAAATAAACCCTTTAGGTAAAATTTATATAACTCCACACTTTAATATTGCATCAGTAGGTTTCAAAAACTTTAATGAATATATTGGCGATGTTTTTTCACCAAAAGGAAATTGGGACAACGGCACAGAAACCAGCCTTATACTCTCAGGAGGAGCAGCGCTTTCTTACCAATCCATTCTCGGCCCAATCCATTTCGATACTTCATGGGTAAACAGAATTGACAAAATGAGATTATTTTTCAGCGTTGGATTTACATTCAATCCGTCTAACTAACATTCAAAAAAATAACCGCAAAGCTCGCTAAGATTAGGCTAAAAACAAACGATTAGATTCCTTGCGAACTTGCGGTTAAACCATTTAAAACAAAAAACCCGCTTCTTTCGAAACGGGTTTTATAAAATATCTAATCTTTATGATTATGCTTCGAATGGAAGAATAGAAACATAAGATTTGTTATCTCTTTTCTTTTGGAAAACAACAACTCCATCAACTTTTGCATGTAAAGTATGATCTTTACTGATGTAAACGTTTTCACCTGGATTGTGTTTTGAACCTCTTTGTCTTACGATGATGTTCCCAGCAATTGCAGCTTGACCACCAAAAATCTTAACGCCTAAACGTTTCGATTCTGATTCTCTACCATTCTTGGAACTACCGACACCTTTCTTGTGAGCCATGACGTACTAGTTTATTTTGTTATTATTCTTGTGTATCTTCTTTTTTAGCTTTTGGAGCTTTTTTTACTTTAGGAGCTGCTACTTCAGCTTCTTCTGTAGTTGCTTCAACTGCTGCTTTTTTAGAAGCTGCTTTTTTAGGAGCACCTCCAACAGTAATTCCTTCAATTACAATTTGAGAAAGATATTGTCTGTGACCGTTTCTTTTTTTGAATCCTTTTCTTCTTTTCTTTTTGAAAACGATTACTTTGTCTCCTTTTAAGTGTTGTAACACTTTAGCTTCTATTGAAGCACCTTCTATAGCTGGGGCGCCTATCGTGATTGATCCGTTATCATCTACCAAATAAACTTTGTCAAAAGAAACTTTTGAACCTTCTTCATTTGCCAAACGGTGAACGTAAACCTTTAGGTCTTTGCTTACTTTGAACTGTTGCCCTGCTATCTCTACGATTGCATACATACTGAATTGTTTTAATAATTTTTAAGGTTGCAAATATACAATTAAATATTTACCCTGCAATCCTTTACCAAAAAAATATTTTACTGTATTTTCAGCTACCGTTTTCCTCTATTTATGAAACAGTTACCATTATAAAAACAAAAGAAAGTCTATAAATCCCATCTTCTGAATTTACCTATTTTATACTGAATAAAAAAAGTACTTTTGCAGATCAAAATTAAACAATAATTAATGATGTCAAATACCGCATTAACTTTGGGAGAAGTAGCTTCGGCTCAAAAAGTAGTTTTCGAGGAATACGATTTAGAGAACGGTCTGCATGTTATCTTACATCATGACGCCTCAGCCCCCGTGGTAATCACGTCTGTTATGTATCATGTGGGAGCCAAAGATGAAAATCCAGACCGCACCGGTTTTGCCCATTTTTTCGAACATTTGCTATTTGAAGGAACCAAAAACATAAAAAGAGGCGAATGGTTTAAAATTGTGACTTCAAACGGAGGAACCAATAATGCCAACACCACTGATGACCGAACTTATTATTACGAAATATTCCCTTCCAACAATTTAGAATTAGGTCTTTGGATGGAATCAGAAAGAATGCTACACCCAATTATCAACCAAATTGGAGTCGACACTCAAAACGAAGTAGTTAAAGAAGAAAAAAGAACCAACTACGACAACAGACCCTATGGAAATATTCTTGCGGCGGTAAAAGAAAATATGTTCAAAAACCATCCATACCGATGGACAACCATTGGCTCTATGAAAGATTTGGATGCCGCAACACTAGAAGAATTTAAAGAATTCAACAAAAAATTCTATTTACCAAACAATGCCGTTTTGGTTGTAGCGGGCGATTTTGAAAAAAAACAAACCAAAGAATGGATTCAAAAATATTTTGGTTCAATTCCGAAAGGAGAAGTTACACCTAAGAAAACCTATCTCGAAGAACCAATTACCCAAACCATCAAAGCCACTTACGAAGATCCAAACATTCAAATTCCGATGTTGGTAGCCAGTTACAGAACTCCGTCAATGAAAAGCAGGGACGCAAGAGTATTGGACTTAATTTCTTCCTATTTAAGTGATGGCAAAAGTTCACGATTATACAAAAAAGTAGTGGATGATAAAAAAATGGCACTACAAATAGGCGCAGTAGGCTTTAGCCAAGAAGATTACGGAATGTACATTGTTTATGGTTTGCCAATGGCCGATTTTTCTTTAACAGACATACTCAATGAAATTGATGAGGAAATCATAAAAATCCAAACCGATTTGATCTCTGAAAAAGATTATCAAAAACTACAAAACAAATTTGACAACAATTACATAAACAGCAATGCAACTTTAGAAGGAATTGCCAACAATCTGGCTTCCTATTATATGTTGTACAAAGACATTAACCTTATTAATACCGAAATCGAACTGTATCATTCTATCACAAGGGAAGAAATACGCGAGGTTGCCCAAAAATACCTTAACCCAAATCAACGCTTACTTTTGGATTACATACCTGCAAAACACCATAACTAAAAAGCAGCTATTGTAAAGAACAAAAAATTCAACGTTTCATCATTATCAGGAATTATGCAAGCAACAAATCGCACGCAACCGCAACCCGGAAAATTACCAACTATCAATATCAAAAAACCAAAATCTTTTGTTTTGGACAATGGAATGAAAGTATTGATAGTAGAAAATCATAAGTTACCTAGAGTTACCTTCAACCTAACTTTGGACAACATTCTTTTTACCGAAGGAAACAAAAAAGGCGTTGATGAATTAACAGGAAACCTAATCGGCAACGAAAGTAAAAAAACAACTAAAGAAGCTTTTCATGAAGAAATAGATTTTTTGGGAGCCGAAATCAATTTTAATGCTCATGGAGCTACTGCAAATTCCATTTCCAAATTCGGCGGTAAAGTTTTAGAACTCCTAGCAGAAGGCGTTTTAAATCCAAATTTCACACAAGAGGAATTCGACAAAGAAAAAGCCAAATTAATCGAAGGAATGAAAGCCGAGGAAAAAAGCGTCCCTGCAATTGCCAATCGCGTTGTCGATGTTTTAGCTTTTGGCAAAAACCATCCGACCGGCGAATATATGACCGAAGAAACTTTAAACAATATTACCCTAGCCCATATAGAGAAAAACTACCAAACCTACTTCGTTCCTGAAAATGCTTATTTGGTAATTGTTGGTGACGTTAAATTTGACAATGTAAAAACAGCCGTTGAAAAATTATTTGGAGCTTGGGAGAAAAAATCCACACCTAAAATTCCATTTGAAACTCCTGTAAATGTTTCAAATTCACAGATAAATCTGGTTGATGTTCCCAATGCAGTTCAGTCTGAAATCACATTGGTGAATACCCTAAATTTAAGAATGGGCGACCCTGATTTTTTCCCTGCCGTAATTGCCAATCAAATTTTGGGAGGAGATTTCAACAGCTACTTAAATATGAATTTACGCGAAGAACACGGTTGGACTTACGGTGCACGATCAAGTGTTGGCGCAGGAAAAAACACTTCCAAATTTTTCGCCAAATCAGCTGTAAGGAACGCTGTTACCGCAAGTGCTGTTGTAGAATTCATCAAAGAAATCAAACGAATCCGAACAGAGAAAGTAACCGAAGAAGTTCTTGCAACCGTTAAAGCTGGCTACATCGGCCGATTTGTAATGCAGGTTGAAAAACCACAAGCCGTTGCCCGATACGCATTGTACATTGAAACCGAAAAATTACCAGCGGATTTTTACGAGAAATACATCCAAACCATCAACAAAGTAACCGCTGATGACATTTTGCGTGTTGCCAACAAATATTTCTTAATCGACAATATCCGAATTGTCGTTGTCGGAAAAGGATCTGAAATTGCGCCGGAATTGGAAAAACTAAATATTCCAATTTTTTATTTTGACAAATACGGAAACCCTTTGGAAAAACCGTTAAACAAGGAAATCCCAGCTGGAATCACTGCAAAAAATGTACTCGAAAACTACATCAATGCTATTGGAGGAGAGAAAGCAATTTCAGAAGTGAAATCGATTTTCATGACTGGTTCGGCCACTATTCCACAAGCTCCCGCTCCATTAACTTATACTTCAAAAATAGACATCAATGGAAATTCACTGGTAGAAATTACAATGGCCGGAATGAGTATGATGAAACAGGTAATCAATCAAAAAGGAGCTTATTCTATCGAACAAGGACAACGCACCGATTTTGAAGGAGAAGAATTAGCCGAAATGAAAGCATCTGCAACTCCATTTGAAGAACTGCTTTTAGTTAAGAACGCAGAATTAACCATTGACCGAATAGAAACCATCAACGGAAGCGATGCATTTGCAATCAAAAACGGAAAAAGCACTTATTTTTACGACATCAAAACCGGACTAAAACTAGCCGAATCCAAAACTATTGAACAAGATGGAGAATTGATTGATGTTTCTACTAATTTTGGAGATTATAAAGACGTACAAAACATAAAAATCCCTTACAATATAGTTCAAAATATAGGCATTGAGCTAGATATTGAAATAACTGAAATCAAAATCAATGAAGGAGTAATTGATACCGATTTTGAATAATAAAATCAGTAAAAAATAGGCACAAAAAAAACCGTCCCGATAAATTTGGGACGGTTTTTGTTTATTCTCTAATAACATTTCCTTTTGAATCATAGAAATGGTATTCTAAATACGTGTAAGCGTCACGTGGTATGATTTTCACCCATTTTTTGTGTTCAAAAAGCCATTTTGAACGCAATGATGGAAAACCTTTACTGAGGTATGCAGCCACAAACGGATGTACATTCAGCACTACTTTTTTGTGGGTTTTTAAAACTCTTTCCAGATCGGAAGCGATTCTATCAATTACCGATATTGGCGCTTCAATTTCTCGATTTTCATTATTAGGATCTTCTTCCCTTGTTTTTATATTTACTTCTGGCCTTACTCTTTGTCTGGTAATCTGGACTAGCCCAAATTTACTCGGCGGTAAGATTTTATGTTTTGCTTTATCGTCGCTCATTTCTTCCCTCAGGAAGTCGAACAAGACTTTACGATTTTCAGGATTCGACATATCGATAAAATCAATAACTATGATACCTCCCATATCGCGAAGACGTAATTGCCTTGCTATTTCGGCGGCTGCAATCATGTTTACTTCCATGGCCGTATCTTCCTGGTTAGTGGCTTTATTAGAACGGTTTCCGCTGTTTACATCAATTACGTGTAAAGCTTCGGTATGCTCTATTATCAAATAAGCCCCTTTACTCATGGAAACGGTTTTCCCAAATGAAGTCTTGATTTGCCTCTCTATATTGAATTTCTCAAAAATAGGATTGTCTTTGGACTGATAGAACTTAACAATTGATTGTTTGGATGGTGCAATTTCTTGCAAATAATCCTTTGTTTGATTGTACAACTCTTCATCATCAATCTGGATACTACTAAAAGTATCATTAAACACATCTCTTAATATTGAGGAAGCTCTGTTGAGTTCTCCTAATACTTTGGAAGGATGATGAGCAGTTGGTAATTTTTTACACATTGCAGTCCATCTGCTAAGCAGGTTCTGCAAATCTTTTTCTAATTCTACTGTGCTTTTGCCTTCGGCTACTGTGCGAACAATAACACCAAATCCTTTTGGTTTGACCGATTGCACAAGACGTTTCAAACGTTCCTTTTCTTTTTTGTCTTCTATTTTTTGTGAAATAGAAACTCGGTCAGAAAATGGAACCAAAACAATAAATCTTCCTGCCAGGGATAGCTCTGCGCTTATCCTTGGTCCTTTGGTCGATATCGGTTCTTTGACGACTTGCACCAAAACAGACTGATTGGCACTTATTACATCAGTAATCGTACCGTTCTTGTCTATCTCTTTTTCAAACTGAAAGTTTTTTAGGGAGAAATCTTTTATTTTACCTGCGCTTACAAGTTTTATGAATTTCAGTTGGGAAGTTAAGTTAGGCCCTAAATCGTGATAATGTAAAAAAGCATCTTTTTCGAAGCCTACGTTTACAAAAGCAGCATTAAGACCAGCAACAGGTTTCCTTATTTTGGCAATAAAAATATCACCAACCTGGAAGTTGCTTTTCTCTTCTTCTTTGTGTAATTCAATTAGTTTTCCATCTTTTAATAAGGCAAAATCCACAAAATCAGAACTAGATCGAATGATTAATTCTTTATTCATTTGTAAATTTTTATCTGCTTTTTCAGAGAATAGATCAGCAAGAAAAAAGAAAATAGAGTAAGTCTAAAATCTGTGATCTAAAATCTTATTTACAGATGGATTAAACAATAATTTAACAGGTATTGTACCCGGGGAGAAAAGAAACTTTAGGGATAATAGATTAATAGATAATTGACAATTTGGTCTTTTATCTTTTCGTCTTTCATCTTTTTGTCTTTTTCTCGATTTCAATGAACTTAAAAAAGAAAAAAGTAGTTTAAAACTACTTTTTCTTTTTATGACGGTTAGCTCTCGCTCTTTTTTTGCGTTTATGCGTTGCTACCTTATGTCTCTTTCTTTTTTTACCACTTGGCATATCTAATAGATTTTATAATTAATTAATAGTGTTTTATTTTGCTTCGTTGTTCACTTTTACACCTTCAACAAAAACTTTTGCAGGTTTGAATGCAGGAATGTTGTGTGCCGGAATTTTGATAGTGGTATTTTTGGAAATATTTCTTCCAGTTTTTTCAGCTCTTGTTTTAACGATAAAACTACCGAAACCTCTTAGATAAACATTGTCCCCAGTTTCTAGTGAGTTTTTCACTTCGTTCATAAAAGTCTCTACGGTTGCTTGCACATCCCCTTTTTCAAGACCTAATTTTTCTGAAATCTTCGCTACGATATCTGCTTTCGTCATTTTCTTTCCTTTTTATTATGTTGTAATAATTTTTTTGAGTGTGCAAATATATGAATTTAAAAAACAATAAATCAACCTAAATCGTTAAAATTTAATTACATAAACAATTACTTTTGTTTACATTTTTTTTACAATGAAATTTTACAACATTCTAATTACATGGTATTTACAAAATAAACGCGATTTACCATGGCGAAAAACAACCGATCCTTACCTGATTTGGCTCTCCGAAATTATGCTTCAACAGACAAGAGTGGCTCAAGGAATGCCTTATTTTTTGTCTTTCACCACGGCTTTTCCGACCGTTTTTGATTTGGCAAAAGCCAATGAAGAACAAGTACTCAAACTTTGGCAAGGATTGGGTTATTATTCCCGTGCCAGAAATCTGCACAAAACATCCCAAATAGTAGCTTTTGAAATGAATGGTATTTTTCCGGATAATTATGCCGGCTTGTTAAAGCTAAAAGGAATTGGCGAATATACTGCAGCTGCAATTGCATCTTTCTCCTATAATGAATGTGTTCCCGTGGTTGACGGAAATGTGTTCCGGGTTCTTTCCCGTTATTTCGATATTGAAACTGATATTGCTCAGGCTTCCGCCAAAAAAGAATTTGCCGCTTTGGCACTTGAACTAATGCCGAAAGATAACCCCGCACAATTCAACCAAGCGATAATGGAATTTGGCGCCTTGCAATGTGTACCGAAAAACCCAAATTGTAGCGAATGTGTCTTTAACAATAGCTGCGCCGCTTTACAAAAAAAGAAAGTCAATCAATTGCCCGTCAAATTAAAAAAAACCAAAGTCCGCAACCGCTACTTTAATTATATAGTCGCAGAAGACAATTTAGGGAACACCGTTGTCCAAAAACGCACCTCCAAAGGAATCTGGCACAATCTATATGAATTCCCTTTAATCGAAACTGACAAGGTTGAAGATTTTGAAACCGTAGCCCAACAAATCAATCAACGTTTTTTTCAAGATAATAAAATGGAAAGCCTGATGGAATATAATCAAGAAAGCATTGTCCATAAATTGTCGCATCAGCATTTGCATATCAAATTTTGGAAAGCCAGTCTAAAAGGTACTATCGAAAATGGAATTGATCTGGAAACTGCCAAAAAATTTCCGTTCCCAATAGTCATTCATAATTTTATAGAAGAAAAGCTCAAAACTTAATAATCATTTTATAGAAAACCAATAAAAGTAGTTTTCAAAAAATAACGTATCTTTGATAGAAATACCACCAAATCATGAACGGAACATTAAATAAAGTTATGCTTATTGGCCATCTTGGCGATGATGTCAAAATGCATTATTTTGACGGCGGGAACTGTATCGGTAGATTTCAATTGGCAACAAATGAAGTTTATGTAAACAAAACAACCAACGAAAAAATCACTTCTACGGAATGGCATAATTTGGTAGTTCGCAACAAAGCAGCCGAAATTTGTGAAAAATATCTTTCCAAAGGAGATAAAATTTATGTAGAAGGCCGAATAAAATCAAGACAATGGCAGGCCGAAGACGGTTCTATCAAACATACCATGGAAATTCAGGTTACCGAGTTTACTTTTTTGAACACCAAAAAAGATACTGAAAGCAATCGAGCTTTAAATACATCAGAATCTCCAAAAAACCCTAACTTTGACGCTCAAAACAACGACTTGCCTATCAATGACTTGCCGTTTTAATTGTTTAACTAATTTATACGAATTTGGACCCAGAGCCCAGTTTAGAGATTACATCTCAAGTTGATTTTACTTTAGTATTTGGTTTTATCGGAATTTTTATTTTGCTATTTTGCTCCGCACTAGTTTCGGGTGCCGAAGTAGCTTTGTTTTCCTTATCACAGAAAGATTTGGACGATTCCATTCAAAAAAATAGTTCCAAAGGAAAAATAATTGCAAGCCTTTTGGAAAAACCAAAAAAACTCCTGGCAACATTACTCGTCGCCAACAATTTCATTAACATAGCAGTAGTTATCCTGTTCTCGTTTGTCGGGAAAGACCTTTTTGGAGCGATACAATCACCTGTTTTAAAATTCATAATCGAAGTAATTTTGGTCACTTTCCTAATATTGCTTTTTGGTGAAGTTTTACCAAAAGTATATGCTAGTAGGAACAATATAAAATTTGCTGAATTAATCGCTTACCCAGTTTCTGGATTGGACAAAATATTGTCTCCAGTAAGTTTACCAATGCGTTCGATAACTCAGTTTTTGCAAAAAAAATTAAACAAGCAAAAAACAAATTTCTCGGTAGATCAGCTGTCACAAGCATTGGAACTAACCGCTACGGACGAAACCTCGACCGAAGAACAAAAAATCTTGGAAGGTATTGTTTCTTTTGGAAACACCGATACCAAACAGGTAATGAGTCCGAGGATAGACGTCTTTGCATTGGAAATCACTGAGACCTTTGTTGAAATCTATCCGAAAATTATCGAAAAAGGATTCTCCAGAATTCCCGTTTACAGAGACAATATCGACCAGATAGAGGGCGTTTTGTTTGTCAAAGATTTACTTCCTTATATAAATAACAGCGAATTTGATTGGACCATTTTAATAAGAGAACCTTTTTTTGTTCCCGAAAATAAAAAACTGGATGATCTTTTAAAAGATTTTCAAAGCATGAAAAGCCATTTGGCTATTGTCGTAGATGAATACGGAGGAACCTCGGGATTAGTGTCACTCGAAGACGTTATTGAGGAAATAGTTGGTGAAATAAGCGATGAATACGATGATGCTCAAGTTAATTTTTCCAAAATTGATGATAAAAATTATATTTTTGAAGGCAAAATAAACCTGAAAGATTTCTACCGAATCATTGAGGTAAACGAAGATGTTTTCGATGAACAAAAAGGGGAAGCTGAGACATTAGCTGGGCTAATTCTTGAAATTTTAGGTAATTTTCCAAAAAAAGGACAGAAAATAGTTTTTGAAAACTGTACGTTTGTCATCGAATCGGCGGATCAAAAACGCATCAAACAAATTAAAGTAACGATTGAATGAGCCTCCTCTAGAGGGAAATAAAAGGCACTCTATTTAAAATTGAATAAAAAATGTTTAAAAAATTTACGGTTATAGCGCTATTTTTCATTTTGTTTTTCACTGTAATTGGATGTAAAAACGATGTTTTGCCTAAACCGGCCAGTTATTTAAGATTGGATTATCCCGAAGCAGAATACGTTACTTTTAAAAGCCATTGTCCTTTTGAATTTGACAGAAATTCCAAAGCGATTGTCAAAGAAGATAAAAATTGTGGTTATTCAATTACCTACCCAAAGATGAAAGCTACAATTTACCTGACTTACAAACCGGTAAACAACAATATGAACAAACTCTTGAGAGACGCTCAGAAATTGACATACGAACACGTTATCAAAGCTGATGATATTTTGGAACAGCCTTACATAAACAAAGACCAAAAAGTATATGGTATGTTTTATCAGGTTGATGGGAATGCAGCCACCAATTCGCAGTTTTATGTTACTGATAGTATAAAGCATTTTGTTACGGGTTCTGTTTACTTTTACGCTAAACCCAATTTTGATTCGATTATGCCAGCCGTAAGTTATATCAAAAACGATATGCAGCGCCTGATGGAAACATTGAAATGGAAATAAACTGACTTCCGACTTTACTGATTTTTTTAGCTCGCGAAGTAAAAATAGAATCTGCTAAATCTGCGTGCTTATTCTTTTTCACGCAGATTTCACAGATTTACGCAGACCTTTTGACATAAAAAAAAGCATTCGCCTGTAACGAATGCTTTTTTGTTTATGGAAAATCAGTCTGTTTAGGACTTCATATTCGAAACTTTATATGTTTTTCCGTCACCTGTATCTTGAACTACTTTAGTCAAGCTTTCAGGAGTTTGGACCGTTTTGTCAAAAGTCACAGTAGCTAGTTTTTTGTCAAAATCTACTTTGGCTTCCTGAACTCCATCAAGCGCAGTTAATTCTTCCTGAATTGTTTTGGCACAACCAATGGCACAAGTCATTCCTTCGATAGTAAAACTTGCAGTTTGCAAATTCTCAGGAGCGATTGCTTTTTTAACTTTTGGGGCAACTGCTTCAGCTGAAGCTGTTTCAGTTTTCACTTCAGTTTTGTTGTCTTTGCAGTTTGCAAAAAGCAATCCTGAAAGCGCTATAATTACGATTGATCTAGTAAAATTCATTATACTATTATTTTTGTTGATATAGTTCCTTCTAATTGTTTGCAAAATTAATTAAAAAAGAGAGTGAAGTTTTTAAAATTTTCACAATTTTGCATCAAAATAGAGTGTATGATGACAAAGCAGTTAAAATGGATTTATTTATCAATTCTATCCTTAGTTTGGGGAAGTTCTTTTATACTGATAAAAAAAGGACTGATTGGACTGACCGCTTTTCAATTGGGATCGTTAAGGATTATTTTCGCGGCTCTTTTTCTGCTTTTGATTGGGTTTAAAAGTTTGGTCAAAATTCCGCGTCATCAATGGAAATATATCGCTTTGACTTCAATGTTTGGCACATTTATTCCTGCTTATCTTTTTGCCATCGCCGAAACTCAGATCGACAGTTCGATAACTGCAATTTTAAATTCCCTGACACCGCTGAATACACTTATTTTGGGAGCCTCTTTTTTTGGAATTACTTTTCGAAGAAGTCAAATTTGGGGAGTATTGATTGGGCTTTTAGGAAGTTTGCTTTTGGTATTTAACGGTGCCGTCAATCATCCGGAACAAAACTATTATTACGCAATTTTGGTTTTAATAGCTTCACTCTGTTATGCTACAAATGTCAATTTGATCAAAAGACATTTATCTGATTTGACTTCTTTGAGCATCACGACCGGAAACTTTTTAGTCTTGCTTTTACCTGCTTTGGGGATTTTGTTTTTCACCGATTTTTTTAAGGTTGTCCATGTTGAAAAAGTACAGTACTCCCTTTGGTTTATATTGATTTTGGGAGTCGTTGGTACCGGAATCGCCAATATTATTTTCTTTAAATTGATACAGATTTCGTCGCCTGTATTTGCAACATCGGTTACCTATTTAATTCCTATTGTCGCTTTCTTTTGGGGATTGTTGGACAATGAGGTTTTGACATTTGTTCAATGCATTGGTGCTTTTATCATTTTGATCGGGGTTTATTTATCCTCGAAAAAATAGGTTTTATTAAGGATTGAAAAAGTAACGTCAACTAAAACAGACCCTTTGGAATAAATTAAAACGAGAAAATGCCTTCATTAGATTGGCATTTATTTTGTTCGCTTTTTTCAAAAAATATTTATTCCAAAAAAAACTACAAAACAAACTTTTTCATTACTTTCACCCCATCAAAAAGTAAATATTTTTTTACTTATGAAACACAAAAAATGAAGCACAGAAGTAAACTATACCTTGTTTTGAATAAAAAATCAACACTTTTTATATTTCTCTGTTTATTTATATTTAATTATTCCTTTCCCCAAAAAGACACCATTTACTTTGATTACTGTTGGAAAAACTGCCCAAAAAAACAAGCAATATATTACCGTATTCCGTCTGAAAAAATAGAAACCAAAAAAGCAGTCGGCTATCCTATCAGGAATATTGATTCTGTCTATTGTATAAAAGACTATTATTTAAAAAATCATAAATTACAATTTCAAGGTTATTCCAAAGACAAAGAAGGGCAGGAATTAATCGGTATTTCGACATGGTATGACGAAAACGAAACACTCGTATCAACCCAAAACTTTAATCGTAAAGAAAGCCACACTCCAAAACTTCTGGACTGGCAACCCATTTTTTACATTAATTATTCGACAACAGTCAAAAGCCAATTTACAGGCGGTTTGGAATTTTGCCTGGACTGCGAGAATAAAACCAAACTTTTTATGGGTTTAGGATATGGAATAAGCAGTTATGACGGTAAATACTTTGGTATTCCCGATGCATATTTTTCTTTGAACACGGGAAACGCCATATTTATTAAAGCCGGAGGTTCAAACCGTAACCTGTATTCACTTGCCGGACTGTCATTTTTGAATTTTATCGACCTCGGATTTGGTTATTCTTATCCTTTAACACAAGATGAAAAACCGGAATTAAAAGGCTTTACTTTTGGGCTGACCTTCAGAATCACTAATAACAATAAAGCCTATATTCCACTCCGAATTGGTTTTTAAAAACGAATCTGTCTGGCGAAAAATCACTTCATTTTTAAACAAATAAAAAAAGTAAAGTTTTATTTTTACAATTCAGGAATAAAAAACCTGCCCGAATATGTTGTTTTATTTACTAGAAAACTATCAAAATTAGAAATCCTGTCTAATCCAAAGGTTTTTATTCGTTTTCCTTTTTTGTCCAGAGCGACCAAATACCATCTTTAGTTCAGATTAAAACTATCGCAGAGCACTTTGCTATTTCCAAAAGTTGTTTTAAAACTCACTTCAAGAGAAATTTCTTGATAAGCTATAGAGATTACTGCAACTAACTGAGAGTTCAATTAATTGAAAAAAGAATTTTAAATAAGCAATTATCGATGAAGCAAATTGCTTTTGAATTTGATTTCACCGATGAAAGCCACCTTTCAAATTATTTCAAAAAACAGAGAAATATAAAGCCGAGTGCGATGAAGAAATTATTACAGATGGATTTCTCAGGGTAGTTCGTTCTATCCATACTCCCTAATGCTTTGCAAAATTTACCCTTTCAGAATTTAAAACTCTGAAAGAATAAACTCAACAGTCACTATACAACATTTACCCTCTCCTATGCCAACTTCGGCCATTTGTAGTCGAATAATAAAGACCTTTTGATGTGTTAGCCAACAGCTCTTTTCCTGCATCAGTCAAATCGTAGAATTCGCCATAAGAAGTACTGGAACTTCTAGTATGCCAAGATCTCCCTGATGTGGTTGAGTATTCGATTGTAGTGCTTTTTTTTGGAGAAATTCTAATCAATTCACCGTCTTTAGTAATCATTTGTGACATAATTTTATTTTTTTAATGTTCAAAGACAAATTTATTGGAGGCCTCTGCCAAACAGTGACCGTTAAAAACCAATTTTAGTGGCAGTCGCATTTTTCTCCCATTTTTCGGAATTGCAAAAACTGATGATTTTTTCAAAGGTTAATTTGTTACCCAAAACCACTTCTTCCATAATACATTTGCGAGCAATATTTCCCATTTCACCACCCGAAAATTTATAGTTGTTCGCCAGATACAATGCTTCTTTAGTGGTTATGGTTGGCAATTTATTCTTCCAGATTTTGGAGGCATTTTCAATAGATGGTGCATCAAATTTTATTTTAAATAGAAAGCGTCTTTCAAAAGCGGGATCTAAATTGTTAACTAAATTAGAAGTAGCAAACAGGATTCCATCAAAATTTTCTAATTCTTCCAAAAGCACATTCTGGATTGCATTTTCAGTATCGGAAACACTGGAAGACCCCGCCATTTTTCGTTTTCCAATTACAGCATCCGCTTCGTTGAAAAGCAAAATCGGACACACTTTTTCTTCCTTTTTGAACTCATAATAATCAGTAAATATTTTTTTGACCAGTTTCTGACTTTCGCCAAACCACATCGATTTGGTTTCCGAAATTTCTACTTTATAAATCGGGCGATTGTATTTTTTAGCAATTTGATAAACCGTTTCTGTTTTTCCCGTTCCGGGCGCACCGTATAAAAGTGTACTCACACCAATAGGCATATTATTCGTTTTCAATCGCTCTTGCAAATTAGAGAATGAAGCTTGCGACATACTTTTCACAACCGGTTCTAACAATTGTTGTTCTAAAGGATTGTAGAACAAACTGGTTTTATGAATTTTATCAGGATAAATAAGTTTGTCGTTATTGCTTTCCTTTTGTACAAACGAAATTCCTTCCATTTCACGGAGCATTTTTACGGCTTTTGAACTTAACTGAATCCGATGTCTGCTTCCAAATTCAGTTTTGTCTTTCTGAACCAAATCCAAAACATTTAGCTTGGTTTTCCCTTCCAAAAAACTGGAGAGATAATCAAAAGTTTCTCTTTTATTTTTTGTAAAATCATCAATTGTACTTTGTAATGCGGTATTAAAATCATTATTTCCTCTAGCTATGGCATCAATAATGGTGTCGAAAAACACAAAAGAATCAATTGGTTCTAAATTAATACAGGCATAATTAACCAATTTGAATTTTTGGTTGTTCTCTAATAAATTGCTGAATTTATACGCAAAACTGCGGTAATCAATTTCATTATTGTCTATAGCATCACTCAAAACATCCATATCCTTCAAAAACTCGTGAAACGAATCTTCTTTTGGCTGGATTGAAATTAATTCGACAGGTATTGTTTTATTGGAAACAATAAATTCCAAAAAGCTTTTCTTTACGGAATAATCCTCACGTAGCAAATTTTTATTAGTTACTTTGTCTAGAATATTTTTGTTAATCAAGCATTGAATATCATTCAAATAAGGCAATAGTTCGATTTTTTTTATCCCTAAATAATCGATTAATTCTTTCAGTTCAATTTCGTCAAAACAAGACAAACTAATAAAACTGGCCAAAAGAATACTTTGAATTTCATTAATTTGAAAATAACTAGAAATGAATTGTATTTCAGCATTTACAGCATCATAACGTTCCAAAATTAATTTTGCTTTTTTTGAAATTTGATGCACTTTTTCTACGGCTTTTAAAATAGTCAATTCTTTGGTTTCCATAACTTTTGTTTTAGTATGGTACAAAACTAAAACGACACACTGCCGTAGTGTGTCATTTTAAAATTAACTCCCAACAAAAGTTAAAAAATATGCTTTTAAATTTCTAAAACAATTGGTGCATTGACCAATTGTTTTAGAAATTTACCGATGACGCATTGGCAAAAATGGTTTTCCCTTTTTCGATCATTCCGTAGCCTTCGTGAATGTGACCAAAAACGTGTAGTTTGGGTTGGATTTGGGTTACTCTTTTGAGCAACATTTCGCATTCCGCATTGTAGTTGGAAGTTGTTCGATCTAAAATTCCAAATGGTGGTCCGTGAGTTATTAGAATATCGGTATCTTTGGGAATTAATTTCCAGTGTTTGTTGATTTCTGTTCCTTTTCTTCGATTAAAAGCCCAGTCCAAAAAAGCAGGTTGCACCGGCGAACCCCAAATTTTCAATCCCTCTATTTCTACTCCCGAATCGTTGAGATAATGAACGTTATTGGGGATTATTTTGTCAATATAAGCTTTGTCATAGTTTTCAAAAAACCAATCGTGATTGCCCGCAATAAAAATTTTGTGTGTATAAGACTGTTCGCCAAACCATCTCAAAAATACCAACGCTTCGCCCTCGGTGCCGTGTCCGCACAAATCACCAGCGTGAATGAGCATATCGCCACCAGACAATTCTAATTGGTTGTGACGGAAATGGGTGTCGGAGATGAGGGTTAGGGTCATTTTTAAGATTGGATAATTTTTGAAATAGAATGTTTTTTATAACTTCCTTCGGTTGCTTGCTGTATGTTCCTTAAAATAAATAGAATTGTTTTTGTTGACTCATCCCTTAAACAAATTCTTTTATTCTCGCAGAAATTCAAATGCTTTTCATCTTTTATCAACATATCTCTCCAATCGTTAAAATATGGTGTTTTTGCAATTATTTCATTTAAGAAAATACTTCTTTCCGTATTTAAATCAGTCATATCTAATAATGACTTGACAACAATAAGAAAAGGTTTGTGATAATTAAATGCGGATTTCCATTCCTCGTTAGATTTCAAGAGAGAGTACCTATGGGCTCCAAGATTGGTTGAATAACCATCCCAAATGGTATAATTCCCAAAAGTCAATAAAGCTCGTCTTAATAAATCATCTTTCACTTCAAATAAATACAAAAATGAATTTGATAACATTTGAAAACTTTCAAAATTATAACTTCCATCAACTTTTGAAAACTCAAGCAAAAAGTTAATTTTGCCTTTTAAAAAAATATCGTTTTCAATTTTAAAAATTTGACTTCTCCAATCAGAACTATCATTATTGTCTCTAATAAGAGAGACTTTTAATTTTTCCTCTTTGATTTGATTTCCATCAAAACCTGTCAATTCTATCTTTTCAATTTCTATAAAAATGTCTTCAGAGCTTGCTAATTCTTTAGTTGAATTTAATATATTCTTAAAATTTTCATTCCCAATAGTTGTGTTTTCTACTAAATTTCTTAATATTCTAATGAAGTTGATGAAATTTTCTTCATTCAAATTTTCTGTCTTTATCACAAATTGATATAATCCATAAAAGAGTGTTTTATTTACAAAAGTTGCATCTTGAATAAATCGCTTAAAAACATCTACATCATTACCCCAAAATGTAATACCATTTAAGATTACTTCTCGATTTTTAATATAATTATCTAAAAATAAGGTAATACATTCAAAAACAGCTGTATTGCCCTTTTCTATGAAATAAAATTTTTCAAAATCTTGGTTAGAAATATAACTTTTGGCATCATTTAAAATTGTAATTGTATTTTGAAATTCTTTTTTTTCTGAATCAACTTTAATTTCTTCTCTATTTTCGACGTAGTTAAAAAGAGCTATCCCTTTAAAAAAACTCATCATTTCGTTATCTATTGAAAAATCGCCATTGTCTGTATTCCAAAACAAATCTGTCCAAGTAGTATCTAACTTTAATGACCAGTCAACTTTATTAAAAGTGGAATTTGTTTTAGTTGATAATTTTTCATCCAGCCAGGCTTTGAAGTTTTCAAAATCTGACAAACTTTTCCCTCTAGAATTCATTTTAACATACAATTCATCGGTAAGTTTAAATTTCTCTAAAGGAAGAAAATAGAAGGTTATTTTTTCATCATTAGTTAATATATTCCAGAAATTCGTTTTCCCAATAAAAATTTTTGAAATAGCCGACAACATTACCAACATTCCTTTTACCGTAGGGTCTTTCTTCCAAGAATTGAAAAACCAAGATTGGTTTTCAATATCTTCATTTAGTTCATTTTCAATTAAAGCATTTATGAATTTTTGTGTAGTGGAGCGAATTTCATATTGAAATTTTTTAAATATTTTTTTGTTTTCTTCATCGCAATTACCCGATATTTTTGCTAAATACAAATGCAACAAAAACAAAGTCGTTAATCGTTGTTGACCATCTAAAGGAATTATTTTATTGTTTTCGTTTGATCCGTAAACAAAATCTAAACTCAGTTTATTAGTATCATTTGATAAAATAGATTCTAGTTTTCTTAAAATATCATCTCTTATTATTTCAATTTTTTTATCCTCACGTCCTTGTGCAAAATCTCTTTGAATTTTTGGAATAATTATTTCGTTTTCTGTCAATAATTCCCAAAATGATATAGGTTCGTTAATGTCGTTTTTTTGGTCAAACATATTTTATTTTTTTACTGTGATTTCTAGCATTTCTTCCATCGCTTCAAAATAAGCTTTTCTATCTTCTTTACTCCAAAAATAAAATTGCTTTGGGTCTTTTGAGTAGTATTTTAAAAATACATTTTTCGTACAAATAGGAATAAAAACATTTCCTTTTTCTGCATTTAAAATCATTTCTCTTTTGGAAACAAAAAGACCGTTACTTATAGAACTGTTTGTACTGCTATCTAATAAAGTAAGATTTTGAATAGCGTGCATTTCATTTTTTTCATTTATATCCGAAGTAATTTTCATTACTTTTTCAAATAACTCTTGAAATGTATCATTCTCAAGATTGTCTTTATTACAATCTTTAATTTCAGAAATTAAATTTGAAATTTCCACATTGTTTTTTATTTTTCCTAATTCATTTATAGCATCATCTAACCATTTTGACCATTGTACCTGTGTCTTTAAATTTTCAGAATTTTGTGCGTGAATGTGTTCAATAGACCACTTGTTGATTTTATAAGACTTAAATGGAAAGCGATTAAAGTTGTTTTTCGTTGAAGTTTTTATATGTGTCTTTATGTTGAATAAAAGCAAAACGTTTTTTACCAATCCATCTCCGTAGCCATAATTACCGAATGACTGGATGGTATTAGAGTTTTGGATTTCCTTTTTCAAACTATCTTTAAACGCTAATTTTGTCTTGGTTTTTTGATTTTTATAAATAGTTTTTAATTTGTTTTTTCCTGAAACAGCAATGAGATAACCAATTAAATGATACATTTCTAAATCATTATACCAATCTTGCAATGTGTAAAATAATTCAACAACTTTAAACCATTCTTCTGACAAGTTATCCTTTTTACTGAACTCATAAAAAGAAAACAAAGTATCTTGTTTTTTATTTTCAAAATCTTTGTTGGCAATTATGTCTAATAACAAATCTATTCGTGTAAATTTATTTTCCTTTTCATCAGATAAAAAATACCAGAATTCATCATTTTGCAATTCTTTTTCTATAAAATCCCATTCTAAAGCAATTTGAGTTTTAAGTTCATTATTTTGAATATTAATTTTATCAAATCCTGAAATTCTAACTTGTGAACTTTCCGAATCCCATTTTACTTCTATTTGATTTTTAATTAGATCAACATTTTTTCTACTTGATAAAAACAATGCTTTTATTAATTCAGAATTTGTAAGAGGTATTTTTCCAATATTAATTCTTGCAAAAAGTTCCTGTGATTTGATATCTTCATTTACTTCATACCAAATAACTTTAGCGAATTTTGTCAAATTATTATAGAAATGTTCTTTATTTTTATCAGTCGAAAAAAAATCAAAAACAGTTTTAAAAGCAATAAAAAAATGATAGTTGTCGATGTTGTTTAACTCTTTATTTATTTTTACGAAATCAGCCCAACTATCTTGCACTATTTTGTTTTCAGAAATATAATCATTCAAAAACTTCCCACTCGCTTCTCTTGTACTATAATCAATTAGGAATTTTTCTTTACGCAAAAAAGACAAAATAATGAATATTGTAGTCATACGTTGCTGACCATCAATTACCTCGATTTTATCTTTATTTTTTACAACAACTGGTTGCAGACAATAAAAATCACCATCCTTATCAGTATCAAAATTGTAGATATCATTAAGCAAATCTTCGACCTGCTGCTTATCCCATTTATAACCACGTTGGTATGTATCTACAAAAAAAGGTTTTGTTTTTCCCCCTTTTATAATACCTTCAATACTTTTTAATCCAATTATTGTATTACTCATAATTTTTTATTTATTCAAATGCATTCTAAATAGTTCCCCACAAGCCCGAGCATCGCTCAAAGCATCGTGATGATTTAATTCAATCTCAAATTTTTCGCACAAGTTAGCCAAATTGGACTTATAAATTTTGTATGTACAAAACTTATTGTAAACAGGAATTTTCAATCCGTAATATTCCAACGTTTTGTTTAAAACAGGAAAATCAAAACCAAAACCGTTATGCGCCACTACATTTTGGTTTTCGATATGCGGAGCGATTTGGTGCCAAATTTGGTCGAAACTGGGCGCATTCATCGTGTCTTTGCCTGAAATTCCGTGAATAGCCGTAAAACGACTCCAATAATAATTATCAGGCGGTTGCACTAAAAGATTAATTTCATTAGTAATAATTCCGTTTTCTACTCAAACCAATCCTACTTGGCAAATACTGGTTCGTGAACCTTGTGAGGTTTCAAAATCTATGGCGGTAAAAGATTTCATTTATTGATACAGCTTTGTCATTTCCAAAATCCTGTTTTTGATTTCCTTTTGCAAAGAAATTGGCTCAATAACTTTTACATTCGAACCGTATTTTAAGAGTTCCATAACGATGTCATTGGTGGTGTGAATATTAATTGCTAACAAAACCGTTTCTCCATTTTCTCCCAAAATACGTTGAGATTCATGCAATGGAAAACTCTTGATATAATTGCCTTGTTGCCAGGAAAATTCCAAAACGATTTTCTGAACGGGTGCATAAGTTTCTACACCAAAAGCATGTTGGTATTCTTTTTCAACATTATACTGAATTGGCTTAAACTTGGTATCTGTTATTTTTAAATTAGAAATCCTATCTAATCCAAAGGTTTTTATGCGTTCGTCTTTTTTGTCCCAAGCGACCAAATACCATCTTTGTTGGGATTCTTTTACAGCAATCGGCTTTACTTCGCGTTGGGTACAATCTTCTTCCCAATGTTTTTTATGGGTAAATTTTAAAATGTAACAATTTTGAATAGCGTGAATAATTCCGTGGATATGTTCAGTTCCTAATGATTTTCGCTTTTCTAAAAAGACACTAGGCGATAATTTATTCCCCTCCTGCAAAGCATGATGAATAGAAAAAGCATCCATCATTCGTGTTACGGATTGATCTTCGATTTCTTCTTCGTCAATAGTATAGGTTTTGTCTTTGCGATTGTACTGAATGGAAATTCCGAAAAGGGTCGAAATATCTTTTTTATCTCTTTCGAAAGTACGAACTGAATATTCAAAATCGGTATTAATATCTTCATTTCCAAGTTTACGAATCACATATTCCTGCAATTCAATAAAACTGCAAGGGCGACTTCTCAAACGGTCTATGATGTATAAATACCTTTTGAAATAAATTAATTTTGACATACTGATTAAAATTATTTTGTCAAAGTTAAATTATTTGTCTGCCAAAACATGACGGAATGAATAACCATAATGAAATCTTAATTAAAAAACCATTAATTTCAAAACATAAAAAAACCACTAATTTCTCAGTGGTTATTATTCTTTATCATTGAATTGATTTTGAGGACTCATTCGAGTATCAAAAATTCTTAAAATCCATATTGTCTCTTCTTCTATCGTATAAATAAGCTTATAGTGTTTGACAATAATTCTTCTAAATTCAGGCTCTATTTCATCTTGTTGGTATTGTTTGGCAAAAACCAACTCTCTTCCACCCTTTAAAAAAATAGCGTCTTTAATACCTTTTGCTCCTTGCGGGGAAACTAATTTGTAGTGGTTGTAAATTGCCTTTAATTGGTCTTTTGATTTATTCAACCAAATCACTTTTAATCTGCTCATTACCAATTTTCTGATTCCTTTTCTAAATCTTCTTGACTCGTAAATTCGCCTCTTTTTATTTCGTTTATTGCGTCATTCAATTCCTCTTTGTAAGCCAATCTTGTTAACGGTTTTCCATCTATTGTATAAATCACATTCTCTTCTTCCCAATAACTTTCCATTACCGCTTTCACCACTTTTAAAAGTCGCTCATCTGCTTGATTGATATACTGTAACAGATTGTCTCTTAATTCTAAAGCTCCCATGATTACATTTTATTTATATTTCAAAGATAACTATTTTGTCTCTTAATTATTTTTAATCTTTTGTTATTTTATTTCATCTGACAAAAGACATCTAAAAAAATTACTCCTTCACAATCTCAATTTTCCTTCTAATTTCGTTTCCAAATTCATCGACTACGGTGATGTAATGGAATCCCGTCGTGGCCGAAATAGGCATTTCGTGAAAAGTTTTGGTTGTACCTTTAAAAACATTATCGACATACCAAAACAGTTTGCTTTCGCGTTGCGAATGGGCTACTTTCAGGATTACGGGCTGTACTTCGCTGTTGAAGTTTTTGGTAAGATAAATTTTGCTGTTGGTTTTTGGATAAATAAAATCCATCGTTGCGATTTGCGATCCCATACAATCATTTCTAAACGGGGGCAACGGCAGATATTCTATGTGTTGGCTTTTGTAATACCAAGCCATTACGGGAGGCAAAACAAACCAATTTTTGGTCACAATATTATCGACACTTTCACAACTGCTGTTGACCTGAAACTGCAGTGTTTTATCCAAATGCACCATCTTGTGATAAGGACAAACAGCCGTATTTTTCCCTTTTTTGGGAACCCACTGTTTAATCGTCGGACAGCCTTCTTTAGCAATATAGCCACTCAAATTACAAACCTCAACCTCTTCCAAATCCTTATATGGGGTATCGAACCATCTCTGTCTTGGCAACAAATTAAAAACATCAAACAAAATAGGGGCAGCACTGCTAACTCCCGTCAATGTTGGTCTTCCCTCACCTGTTGCGTTGCCTACCCACACTCCTACCACATATCTTGCATTCGTTCCGATCGCCCAAGCATCGCGATTCCCAAAACTAGTTCCGGTTTTCCAAGCAATCTTGAGCGAACTGTCATAAAATTTCCAAGCCTCGTCACCTTCCGGGCGATTAACTTGCTCCATTGCGTTGTACGTAAGCCAAATCGAACCCGCTCCCAAGATATTTTTTTGCCTAGTTTGGTCACCAAAATCCACTTGAAAACGATCATCATAATTGAGTTCTGTAAATTCATTGGTTCTGTATTGTCCATGATTTTTATTGAAATAATTCAAAGTGGAAGACAAACCCGCATAAGTTCGGCACAAATCCCATAAATTACTTTCGGCTCCACCCAAAATGAGCGACAAGCCATAATGATCCGGCGGTTTTGAAATATCACGCAACTTGAACCGTTGTAATTCTTCGTAAAATTTGTTCACGCCAAAATCCTGCAACATCAATACGGCAGGAATATTCAGCGAACGCGATAATGCCCGATGTGCCGGAACAGCTCCATCAAATGTCAGGTTGAAATTTTGCGGTGTATAGCCCGAAATCTGCGTCGGAATGTCTGCCACCAATGTATTGGGCAACAATTCCCCGTCGTCGAGCATAGCACCGTACAAAAGCGGTTTGAGAATACTTCCTGTACTTCGGGGTGCATCGATAATATCCACATCTTTTTGATGGTTCCCATCCGTAGGCGAATTCCCAACGTAACTCATCACTTTTCGATTGGACACATCAATGACCAAAATAGCCAAATTATGGACTTCATTTTGCTTGTATTGATTATAATAATACTTCGCAATTTGATTGACCCTGTTTTGCAATCCAATTTCAATAGTCGTTTTCACCCTCTTTCCCGGTTGATTCTTGGCAACACGTTGTAACAAATGGGGTGCAATTTGAGGTAAATCATACGGCTTTTGTGGCAAGGGTTCGTCTATCGAAAGTTCGTAGGTTTGTTTGTCAATTACTCCTTCTTTATTTAATTTCAGCAAAAGCCGGTTGCGTTTATTCAGTAATTCCGTTTGGTTTTTTCCCGGATAAATTAAACTTGGCGCATTAGGCAAAACAGCCAAAGTAGCGCTTTCCGCCCATGACAGTTGGTGGGCTTGCACCCCAAAATACCGCCAAGAAGCCATTTCGAGACCCACCACATTTCCTCCAAACGGAGCGTGCGAAGCATATAATTCCAAAATTTCGTTTTTGGAATATCCCAACTCCAATCGGGTGGCGAGAATGAGTTCGATTATTTTCTCGAAATAAGTTCGGCTTTTACCATTTCTAGACAAGCGGATTACCTGTTGCGTCAAGGTGCTTCCCCCACGAACAACTTTGCCTGCTCTTCTGTTCTGCTGAAAAGCATTGAACATCGCCATAGGATTAAATCCCGGATGTTTGTAAAAATACTCATCCTCAAAATAGACAATGCATTTCTTGAATTTATCAGGAACGCTGTCTTGAGCAGGAAACCGCCATTGCCCGTCAAGCGCAATTTTGGCACCAAGCAACTCACCTTCCCTGCTTTCAATCACCGTAGAATAAGGCTCCTGAAACAAAGTCCTAGGCAACGAAAAATAATAAACCACCAACAGCAAAAATGCTATTGATGATTTTATTTTATGCTGTTTTATCCAATTGATGATGCGTTGTGAGAACGCAATTAGTTTATTTTTCAAAGTTTTTTATTTAACCACAAGGGTCGCAAAGTTATACGCTAAGTACGCAAAGTTTTTTGGCCACAGATTATAGGGATTTACACTGATTTTTTACGATCAATTTCTATAAAACCCATTGTGTCTGTAAGCTATTTTTATCTGCGTAAATCTGCGAAATCTGCGTGCCTTATTTTTCACGCAGATTTCGCAGATTTACACAGATTTTTTTTTAATTCAATCCGTGTAAAATCCGTGTCATCCGTGTCATCCGTGACCCAAAATTAACGGAATTCCTATTTCACCACCTGAACCCAAAATCCTTTAGTTCTAGCCAAAAACGTATTGTCATACATCGCCTCACATTGCAGTCCCGGCAAATAATACGTTCCCAAATAAGAGGCATTCAAAAGTATTCTGAACGTTTTTGCTTCACTGGCTTTCAATCCAAAATAGAAATTAGTTCTGTCGTCTCGGATATCAATATAATCGGCAACATTGTTGGTTGCGTCACCATAATCCGTAAAACGGGTATTCACAATTTCGAATCCCGAAGGCAAAATCTGTGACAACGCCACATTTTCGACGTGTTCGTTCTTTTGATTTCGAACCGTAACCTCTGCAACAAACTCGGTTCCCTGATTGATTTTCGATACATTAATAACTCCGCCTTTTCTGTTTTTGAAAACGATGGAAGCCGAAACATTACTTTGTACCGCATTTTCCTGCCCAATTGGAAGAATTCCGGTGTTCAGTAATCGGACGAACAATCTATTCTTTCTGTTGTTTTTTAAGGTTACTCTGTTTAGTCCCGCTGTGACAGTCAGACTTCTGTCGGCGATGGTTTTCATCGTTTTAATTGCCAGCATTTTTCCGTCTTTTCCAAACTGAACATCGATTCCTTTGGCACCATTACTCACTGAGAATTTAGCCATGGAATACAAACAATAAGCCGTAGTCTGCGTGCTCATCCATTGATCGCTAGACATAGCTTTGGCTAATTTTATCGCCATTGCAAATGCATTTTGCTTTTGTCCAAGCAACAGCATCGTTTCTAGTGCCATCGCCCGATTCCTGTCGGCAGAACCATAATAGTAATAATTGTAATTGGAATCGTCTTCTATTTTACTGTTCAAAAACAATGTCTGACCTGCCGATTTTTGTCCGGCCAACACATAAGCTACCGCCAAACGCAATTTACTTTCGTTCGAAATCCCTTTCGTCTCGCGCAATCTGTTCATCGAAGCCAAATCAGGAACTCCTGCCAAAGCCAATGTATATAAACGATAGGCCTGTGCCAAATCATTTCCGTAACTCGGCATAAACCGCCATTGCTTGGCTTCTTTTTGTTGGTACGAAATCCATTTGGTTTTAAAATTAATTGGCAAAAAGTAACCTTTCTTCTCTGCTTCAATCATAAAATGTCCGGCATAGGAAGTACCCCAATCATCTGAAACAGTTCCGCCTTGCCAATAGGAAATTCCACCGTTTGACAACTGAAAACTTCCAAGCCTAGTAATTCCGGCAGTAATATTTTTTTGAATTAAACCTTTGCGTGTAGTATCCAAATCGGCAATATCATTCAGATACAATTGCGGAAAAACAGACGATGTCGTTTGCTCGACACAGCCGTGGGGATACTGAATGAGATACTGTAATCGCCCGTTCAAATTAATAGTTGGCATTGAGGAAATTTCCAATTTAGCTTTATTACTTCCCGCAACGCCAAATGGTTTCCATGAAATAGTTTTGGAACTGTTTGGTTCTAAAATTACATCGGTAAATGTATTGGTCACCGGATTCGGATTGGTCATATCGATTTCCACATCATAAACCGATTTCTCCTTGCCCGAAGTGGCCACAATCTGCACTTTCCCGATTCCGGTTGCAGAACCGACAGCCAAATTAAAATAAGCCATTTTTTCATCCGGCTGTGTAAATGATACTCTTTGCACGGCACTGCCAATCACTTTTAATCCGTTATTAGTTTTAACCTGAACCGTAACATTCTTGATGTTTTTTTCCATTGCAAAAACCGTAACCGGAATCGTCACTTTTTCCGATGGAGAAATTTTTCTTGGCAATGAAGCCAAAACCATCAACGGACTACGGACAGGGGTTGCTTTTTCGACGCTTCCATAAGCACTCGTAGTCGCATCTCCGGCCACCACCATCGTTTTTACAGAACCGATGTATTTCGGCAATTTTATTTGATGCGTTTTGGTTTGTCCTTTTTCCAATTTAAAAGGCCCCATATAAATCACAACCGGCTTAAATCGATTTGCTTTTTTGGCTTTTCCACCACCCAAATCCTGATCACCTCCAATGCTGAAAACCTGATTCACTCTTCCGCCGTAAGCCCCAATAACATCATCGTAAATATCCCAAGTTTTTACACCCAAAGCTTCTCGGACATAAAAACTGTCCCACGCATTTGGCGCTTTGAAACGGGTCAAATCCAATAACCCTTCATCGACAATCGCAATGGTATAAGTCATTTCCCTGCCGGATTGTTCGCTCACTTTTAGGGCAAATGACTGTTCGGGACGCAATACATCCGGCATCGTTAATTTTGGCGTAAGTATCGTGTTTTTGTCCACCACTTCAATAGGCACAATTCCGTACATTCTGATAGGAGAATCGTTCTTAGTCGAAGCGTGCGGTTGCAAAAGCGTAATATTGAAATACACATTCGGAGCCATCGAAGCCGTAATCGGAATGGTCACTTTCGTCTCTCCTTTTTGGGTCTTCGCCCAAAGAGTTTCCACTACTTTTGAGCCATTTTCGATAGAAATAAAAGCGCGTCCTCCTTCACTCGATGGAAAAGAAATTTGGGCATTTTCTCCCACGGCATATTTTTCTTTATCTGTAGAAAAAACCAACATATTGGCCGTTGAAGCATCAGTGTTTCTCGTTTTTCCCGACCAAACCGGCCAATCAATGTTTACCGTCAAAGCTGTTGCGTGTCCGCCAACCTCATCCGAAACCCGAATCAAATAGCGTCCCCATTCTTCATCGGTCAATGCAAACCTTACAGCCCCTCTTCCATTAGCATCGGTATTTACTCTAAAAGTTTTATACGAAGTCGTGGCATTATCCGAATTATAATTGGACAAATTATCGCTTGACGCATCCCACCACCAACGCCATTCTACCTTATAGATTTTCACTTCGAGATTTTTAACCGACTTTGGTCGTCCGTTTTCATCGACGGTGACAATATCAAACTGATTCACCTTGCGGGTTTCCAGCATCCCGTATTTGCTGAGTTCCGGCGATTTAATCCCCACATAAGTATTGAACGGGGAATAGGCTGTCGAAATAACATCGGTACTGAAATCGCCACCTTCCTCATACACTTTTGTGATAAACGAAGCTTTGAGCATACCCGGTGAAACACCCTGTATTTTGGGGTTTATAGCCGTACTTGCTTTTCCGTTGGCATCCAATTTACCCGAAAAAACAGTAATTTCCTCGGTACTAAATTGGCGCACCAAATCATCAAAAGTAAATTTCTCGTAATTCTTAAAAGTTGTTGTTTGTGGCGAAAACTTAGCCTGCATTTCGACATTCAAATTTTTGGCCACAGCCCCGTGAAGCCACGTCACTTCTAGATTACTCGTATTTGGATACGAAGACGAAAGCATCGCCCTTTTGAAAATATTTTTAATTTTCAAACGATTCGGTTTAATGGTTTCAATTTTGATGCTCTTGTAAAACTTGGCACCGCCAACACTGACCATCGCTTCCCAATTTCCGGTAGGAGCATCAGCTTCTGTGGGAACTGTAAACGCATAATGATTCCATTCATTCGTTTTTTGGACCGCCTGATAAGTGACTTTTCCGTTAGGATCACTCAATCTGAATTTAATCGGATGTCCCAACGGAAGTTTATTCGAAGCATCGTTCAAAATAAACGACAAATACAAATTATCTCCCGGTCTCCAAACCCCGCGTTCTCCATAAATAAAACCTTTGAGTCCTTTTTGCAAAGTTTCGCCGGACACATTAAAATTACTCACCGACAATGAATTTCCGTCATCCAATCGAACATAAGTTGACTGCGTTCCGTAAGTGACAATCGCAAAATAGGCAAATGTATCCAACTGAAAACTTGCAATCCCTTCACTGCTCGTCGCTACCGTTGCTAATTTTTGTTGTTGAAAACTGTACAAATCCACTCTTGCGTTGGCAATCGGTTCGGTTGTAATGATGTTGCTTACCGCAAATAAATACGATTTGTTTTCGCCTCTTTTGGCGATAACCCCAACATCGGATGCCAAAATATTAGTTCCGATTCTCGCATTGTAATAATAGGAATTCGTGCAAGGATCTTGGCTTTCCCTCCAATCATAATCTTCATAATAGTAATCATCGTAGGCATTTTGACTATAATTCACGTCTTTCTCATCGACTTCTTCTTCCTCATTTTCACTGTCATCAGCTTCTGAATTTTGACATTTGTATAAAGAATAGGCTTTTTTATAAGAGAACTCTACTCTGTAAATCGCTCCCGGTTCCGGAGTTATAATTTTGGATAAATCCAAAGCAAAAGTATTCCATTTACTTGAATTGACTAAATTTCCTTCGTTAAGAGTAAGTGTTGATTTTGCTATTGGCTGACCCACTCTTTTCAGATTTCGGGTACCGTTTAATTCGTTATCCTGAAGAAACTGAAGAATGTTGTTTTTGTAAATTTTAAACACTTTTACATCGACAGCCCGAAGATTTACCGCTTCAAAATTGAGTTTTAAATTGCTCGAACTTGGCAGAATTGTTCCGTTTTTGATGAAACGAACGTTCGGTTTTATTTCGTCAAATGAAATCTTCTCCGAATAATTTTCATTTAGCTTTTTGCCATATTCACTTTCGATCCCTTGAAAAACTTCCAACAATAATTCACCTGTAAGTTTTTGAGAAACGACAGCAACGGGCTCAGGTTCTGCAACCGTAACAACTTCTTCAGGTTCTGCAACCGAAGCCGTGTCCTGAGGAACACTAGCTGAATCAACTGCAACAGTCGATGTTTCGTTTACAGCCACGGCTTCAGGAGCCACTTCAACCGGTTTTTCAGGGGCTTTTTCATTGTTAAAATAAACCTTCAACACGTTTCCTTGGGTAGAAAACTTTAAATTATTGGTGTTTTGAATTGCCACCAAACCTTTAAAATCCTGCCCTTTTTCCAACGGTTCCGAAAAATTGATCGATAACATTTGGTTATTTCCCTCCTGCAATTCGGTTTTTAAAACTTTGAATTCATTCAGAGCCGTAATTGGGAAATCGACAGTTCCTTTTTGGCCCATATCATAATCCGTCCCGTCAAAATTAATTTCAAGATTGCTTGGTGAATCCAACCGCTGAATACTGTCAATTCTGAATTTAAATTCTTTGCCAACTGCATTCGATTTCTCAAAAATCAGATGTAAATCTTTTCCATTATGCTCCGCTTCCACCAACTTTTTGGCGGTTTCAAAATCCATATTATCTGCGGTTTTCAGCACGCAATTCAAATATTGATATTCTTTGCTGTAGGACTGAACATCGAGTGTATTGACAATAAAATCCTGCTTAATGGTTTTTATCGTGAAATTGAAATTAGAAAGTTCCTTATTCTTTTCGGCCACTTTCGGATTCAATTTATCCAAATGCAAAGTCACCTGATATTCCGTACCCGAATCCAACTTTTTCTCGGGTATAAAAGCAATCGTATTACTCGAAAGTGCCACGACTTTTCCGTCTACACTTGGAGAAATATCAAATAAATCGCTATCCAAAGTCTGATTGACTTTCCAATTGTTATTGTCAAAAGCCAAAACCACGCGAATATCCGATTGCGCCGAGACGATTCCCCCCGTAAAACTGACTATATACTCTTTAAATAATGAAAAATCTGAATTAAAATCGGAGGCTGATTTTCGACCACACGACTGAAACAAAAAAAACACACAAAAAACGTAAATTAATCCTTTTGTTTTCACTTTTATCTAGAGTTAATGGGTTACAAATTAAAATTTTAGCAACGTCTCGCAGTAAAATGCATAACTGCAAAAGTCGTCATTATATTGTAGTAAAAGTATAGTATTTTTTTAATTATTTTAAGAAGAAAATTCTTTGCCGATAAATTATTTCTTGGAAGATAATTTTTAGGAGCTTTTTCCAGCTATTCACTGCAATCTTTTTATTTTAAAGGAAAAATAAAAAGGATTTTCGCTTCTATCTGGGCTAGGGATTTAGTGCTAACAAGACTATTTTCTTCTCTCAGCGAAAAACCTTTTCATCAACTCCGAAGCCTCATCAGCCATAACCCCGCTAACGACAACGGTTTTAGGATGCAGTTTAGTTCCCATTTTCACAAAACCACGATTTTCATCGGTGGCACCGTAAACAATTTTGGTAATTTGGCTCCAATACAAAGCACCGGCACACATTTGGCAGGGTTCCAACGTAACATAAAGCGTACAGTCTTTTAGGTATTTTCCGCCGAGATAATTCGCCGATGCGGTTATGGCCTGCATTTCGGCGTGGGCGGTAACGTCATTGAGTAATTCGGTTAAATTATGGCTTCGGGCAATAACAGTGTTATTTACCACCACAACGGCACCCACGGGAATTTCGCCTTTCTCAAAAGCCATTTCGGCTTCCTGCAAAGCTTTCTTCATAAAATACTCGTCGGTGAAAATGTTTATCATGTTTTTTTAAAAAACTATAATTTGAAATTTTTAGGATTTTGATGAGTTGAAAAAACATCAAGAATATAAATTCTATTCTCTTCGATTCTGTACACCAATTTAAAATTCTATTTAGGAAAAAATCTAATTTCTTCCAAATTAAATAAAGGTTCTATTGGATTTTTTTCGGGAAATAGATTTAGCTTCTCTCCTAAATCAAACAAGGTTTCTACTACCAAATCAGCGTTTTTTTGGATTTTTGGAATAAATATAATTATAACTATTCTGAATAGACTCTATAGCATTTGGAGACCAAACAACAGGCTTCATTTTTTTACAATCTTTTTTCTCGCTTCTTCAGTTGTATAGCCAACTTCTCCAGCATCTGAAAGCTTGATAATATTATTCAAATGATTTTTATACTCCTTTACAGTTAATGGCTTCCCATCAGTTGAATAAGTATAAATATCATTATTAAGCAAATCTTCTATTTGATTTAGCAATTGAACATTTTCAATATCTAATATTCTATGTACAATATTTCTACGTTGTGCTTCTACATTCATACTGTCTTGATTTACTTCAAAGTTATAAATATTCTTCAGTGAAAATATTTATCATAAAACAAAAACACGCTTTTGAATCAATTTTTATTACTTTTAAAAATCATTACTTCTTTATGGACACAAAACACAAAATCACCATTCCTAAACCCTGTCACGAAGATTGGGATAAAATGACTCCGAATAATAACGGTCGATTTTGTAGTAGTTGTTCCAAAACTGTGGTCGATTTTACCAATATGTCACCTAATGAAATCCAAATGTATTACCAACAGCACAGCAATGTTTGCGGAAGATTTAAAAATTCACAATTGGATTCCCTGACTATTCAAATTCCAAACCGAGTTTTATTCTCACAAACTAATTATCATAAAACCCGTTGGGTGTAATTATTTGAAGTAAAATAAATGGATTAGACATTGGTCAAGATACTGAAATTCAGTATCTTGAAGTCGCTAAACAAACCAATATCCATGTCAAATATAGTAAAAAAATATTTTAGAGTTTTAGAAGTTATAAGTTCTTTGAATTGTCATTTAGAATATAAATCAGATGTTG
>Ga0207975_100175_pt1 | contig 49331 bp, 45 predicted proteins | sample LakWasMe91_HOW11_2_FD_183913 | JGI IMG/M metagenome (GOLD analysis project Ga0207975, IMG submission 183913) | Freshwater sediment methanotrophic microbial communities from Lake Washington under simulated oxygen tension - Sediment Metagenome... | ecosystem: Environmental > Aquatic > Freshwater >...
AGCAAACAGAGCAGTCTGTCCACCGACGACGAGTTCAAAACGCTGAGTTCCACGCAAAAATCCAACCCTGTCTGTTTTGACAAAAATGTCAAACAAATTATTCGGGACAGCAATGCGCGCAGGCGGGAACCCAATTTCGCAGCACACCGATGTCGCCAGTATCAATGGCATGCACACAAAATGGGATTCCCGCCTTCGCGGGAAGTTGGTTTCGCCAATGGCGGAAACGACGGTGGTGGCTGGACACTAGGGATACATATAGCGCCGCGACCACGGAATGGCCGAGGGGTCTTGTCCTGCCTTGCCGCATACGACCTGGTACAGGCTGACCCAGTCGTGATTGAAGGCGTAGGTGCAGCCTGCCAGGTAGACATGCCAGATCCGGAAGCGCTTCGGATCGGTCAGCAGCTTGATCTGCGGGGCGTGGTTTTCGAAATTGTCGGTCCACATGGCGCAGGTGCGCGCGTAGTGGCGGCGCAGGTTTTCCACGTCGCGCACTTCCAGCCCGCCTTCCTGGATCGCCTTGACCACGGTGCCCAGGTGCGCAAGTTCGCCGTGCGGAAACACATACTGCTCGATGAATTCGCCTCCGCCGTAAGGCGCCGAGCGGCTGTCGATGTCGGTGGAGGTGAGCCCGTGGTTCATCGCCAGCCCGTCCGGCGCCAGCAGCGCGTTGATGCGTGAAAAATACGCAGGCAGGTTGCGCAGTCCCACGTGCTCGAACATGCCCACGCTGGTGATGCGGTCGAACTGGCCGCGCACGTCGCGGTAGTCCTGCAGGCGGATCTCGACCCGGTCTTGCAGGCCGGCCTGTTCAACCAGTGCGCGCGCCAGGCGCGCCTGGTTTTCCGACAAGGTCACGCCGACGCAGCGCGCCCCGTAGCGCTGCGCCGCGCGCATCACCAGCGCGCCCCAGCCGCAGCCGATGTCGAGCAGGGTGTGGCCGGGCCGCAGCCCGATCTTGCCCAGGATATGGTCGAGCTTCTTGCGCTGCGCCGTGCCCAGGTCTTCGTCGCCGTTTTCAAAGTAGGCGCAGGAATAGACCATGGCCGGGTCGAGCCAGGCGCCGTAGAATTCGTTCGATACGTCGTAGTGGTAGCGGATCGCGGCCGCGTCCTTGGCGCGCGTGTGGCCGGTGAGCGAGCGCAGCGCGCCGGAAAGGCTGTTGCGGTGCTTGAGGGTGGTCTTGGCGAGCGCGTTGACGACCGCGATCATGTCGGCGGCGCGCCCGTTGACCTCGATGGCGCCCTCGACATAGGCCTTGCCCAGGTTGTACAGCGTGGGCGAGAGCAGGTAGCGGATCGCGGCCGGTTCGGGCACCCGGATCGTCACGCGCGGCGGCTCGGACGAGAAGTCGAGCCGCTGCCCGTTCCATAGCTCCACCCGCAGCGGCACCGTCAGTTTGTTGCGAACGCCTGTGCTCCAGGCGCTTAGTCTGATTTGGTTGAACACGCACACCTCCGGCTCGTTGGCGTCAGGTGGCGCGTCTTCACGCGGTTTGGCTACAGACCGCGCGGGCGAAGAGCACGTGCCACCTTACGGTTGCAAACGTTGCCGTGTCCAGCTGCCGTCCGCTTGCAGCGTGTACACGATACGGTCATGGAAACGCGACTGGCGTCCCTGCCAGAATTCAATCCGCTCGGGCACCAGGCGAAAGCCACCCCAGTTCTCGGGCCGGGGCGGCTGGTCGCCAAACTTGGCGGCGGCAGCGTCGTAATGCTGCTCCAGCGCAGAGCGGCTTGCGATCGGCGTGCTCTGGGCCGAGGCGATGGCTGAAAGCCGGCTCTTGAGCGGCCTGCTGTGAAAATACTTGTCGCTCTCTTGCGCCGAAGTGCGCTCGACCCTCCCTTCGATCCGGATTTGGCGCTCAAGTTCGCTCCAGAAGAATAGCAGCGCGGCGTGCGCATTGGCGCTCAGTTCGCGCCCCTTCTGGCTGTCGTAATTGGTGTACCAGGTGAAGCCGCGCCGGTCGAACTGCTTGACCAGCACGATGCGCGAACTGGGCTTGCCGTGCTCGTCCACCGTGGCCAGGCTCATCGCGTTCGGCTCGTTCACTTCGGCCTTGAGCGCTTGCTCGAACCAGGTGTTGAACAGCACCATCGGATCGTCGGCTGCATCGGCTTCGTCCAGGCTGGCCTGGCCGTAGTCCTTGCGCAGGTGCGCCACCGCTTCGCCGGCGGCAGGCGCGACGATGCCGCGCCGCAACTGCATGGCCGCGCCCAGTTGCGCCATGTCGGCCGCGCTGAACAGGCGCTTGGCCATCGGCGCGATCTGGGTTTCCTCGCGTTCCATGTGGGCCGTGTAGCGCTGCACGAAGCGCTCCACCTCGGCCGCGGCGAGCGTGGCCGCGCTGCCGCCCGCGATGGCGGCCAGCTGCGCCTGCAGGCTTTGCCACATCGCATCCATCTGGCGGTGGTCCTCGAGGATCCCGGGCACCAATTCATCGAGCAGGGCGGCGTCGTCGTCCTTGGCCACGGCCAGCAGCATCGGGACCAAGTTGTGCTCCTCGTCTTCGTGGTGCAAGGGCGCTGCCTTCTCGAAGTAGGCAAGGATGGCTTGGGCCGCCTGCCGGGCCTGGCTGTCGGCGCCGTGCTGCGGCAGGTGAGGCAGCAGTTTTTGCATGGTGGCAAGTTGCTTCCGGATCCGGTCGTGGCAATGTTTTAACACAGCAATCGGCTGGTCGAAACCGGGTGCGCTGCTGGGAAGGGCAAAGGTCATGGTGCGCTTTCGATGGTTGCTTTAAATCGTCTCGGAGCCTCATTTTAGAGCACTCCGGACGGCTGCGTCCGTTAAAATGGGAGGATGCATACCATCAACACCCCTCTCATTCCCGAGCACACCCACGACGTCGACGTCGCGCGCCGTTTCGGCGGCGTGGCACGCCTCTACGGCGCCGGCGCGCTGGCGCGCTTTCGCGCCGCCCACGTGTGCGTGATCGGCGTCGGCGGGGTCGGTTCCTGGGTGGTCGAGGCGCTCGCGCGCAGCGCCATCGGGCAACTGACCCTGATCGATCTCGATAATGTTGCCGAATCGAACATCAACCGCCAGATCCAGGCCTTGAGCAGCACCCTCGGGCAGGCCAAGATCGGTGCGCTGGCCGAGCGCATCGCACAGATCAACCCGTTTTGCCGGGTCAACCTGATCGAGGATTTCATCGCGCCCGACAACCTCGACCAGATGATAGGCGCGCACGGCTACGACTACGTGGTCGACGCGATCGACAGCGTCAAGGCCAAGGCGGCCCTGATCGACTACTGCCGGCGCGCCCAGATCCCCTTGATCACCATCGGCGGCGCCGGCGGCCAGCTCGACCCGACCAGGATCGACGTGCGCGACCTGTCCAAGACCGAACAGGAGCCCTTGCTCAAGAAGGTGCGCAGGCGCCTGCGCAGCGAGTATGGTTTTCCGCGCGGCGAGAAGAACAAGTTCAACGTGGACGCGGTGTTTTCGATGGAGCCGCTGCGTTATCCCGAGGACGAGGCCAGTTGTTCGCTCGACGCGGACGAGCGCAACGGGGTCACCGGGCTCAACTGCGCCGGTTTCGGTTCGAGCATGGTCGTCACCGCCGGCTTCGGGATGGTGGCCGCGGCCCACCTGCTGCGCAAGCTCGCTGCCGGCGCGCCGGCGACAGCGAGTGTTGTGCAGCAGAGCGAAGCCTTGTTATCATAGTATGAAGGTGCGCGTTGCCGCCCACCTTGCCAGCCTGTCTGTCACCGGGACTTCCTTTTCATTGAAAGAAAATAATATGATTCGTCGATCCATTTTCATCGCGCTGATCTGCACCGCAGCCGGCGCGATGGCGCAAGCGCCAGGCCAGGGCGCCCCAGCCGCGGCGTCCGCTCCCGCCGCAGCGCCCGTGCATGAGCACAACCATGCCGCAGCCGCCGCCCCGGCCGCCGATCCACTGGTCAAGATCGACACCGTCGTCGGCAGCGGCAAGGAAGCGCTCAGCGGCGCCGAAGTCGTGGTCAACTACACCGGCTGGTTCTACAAGCCGCTGGCCACCGGGCAGCGCGGCCGCAAGTTCGATTCCTCGCTCGACAGCGGGCGCACCCCGCTCACCTTCCAGCTCGGCGCCGGGCGCGTCATCAAAGGCTGGGACCAGGGCGTGGCGGGAATGAAGGTGGGCGGCAAGCGTACCCTCATCATTCCGAGCGAGCTGGCCTACGGCAAGCGCGGCGCCGGCGGTGGCGTGATACCTCCGGATTCGGACCTCATTTTCGACGTGGAACTGCTCGACGTGAAATAAATTTAACCAACCACAAAGCGGGGTACAGAATGAGAATCGCAAACGACGTTACTGAACTTATTGGAAATACCCCGCTCGTGCGGATCCGGAAGCTGACCAAGGGGGCGGGCGCCGATCTCGTCGCCAAGCTTGAATTTTACAATCCGGCGCACAGTGTGAAAGACCGCATCGGCCTGTCCATGATCGAGGCGGCCGAGGCCACCGGGCGCGTCGGCCCCGGCACCACCATCGTCGAGCCGACCAGCGGCAACACCGGCATCGCGCTGGCCATGGTGTGCGCGGCGCGCGGCTACAAGTGCAAGCTGGTCATGCCCGACACCATGAGCGTGGAGCGGCGCGTGCTGCTGCGCGCCTACGGCGCCGAACTGATCCTCACGCCGGGCAGCGAAGGCATGCTGGGCGCGATCAAGAGGGCCGAGCAGCTCGTTGCCACCGATCCAAGCTACTTCATGCCGCAGCAGTTCACCAATCCGGCCAACCCGGAGGTGCACCGCCGCACCACCGCCGAGGAGATCTGGCGCGACACCGACGGCAAGGCCGACATCCTGGTGGCCGGCATCGGCACCGGAGGCACCATCACCGGCGTCGGCGAGGTGATCAAGGCGCGCAAGAGCGGCTTCCAGGTCATCGCGGTGGAGCCGGAAGCCTCGCCCATCCTGTCCAAGGGAACCAAGGGACCGCATCCGATACAGGGCATTGGCGCCGGATTCATTCCGGAAGTGCTCAACACCGCCATCTACGACGAAGTCATCCGCGTGAAAAACGAGGATGCGTTCGAGACCGCGCGCGCCGCCGCGCGCGAGGAAGGGCTGTTGGTCGGCATTTCCTCGGGCGCTGCCTTGTGGGCCGCGATCGAAGTCGCGCGCCGGCCCGAGAATGCCGGCAAGCTGATCGTCACCATCGTTCCCTCGTTCGGCGAACGCTACCTCAGTACCGCGCTGTTCGCCGGCCTGGCCGGTTAAGGCTCAAGGGTGCAAGGTGCAGTCATGCACCGTCGTGCCCTGTTCGACCTGCAAGGTGCTGTGGTGGATCGAGAACTGGCTCTTCAGGCGCGCCGCGATGTCGTCCACGGCATGGTCGCCCGGATAGCCTTGCGGCATCACCAGATGCGCGGTGAGCGCGGTTTCTGTGGTGCTCATGGCCCAGATATGCAGGTCGTGGATCTCTTCCACGCCAGGTAGCGCCTGCAGGAATTGCTCCACCCTGTCCGGGTCGACGTTGGCCGGCACCGCCGCCAGCATCAGGCGCAGCGATTCGCGCAGCAGCGACCAGGTGCTCACCAGGATCAGCAGCACGATCACGATGCTGGCCGCCGGGTCGAGCCAGGTCCAGCCGGTGGCCATGATGGCCAGCCCGGATACCACCACTCCCAGCGAAATGGCGGCGTCGGCCGCCATGTGCTGGTAGGCGGCGCGGATGTTCAGGTCGTCCTTGCTGCCGGCCATGAACAGCCAGGCCGAGATGCCGTTGACCAGCACGCCGATCGCCGCCACCACCGACACCGTCACGCCCGCGACCGGGCTCGGGTTGGCGAAGCGGTGCGCCGCCTCCCACCCGATCGCGCCGCACGCCATCATCAGGAGCAGGGCATTGAGCATGGCGGCCAGGATCGAGGAACTGCGCAGGCCGTAGGTGTAGCGTCCGGCCGGCGCGCGCCGCGCGAGCATGGCGGCGCCCCAGGCCAGCATCAGGCCGAGCACGTCGGACAGGTTGTGCCCGGCGTCGGCCATCAGGGCGGTCGAGTTGGCAATGAAGCCATACACGAATTCGATGACGACGAACGCCGAGTTGAGCCCGATCGCCAGCGCGAAGGCGCGCATGTTCCCGCCCGGATCGACATGGTGATGGTGGCCGTGGCCGTGTGCGTGCTCATGGCCCTTGTCATGACCATGGCCATGGCCATGGTCATGGTCGTGGTCGTGGTCGTGGCTGCAGCCGTGCTTGTGGTCGTGGTCGTGGGTCATTGGTCGATTCCGTGGGCAGGTTCGGCGATGTGTTCGAGCATATCGGTCAGCACGCCGCTGATGTGCGCGTCGGCGGTTGAATAGAACACGTGCTTGCCATAGCGGTCGGCCTTGACGATGCGGGCGGCGCGCAGCAGCCGCAAATGATGGCTTACCAGCGAGCTCGACAGGTCGAGCTCGCCCGCGATATCGCTCACCGCGATCGGTTGCGCCAGGCAGGCCAGCACGATGCGCAGGCGGGTCGGATCGCCCAGCAGGTGAAACAAATCGGCAAGCTGGCCAACTGAATGATGGGGTTCGACGGGATTGGTCATAATATACATATGAAGAAGTGTTCAAATGTTAGGCGAAAATGGAAGGGGGCGCAAGTGCCGCGCCGCGCACGCTTGAGCGTGATCGGTTCGACATCATGCCGCAGGGTATAATTATCGGAAAGCCGGTCTCCGCATGCCGGCCCCGGCTGTAGCCCTGCCGCCTCCGTTACAGTTCGAATTATCCCCACCTTGGTCAAGGCATCATGCGCGTCTGGTTTAACAAAACATTTTCCTCGGTTTCGGCGGCGATCAGCCTGATCCGCCAGGGCGACCTGGCGCGCGACTATTTTCTCATCCATACCCACACCCAGGCCGCGCCGCCCGGGCTCGATGCGCACCGCTTCGAGCTCGAGCCCAAAGGCCTTTCCGGCGCCGATTACCTTGAATGGTGCCTGGCATTTTGCCGCTCGCGCGAGGTCGGCGTGTTCGTTCCCGGCAAGGAGGCCGGCCTGATCAGCGGCGCGCGCGCGCATTTCGAGGCGCAGGGCACCCGGGTGCTGTGCGCCGGCACCAGCGAGGTGTTGGGCCTGCTGCACGACAAGGCGCGCTTTTGCACCGTGGTCGACCTGCCCGAGGCCGCTCCCGCCGAGTTTCGCGTATTCGAGAGCGCCGCCCAGTTCGACGAGGCCTATGCGGCGCTGAGCGCGCGCCACGACACCTTGTGCGTCAAGCCTTCCCAGTCGGTCTACGGACTCGGCTTCGCCGTCCTCGACAAAAAGCGCAACAGCGCCCAGCTCCTGCTCGACGGTGCGGCCTATCGCGTCGGCCTGGACGATTTCCGGCGCGGCCTGGCCGGCCAGGAAAGCTGCCGCACCATGCTGCTGATGCAATACCTCGGCGGGCCGGAGTACAGCATCGACTGCGTTGCCGACCACGGACGCCTGGTGTGCGCGGTCGCGCGCAAAAAGCCGCTCGAGTCGGGGCAGGGACAAACCATCGTGCAAGATCCGGTGCTGCAAGGGGCGAGCGCAAAGCTGGCGCGCGCCTACGATTTGAACGGCAACTTCAATGTGCAGTTCCGCGAAGCGGACGGCCGCCCGCGCCTGCTGGAAATTAATCCGCGCATGTCCGGCGGAATCGCCATGGCCTGCCTGGCCGGTCCCAACCTGCCATGGATCGCGCTGCGCGGCTTTGAGCGCGGCTACGATGGGCTCGAGATCGCGCCGGTGCGCGCCGGCATGCGCGTCGGCGAACGCTCGTATCCGGTGCAGTACCCGTGAACGCGACGCTGCGCATGCATCGCGTCCAGCTGCCGACCGGCCTGCTCGAGCTCGAGGCCGAACCCGGCCCTTTCGAGCTCGACAGCCTGATCGGCTTTGCCGCGCGCGCCAACGCCAAGCGCGGTTTCCTGTTCCTGAGCAAGGCGCTGGGCAAGCACTGGCCGGTACGCCCCGGCTTCATGCAACAGGTCCACCGCGCGCTCGCCGCCGCCATTCCCGAACAGCTGCCGGCACCGGTGCTGTTCATCGCGATGGCCGAAACCGCGGTCGGCCTGGGGCAGGGCGTGTTCGAAGCCTGGCTGGGTGCGCATCCGGAGCGCCAGGCCATGTTCATCCATACCTCGCGCTACCGGGTCGGCAGCGCGCCGCTGATCGAATTCGAGGAAGCGCACAGCCACGCGCCGCGCCAGTTCCTGCATCTGCCCGAGGACGCGGCCATGCGCGCGCTGCTGCTCGGCGCGCGCTCGCTGGTGCTGGTCGACGATGAGGCGAGCACCGGCAACACCTTCCTGAACCTGGCCGCAGCCTGCCGCTCCCTGAACCCAGGCATTGAGCAAGTGCACCTTTCCACCATCACCAATTTCATGGGCGCCGACGCCAGCGCGCAGCTGAGCGGGCGTTGCGGGGTTCCTGTCACGATGGGGGCCGCGCTGAACGGCAGTTACCGCTTCGTCCCCGGCCATCTGCAGCCCGCGCCGCCGGCCCAGCGCTTCGATCCGCATGCCGAGCGCGGCGCCAGTGGCCGCTTCGGCCGCCTGGGATGCCTGTCGGCGCTGGCCGAGCCAGACCAGCTGGCCGCGCACCTCGCGCAGCAGATCGGCGCAGGCGCCCGGGTGCTGGTGCTGGGAACGGGCGAATTCATGCACCCGGCCTTCGCGCTTGGCCGCGCGCTCGAAGCGCGCGCGCTCGACGTGATGGTGCAGGCGACGACACGCTCGCCCATCCTGACCTGGGGTGCGGTCAGCCATGCGCTTGAATTTCCCGATAACTACGGCGAGGGCATCGCCAACTTTGTGTATAACGTGGCGCCCGGGCAGTACGACCATGTTTTCATCTGCCACGAAACGCCGGCCGGCGCAGCGCTGCAGCAACTGGCGCGCACCCTGAACGGGCGCCTGTTTCACTTTAAATCCGAGAACGACATTGAAGAAATACCTGTTTGTTGACCTGGACGACACCCTGTTCCAGAGTCCCGGAAAGTGCGGCGCCGACGCCGACCTGCATCCGGCCGCCTTCCTCAAGGACGGTTCGGCATGCTCGTTCAGCACCGCGCGCCAGCGCGCGCTGCTGGCCATGATGCAGCGCGAAATGACATTGATTCCGGCCACCGCGCGCAACCGCGACGCGTTCGGCCGGGTCGGCATCGCGTTTTCCGATTACGCCATCGTCGATTACGGCGGCGTGGTGCTTGCCCCCGGCGGCGAGCCCGACCCGTTCTGGCTGGCCCGGATGGGCGCGGCCATGCAGGCGGCGCTGCCCGGGCTCGAGCGCATCAGGCAGCTGATCGACGATTTTTCGGCGCAGGCCGGCTTGGCGGGGCGCGCCCGCATCATCGAGGACTGCGGCCTGCCTTTTTATGTCGTGGTCAAGGATCCCGACAAGCGCGACGAGCGCCTCGAGCGCCTCGAACGCGAGGTGGCCGCGCCGTGGTGCGCGGCCGAGGGCAGCGATTATTTCATCCACCGCAACGGCAACAACCTGGCGATCCTGCCCAACGCGCTGGGCAAGGCGCACGCGGTGGAATACGTGCGCGCCAAGCTGGCCGCGCAGCACGGCGACATCCTCACGTTCGGCATGGGCGACAGCCGCTCCGATGCGCGCTTCATGAGTGCCTGCGACTATGCGATCGTGCCCAGCGGCACGCAGCTGGCCAGGCTGGCGCTGGAGGCGCTGTGAGCGCGGCCGGTTTTTGCGGCAGTTACCGCAGCGACGACGTGTGCTTCCTGCTCAAGCGGCTGGCGCTGGCGTCGTTCGTTTCGATTCCCGAAAAAGAACGCCTGATCCAGAACGGCACGCGCCATTACAGCGAAATGCTGTCGCCCGAGTCGCTGCCTTCGCCCCGCTATCTCGAGGTATTTCGCGCTGCGGTCGAGGCCAACCGGCCTCAGATGGCGCGCGACTGCCTGGCGCTCGCCGGGCTCATCGCCGCGCGCGGGCCGGGCCCTGTCACGCTGGTGTCGCTGGCGCGCGCCGGCACCCCGGTCGGGGTCATCCTCAAGCACCTGATCGAGCGCGTTTTCGCCCGCACCTGCCGGCACTATTCGATCTCGATCATCCGCGACCGTGGCATCGATGCGGTGGCCCTGCGCCACATCCTGGCCCAGGGCCATGCGCCCGAATCGATCGTGTTCGTCGACGGCTGGACCGGGAAGGGGGTCATTTCGCGCGAGCTGGGCAAGGCGGTTGGCGAATTCAACGCGCGCCATGGCGTGAACATCGACAGCGGCCTGTATGTGCTGTCCGACCTGGCAGGCAGCGCTGCCTGCGCGGCCTCGCGCGCCGACTACCTGATCCCGTCGAGCATCCTGAACGCGACCGTCTCGGGGCTGGTCAGCCGCTCCATCCTGAACGAGGCGATCGGCGCGGACGATTTTCACGGCTGCGTCTACTACGATCGCTTCGAGCCGAACGACCAGTCGCGCCAGTTCGCGGACGGCGTCATCGAAGCGGCGCTGGCGCTGGCCAGGGACGCGATGCCGGAACCGGTGCCGGTCGAGCGCGCCGAGGCTGGCGCCATCTCGTCCGGATTCATGCGCGCCGCAATGCAGGCCTATGGCATAGTTGACGCCAACCTGATCAAACCGGGCATCGGCGAGGCCACCCGGGTGCTGTTGCGGCGCGCACCGCGTTTGCTGATCCTGCGCGACCCCGACGCGCCCGACGTGGCGCACCTGAAGCTGCTGGCGGCGGAAAAAAACGTGCCGCTGGCGCTGGACCCGGACCTGCCTTACCAAGCCGTATCGCTCATAAGGAGTGCACTCGATGGTTAACGGCCAATTGCTGGGCGCGACACTCTACGTGCCGGCCAACCACCCTGATTTGCTGCCCATCGCGAACCAGGAAAAACTGGCGCAGCTGCGCTCGGTGATCTTCTGCACCGAGGACGCGGTTGCCGAACGCGACCTGCCCGCTGCGCTCGACAGGCTGGCGGCGACCCTCAGGCACATGAACACCGAGGGCGCGCTGCAGCGCTTCGTGCGCGTGCGTAACCTGGCCGTGATGAAGCGGGTGCTGGCGATGCGCGGCGCCCGCAAGCTGGCCGGCTTCGTGCTGCCCAAGGTGACACGCCACAACCTTGCGGCCTATTGCGCGCTGGTGCGCGACACGGACCACATGCTCATGCCGACCCTGGAAACGGTCGAAGTATTCCAGGAAGCCGAGATGCACCAGTTGCGCGCGGCGCTCGAGGAGAGCACGGTGCGCAGCCGCATCCTGGCGCTTCGCATCGGCGGCAACGACCTGTTTGCGCTGCTCGGCATGCGCCGTCCGCGCGGCGTGTCGATCTACCGCACCCCGCTTGGCCCCGTCATGGCGCGCCTGGCCACCACGTTCATGCCGTACGGCTTTGTGCTGACCGCGCCGGTGTTCGAATACCTCGACAATCCGGCCCTGCTGGACCAGGAGGTGGCCGAGGACCTCGCGCACGGCATGGTGGGCAAGACCGCGATCCATCCGGACCAGGTGGCGCTGATCGAGCGCCACTACCAGGTGCAGCCGAACGACATCGAGGTCGCCACCCGCATCATGGACGTGGACAGCCCGGCGGTATTCCGGATGGACCAGGCCATGTGCGAAGTGGCGACCCACATGCCGTGGGCGCGCAGCGTGATCGAACGCGCGCGCCGTTTCGGCGTGGTGCAGCCGGGCAGCGGCGCCGCGGCGGCTGCCTAGTCACTTCAGCAGGACTTGTCCCAGCAGCACCAGCAGCGCGCCCAGCACCGCCGCGCCAAGGGCCAACGCGATGCTGCGCCGGTCCGGCGCCGCCGGACGCGCCGCATCGCTTGCCGCGCCCGGCGTGCAGCGGCAAATCGCGCCGCTCTCGCGCAGGCCTTGCGCCTGCACCGCCAGTTCGCGCGTGGCCGCATCGAGCAGGGCCACGTGGCGCTCGACCGCTTCGGCCAGCACCGCTTCATTCAACGCCACCACGGCGAACACCGGATCGTCGATGTCGATCCGCACGCCGGTTTTCTCGAATACCAGGGTGCGCAGTTTTTGCTGGTCCATGGCGCTTACCACTCGACTTTGTCGAGTTGTTCGAACAGGTCGCGAAACACCACCTTGATGCGCTGCTTTTCCATCAGGTTGAACTTGTCGCTCTCCCTGACTTCGGCGGCGGTCATGCGCGCGATGTTCATTTTCTTGATGTCGGCGCCGAAGGTGTCGGCGTTGCGTTGGGTGAGCACCACGCGTCCGCGCACCCGCGCCGCGTTGTCGGCATAGGTCTGCGATTCTGTAAACGCCTTGCCGCTGGCCGACTGCAGCAGGCCGAAATGCTCGTTCTCCCACAGCACCAGCGGCACCCTGGTCGATTTCGCGGTCGCGACGAAGCCGGTGGCGGTGTCGTGCAAGGTGTCGCCGCCGCCCACGATCACGTGGATGAAGACCTTGCGCCCGGACTCCTCGAGCAGGGCGAAGCAGTCGTTTTCGAGCAGGTAGCCCATCAGCGGCGAAAACGTGTTGGCGCCGTTGTCGACCACGCAGTTGCCTTCTTCCTCGAGCAGGTCGATCATCAGCGCGTCGAAGCGCTTGGGATCGATGGTGCGGGTGTCGGTCATCACCGGGACGTGCTTGACGGCCATCGCCTTGTAGCGCGAGAAGGTGGCGTTCTCCTGGTCGGTATCGTAGCAGCGCAGCGCCCGCTCGTCCTTGGCCGCGATCCATTGCGCCAGGATGGTCGATACCAGGGTCTTGCCGATGCCGCCTTTGCCCTGAAGGATGAAATGAACCGTGTTTTGCATCGAATTACTCCAAAGATGATTCGCTTAATGGCAACGCGCCGCGCCGCGGTCGGGCGGCGCGCCGTTCGGGAAGCCGTCATAGGACGCCTCCAGGAACTCCCACTCATAGCCGTCGGCCCCAAGCAGCAGCTTGAGCACGCCGGTCCGGCTGTTGTCGCGCACTTCGCTGTTGGCGCGCACCCGCAGGAACGGCGTGGGGAAGGCGCCGCCGGTGCCGACCACGAACTGGCGCACGCCGCGCGCGGCGTCGAGGCGCCCGTTCGCATCCTGCGGCGCGAAGCGTTCATAGTCGTGATCGTGGCCCGCCAGCACCAGCTCGGCGCCGGCCCGGTACAGGGTGTCCCACACATCGCGCATGCGCGCGTCGCTGCCATGCCCGCCAGAACTATACAGCGGGTGGTGCCAATAAGCGAGCGTGCAGCGCGACCGGTGGCGCGCCAGGTCGTCCCGGAGCCAGGCCAGCTGCGCCGCGTGGGCGGCCGGGGCCAGGTTGCTGTCGAGGGAGATCAGGTGCCAGCCGCCCAGGTCCAGGCTGTAGTGGCCGGGCCCGGCGGCGCTGCCGAAGTAGCTGAAATAGCCGGCCGCGCCCGGTGTCAGGTATTCGCGGTTGCCCGGTGCGGGATGGGTGCGCTGCCTGAAGCGGCCCCAGGTCGGGCCATAGCAGTGGCGAAATTCGCGCGCGCTGCCGCGCGCATAGACGTTGTCGCCCAGCGCCAGCACCGCCGCGCGCGGGTTGCGCGCCAGGCCTTGTTCGACCATCGTGGCGGTGGCCGCCGCGCCCGAATAGGCCGGGTCGGGGTGGCTGCAGTAAGCGATGTCGCCGGCCGCGTACAGCGTGTATGCGGCCGGCGCGGCGGCCCGCGCGGGCACGGCCAGCCACAGTGCTGCGAGCAGCGTCAGCAGGGCGGGCATAAGCGCGCGCAGGCGCGCCGTTTGCCTACTCGATGAAGCGCAGCAGGCCTTGCAGGGCATGCACCACTGTCTGTTCGCGCACCGAGCGGCGGTCGCCCGCGAACACCAGCCGCTCGGTATGGGTGGACTCGCCCCGGGCCCAGCCGAAGCACACCGTGCCGACCGGTTTGCCCGGCACCGCGCCAGTCGGGCCGGCGATGCCCGTGGTCGACAGCGCCACGTGCGCATTGCTGCAGGCCAGTGCGCCGGTTGCCATCGCGGCCGCCACTTCCTCGCTGACCGTGCCCATTTGCGCGATCAGCGCGGCCGGCACGTCCAGCAGCTCGGTCTTGGAGGCGTTCGAATAGGTGATGAAACCGCAGTCGAACCAGCCGGTCGAGCCGGCGATTTCGGTAATTGCCTGCGCTACCCCGCCACCGGTGCAGGATTCGGCGGTCGCCAGCAGCAGGCCCTTCGCTTGCAGTGCCTGACCCACGCGTGCGGCGAGGTCGATAATGTCGTTCGTCACGTCAAGCTCCTTATTCTGTTCATCTGGTCGGCGCCCCGCGTGCGCCGTCGTTTCTACTTTACCATGACCGGCCCGGGCAGTGGCCTTCGTGGCGGTGAATTTCGCGCATCACCAACAACGCATGTCAAGAGCGGCGAACAGCTTCATTCATGTGTTGCAGGAATTCACAAAAAGCAAGCCAAATAGCACAAAAAAGCGTAAAGTGCCTTGCGCGCAGTCAAGTTTTTAGGGTGCCGTGCGACATCTTCCTGTCGCGATGATATTCTGGTTTCGGCTGTCGTGTCCGTTTGACCTGAGGTGAGGAAGATACATGCAGTTTGATTTGTTCGCAACGCGTCGCCGGCGGCCGCAATGGATGCTCCTTGCGCTGCTCGGTCCGTTGGCCCACGGCGCGCAAGCCAATCTGGGTACCGACAATTTCTCCAACCTGTCGCTCGAGGAGCTCGGCACCGTCAACATCACTTCCGCATCGAAGCGCTCCGAGCGGCTTGGCGATGCGGCAGCGTCGGTGTTCGTGATCCGCGCCGACAACATCCGGCGTTCGGGCGCGGCCACCCTGCCCGAAGCGCTGCGGCTGGCGCCGAACCTGCAGGTGGCGCGCGCGGACGCGCGTAATTACGCGGTCACGGCGCGCGGCTTTAACAATGTGCTGGAGAACAAGCTGCTGGTGCTGATCGACGGACGCGCGGTCTACTCCCCGCTGTTCTCGGGCGTGTTCTGGGATGCGCAGGACGTGGTGCTGGAAGATATCGAGCGCATCGAAGTCATCAGCGGGCCGGGCGCGACGCTGTGGGGTGCGAATGCAGTCAACGGGGTCATCAACATCATCACCCGCAGCGCCGCTGCCACCCAGGGCGGCCTGGTGTCGGCCGACCTGTCGCGCGACCTGCACAGCGCCAGCGCACGCTTCGGCGGCAAGCTGGGCGAATCGGCCCATTACCGGATCTATGCCAAACGGGTGCAGGCCGACGACAGCGAACGCGCCGACGGTGCGCCCAGCCTGACCGGCTGGCAGCGCCGCCAGGCCGGGTTCCGGATCGACGCCGATGCGGCCGGCGCGGCAATGACGCTGCAGGGCGACGCCTACCAGGGCAGCCTGCACCAGGCGGGCACGCGCGATATCGCCATCGACGGCGCCAACCTGCTGGCGCGCCTCGAGCGCACCCTGGCAGGCGGCTCCGGGCTGCGCCTGCAGGCCTACGTCGACCACACCACGCGCGACCAGCCGAACGCCTTCGTCGAACACATCAACACGCTCGACCTGGAACTGCAGCACACGCTGAACCTGTCGGCCAGCCAGCAACTGATCTGGGGCGGCGGCCATCGGATCGCCTACGACCGTGTCGACAACGACAAGAAGTTCGCCTTCCTGCCTGGCGCGCGCGACCTGGCCTGGACCAATGTGTTCGCGCAGGACCAGATCAGCCTGACCCCCGCGCTGCGCCTGACCGCCGGCCTCAAGGCCGAGCGCAACAGCTACACCGGGCTTGAATACCTGCCCAGCCTGAGCCTGGCATGGCAGGGCGTGCCTGACCATCTGGTATGGGCCTCGCTGGCGCGCGCGGTGCGCGTGCCCTCGCGCACCGACCGCGACTTTTTTTCGCCCACCAATCCGCCTCTGGTGGGCGGGGTGCCGCGCTACGGCGTCGCGGGAGGCCCCGATTTCGAGTCGGAAGTGGCCAGGGTGGCGCAACTGGGCTTGCGCGCCCGGCCGCTGCCTGCGCTGTCGTATTCGCTCAAGCTCTATTACAGCCGGTATGAGCGCCTGCGCACGCTTGAGCCGAACTCGGCCGGCACCAGCCTGGTGTTCCTGAACCGCGCCTTCGGCGCCACCCGCGGAGCCGAGTTTTCCACACGCTGGGATGTCAATTCCGGCTTGCGCATCACGGGCGGTGTGACGCTGCAGCACCTGGCGCTGCGCACCGAGCCGGGCAGCGGCGACGTCAGCGGCGCGGTCGGGGTCGGCAACAACGATCCGCGCCACTGGGCCCTGCTGCGCGTCTCGCACGACCTGTCCGACGCGCTCGAACTGGACCTGAGCTGGCGCCATGTCGGGCGCCTGCCCAAACCTGCGGTGCCCGCCTACAATGCGCTCGACCTGCGCCTGGGCTGGTCCATCCGTCCCGGGCTGGAACTGTCGCTGCTGGCGCAGAACCTGCTCGCCTCGCGCCATGCCGAGTTCGGCGCCGAGCCGGCGCGCAGCGTGTTCGGGCGCAGCGTGCTGGCGCGCCTGTCATGGCGGTTCTGATGCGCGCCCCGTTCCTGCTGCGCGCCGCCTGCGCGCTTTTGCTGTGCCTGCTCACCTGGAACGCTCCCGCATACGCGCAGGCGAACCCGATCGAGCGCGAGGTCAAGGCGGCCTACCTGTACAAATTCGCCAGCTTCGTCGAGTGGCCCGAAGGCAGCTTCGCGCGCGCCGACAGCGCGCTCCAGATCGGCGTGGCCGGCAACGATGCGCTGGCCGAGCAGCTCGAGCAGATGGTGGGCGAGCGCCCCATCAACGGGCATCTGGTCACGGTGCGCAGGGTGCGGCGCGGCGAATCGCTGGCCGGCCTGCACGTGCTGTTCGTCGGTTCGATGGAGAAGGGCGCGATGGCCGAACTGCTGGGCGCCGCGCGCGGCCGCTCGCTGCTGACGGTCTCCGATTCCGACGAGGCGCACCTGCTGGGCAGCATGGTCAACCTGGTGCTGGTCGACGACAAGCTGCGCTTCGAGGTGGCGCTGCGCCCGGTGGCGAGCAGCCGCCTGCGCATCAGCGCGCGCATGCTGGCGGCCGCCCGCAAGGTCCAGCAGGAGGCTTCATGACGATCAGGCGCCTGCGCTCGATCCGCCAGAAGCTGGTGGCGGTGGTCATGCTCACCACGTTGGTGGCGCTGCTGGTGTCGATCGGCACCGTGATCGCCTACGACCTGCGCAACTACCACCGCGCGCTGCTCGGCGACATGTCGACCCAGGCCGAACTGCTGGGCCACATGACATCGGCCGCGCTCACCTTCGACGACGCCCAGCTGGCCAGCGAGAACCTCGCTTCGCTGCGCATCCGCCCGTCGGTCAGGGCGGGCGCCATCTACAACGCCCATGGCACGCTGTTCGCGTCCTACCTGGCCCCTGGTGAGGTGCGCGCCTTCCCGTCGCAGCCGCAAGCCGAGCAGATGCGGGTGCAGGGCAAGCACCTGGTGCTGTACCGGCGCATCGTCGAAAACGGCGAGTTCCTCGGCACCGTGCACCTGCGCGCCGACTACGACCTGGTCTCGCGCACCATCGATTACCTCGCCATCGCGCTCGCCGTGACGCTGCTGGCAATGCTCATTGCGTTCCTGCTGATGCGGCGCCTGGACCGCATCATCACAGCGCCGATCTTCGCCATCACCGTGATCGCGCGCGAGGTGGTGACCACGCGCGACTATTCGCGCCGCGCGCCGCGCACCAGCGACGACGAGGCGGCCGAACTGGTCGACTCGTTCAACGCGATGCTCACCGAGATCGAGCAGCGCACCGGCGCGCTGGAAAGCTCGAACCGCGAACTGGCGCACGAGGCCGGGCAGCGCGCCCGCGCCCAGCAGGAGGTGATGCGCCTGAACGAGCAGCTCGAGGTGCGCGTGCATGAACGCACCGTGCAGCTCGAGACCACCAACGCCGAACTCGCAGTGGCCAAGGAAGCGGCCGAGAACGCGAACCAGGCCAAATCGTCGTTCCTGTCGGCCATGAGCCACGAGCTGCGCACGCCGCTCAACGCGATCCTGGGCTTTGCCCAGATACTGACCTCCGAATCGCTGCCTTCCACGCTGGTGCAGAAGAAGGAATTTGCCGGCCACATCCTCAAGTCGGGGCGCCACCTGCTCACCCTGATCAACGAGATCCTCGACCTGGCCAAGGTCGAATCGGGAACGGTGATGCTGTCGATGGAGCCGGTCGGGCTGGCCGAGATGCTGGCCGAATGCCAAAGCATGGTCGAGCCGATGGCGCAGCCGCGCCGGATCCGGGTGCGCTTCCCGGACCACTGCGCGGCCGTGGTGCTGGCCGACCGCACGCGCCTCAAGCAGGTGCTGCTGAACCTGCTCTCGAACGCGGTCAAGTACAACCGCGAGATGGGCTCGGTGGTGTTCGACTGCAGCGTGATCGGGCCCGACCGCGTGCGCCTGTCGGTCCAGGATACCGGGCCGGGGCTGCGCCCGGACCAGCTCGCGAAGCTGTTCGAGCCATTTAACCGCCTGGGCCAGGAGAACGGAAGCGAGGAGGGTACCGGCATCGGCCTGGTCGTCACCAAGCGCCTGGTCGAACTGATGGGCGGCACGATCGGCGTATCCAGCAGCGTCGGGATGGGCACTGTGTTCTGGGTCGAGCTGAAGGCGACCGATCCGGTCGGATCGGCGTTCGAGTCGCGGCCTGCGCCCGCCCTGCCGGACGCGACGCCGCGGCCGCACGGCGCGCACACCTTGCTGTACGTCGAGGACAATCCGGCCAACCTGAAGCTGATCGAGGAAATCGTGCGCTTTCGCTCCGACCTGCGCCTGCTGACGGCGCCCGATGGCCACCTCGGCATCGAGATGGCGAAAGCGCACCTGCCCGACCTGATCCTGCTGGACCTGAACCTGCCCTGCGTGAGCGGCGCCGACGCGTTCAAGGAACTGCGCAGCGATCCGCGCACCTCGCATATCCCGGTCATCGCCCTGACCGCCAACGCGATGCCGCGCGACGTGGAGCGCGGCATCGCGCTCGGCTTCGCGCGCTATCTGACGAAACCGATCAACATCGAGGAGTTCAGCGAAGCGATCAACAGCACGCTTGCCTACGTGGAGAGCCGCGGCGCAACCGGCAAGGCGAGGCAGCCATGATTTCGCGCGAGGACATACTGCAGGCCAGGATACTGGTGGTGGACGATGTCGAGGCGAACGTGCGCCTGCTCGAGTACCTGCTCACCAGCAGCGGCTACCGGAACGTGAGCAGCAGCATGGATCCGCGCCAGGTGGCGGCGCTGCACCAGGCCAACCGCTACGACCTGATCCTGCTCGACCTGCACATGCCGGGCATGAACGGCTTCGAGGTGATGGAAGCGCTCAAGCCGCTCGAAACCGAGGCTTACCTGCCGGTGCTGGTGGTGACGGCCGAGCCGGACAAGAAATTGGCCGCGCTCGAGGCGGGCGCGCGCGACTTCGTCGGCAAGCCGTTCGATCCGGTCGAAGTGCTGACCCGCATCCGCAACATGCTCGAAGTGCGCCTGCTGCACCGCGAATCGAAACAGCACGCGGAGCTGCTCGAACGCACCGTGCGCGAGCGCACCGCGGAGCTGCAGCGCTTTCGCAGTGCGATGGACGCTACCGCCGACGCCATTTTCCTGATCGATGCCGGCAGCATGGCGCTGCTTGACGTCAACGACGGAGCCTGCCGCATGCTGGGCTACCAGCGCGACGAGCTGCTGCGCATGGACCCGGCGCTATTCGGGCTGGCCACGCATGCCCAGCTCGAACGCCAGGCCGATCCCGCGCGCGACGTCGAGCGCGAGCCGGACCTGGTCGGCGCCGAGCTTGCCCGCGCCGGAATGCAGGCGGTGCCGGTAGAAATCTACTGGCAGGTGCGCATGGTCGGCGCCACCCGCATGCTGATCGCGGTGGCGCGCGACATCAGCGAGCGGCGCCTGGCCCAGCAGCGGCTGCGCCACATGGCCAGCTACGACAGCCTGACCGGCCTGCCCAACCGCACCCTGTTCTACGAGAGCCTGCACGAAGCGGTGCAACAGGCGCGCGCCAGGCAGTTGCGGGTGGTGGTGCTGTTCATCGCGCTCGACCGCTTCCGGATGATCAATGACACGCTGGGCGCGCAGATGGGCGACGACCTGCTGCGCCAGTTCAGCAGCCGGCTGGTACGCTGCGTGCGCACGCGCGACACGGTGGGACGCCTGGGCGGCGATGAATTCGCCCTGATCCTGACCAATACGCGCGACCAGCAGGATGCGATCAACGTGGCCAACGAAGTGCGCGAGGCGCTGCGCGCGCCGTTCGACCTGGAGGGGCAGCAGGCGCTGCTCACCGCCAGCATCGGCATCGCCATGTATCCGGACGACGCGGCCGAACCGGCCACCCTGATCAGATACGCCGATACGGCCATGGAGCGCGCCAAGGATGCCGGGCGCGACGGCTATCGCTTCTTCACGGCCGGCATGAACGTCAAGGTGCTGGCCCGGCTCGACCTCGAACTGGCGCTGCGGCGCGCGCTCGAGAACGACGAATTCATCCTGCACTACCAGCCCAAGGTCAACGTGAACACGGGCCGCATCAGCGGGGTCGAGGCGCTGCTGCGCTGGAACCGGCCCGGCCACGGCATGGTGCTGCCGGTCGAATTCGTGCCGGTGATGGAGGAAACCGGCCTGATCGTACGGGTCGGGGAGTGGGTCATCGACACTGCCTGCCGCCAGGTCGCACAGTGGTGCGCCAGCGAGGTCGGCGAAGTGCAGGTCGCGGTCAATGTATCGAGCCGGCAGTTCGTGGAAGGCGACCTGGAAGGCCAGATCAAGGCTGCGCTGGCGCGCCACGAGATCGACCCCGGCCTGCTTGAACTGGAGCTGACCGAAGGCTCGCTCATGTCCAACGTCTCCCACACCGTGGCGCTGCTGGGCAACCTGAAGGCGCTCGGGATCACGATCTCGATCGACGATTTCGGCACTGGCTATTCAAGCCTGGCCTACCTGAAGCGCTTCCCGATCGACAAGCTCAAGATCGACATCGCCTTCGTGCGCGACGTCACCACCAACCCGGACGACGCGGCCATCGCGCTGGCCATCATCAGCATGGCGCACAGCCTGCACATGCACGTCGTCGCCGAAGGCGTGGAATCGCACGCCCAGCTCACCTTCCTGCGGCGCCACCGCTGCGACGAGATCCAGGGCTTTCATTTCAGCCGCGCCCTGCCCGCCGCCGAACTGGGCGCGCTGGTGATCGAGAACCGCTCGCTGCGCACGGAACCGGCCGACGACGACGAGAACCGCCAGACCCTGCTGCTGCTCGATGACGACGTCAACGTGCTGTCCTCGCTGCACCGGCTGCTGCGGCGCGACAATTACCGGATCCTGACCGCAGTCGCCCCGGCCGAAGGCTTCGAGCTGCTTGCGCTGCACCGGGTGCACGTGATCGTGTGCGACCAGCGCATGCCGAACATGAGCGGCACCGAGTTCCTCAGCAAGGTCAAGGAAATGTATCCCGATACGATGCGCATCATCCTGTCAGGCTACACCGGACTGGAAGCGGTGCTCGACTCGATCAACCGCGGCGCGATCTACCGCTTCTACACCAAGCCGTGGGACGACGCCCAGCTCAGGGAAAACATCCGGATGGCATTCCACCACTACTGGCTGGTGAACCGCCCCGGGGACGATCCGCACCTGCCGTTCCAGGCAGCTGCGGCTACGCGCTAGTGAAATGGTCGAACCCGGACAGCTCGAGCGCGAGCGCGGCGCCGGCGGCATCGACCAGGCGCAGGCCGGCAGCGGCGTCGATGCTGCCGACCCGGGTGACCGGGGTTGCGGCGGCGCGCGCCGCGGCCAGCACGGCGGCGCGGTTGGCGGCCGGCGCCGTGAAGCACAGTTCGTAGTCGTCGCCGCCGGCGGCGCAAAAGCGCCGCCGCAGCGCGCGCGGCTGCAGGGCCAGCACCGGGCCGGCGGGCAAGGCGTCGACGTCGAGCGTGGCCCCGACCCGCGAGGCCGACAGGATGTGCCCAAGGTCGCCCACCAGGCCGTCGGAGATGTCGAGCGCGGCATGCGCGAGCGGCGCGGCCGCGAGCGCGCGCCCGAGCGCGACGCGCGGCGCCGGCATGTGCATGCGCAGGCCGGCCTGGTGCAGCGCATCCGCATCGAGCGCGTCGACTTCGCCGCGGTAAGCCTCCAGCGCCAGGCGCGCGTCGCCCAGGGTGCCGGAAATCCAGATGTCGTCGCCCGGCCTGGCCGCGTCGCGCCGCAGCGCGTGGCCGGCTTCGAGTTCGCCGAAGATCGTGATGCAGATGGTGAGCGGCCCCTTGGTGGTGTCGCCGCCGATCAGTTCGCAGCCGAAGGCATCGGCCAGTTCGAACATGCCGGCCGAAAATCCGGCCAGCCAGGCCGGGTCGGCCGCGGGCAGCGCCAGCGCCAGCGTGAACGCGAGCGGCCTGGCGCCCATCGCGGCCAGGTCCGACAGGTTGACCGCCAGGCTCTTGTGCCCGAGCATGCGGGCGTCCGCGCCGGCGAAGAAATGGCGGCCCTCGACCAGCATGTCCGATGAAATCGCCAGCTGCATCCCGGGCGCGGGCGTGAGCAGGGCGCAGTCGTCGCCGATGCCGAGGGTGGCGCGCGGCGCGCGTGCGCGCACGAAGTATTGTTTGATGAGGTCGAATTCGGAAAGCATGGCCGATTGTACCGCGCCGGCAAGCGCGGCAAGGCTGGCCGATTGTGATAGTTTTTAGCTATAATTTGTTAATTTTTATTCTATTTATTCTATTAAAAGCTATGCTCGGTGAAAATACGTAGCTTGGTGAAAGAATCATGGACGCCTAGTCTGATAGAATCGAAGGTCCCCCAAGACAGAAAACAGGAAGGCTGCAACAGCATGGATTCGTCATCAGACAAGAAAGAGGAACTGCGCCAACAACTGCGCCTTGCAGCGCTCGAGTACCACGAAATTCCCCGCCCCGGCAAGATCAGCGTCACCCCCACCAAGCAACTGCTCAATCAGCGCGACCTGGCCCTGGCGTATTCGCCGGGCGTCGCCGCTCCTTGCGAAGAGATCGTCAAGGACCCGGGCAATGCCTACAAATACACTGCGCGCGGCAACCTGGTTGCCGTGATCACCAACGGCACCGCCGTGCTCGGCCTGGGCAATATCGGACCGCTCGCCTCCAAGCCCGTGATGGAAGGCAAGGGCGTGTTGTTCAAGAAGTTTGCCGGCATCGACGTGTTCGACATCGAGATCAACGAGTCCGATCCCGACAAGCTGGTCGACATCATCGCCTCGCTCGAGCCTACCTTCGGCGGCATCAACCTGGAAGACATCAAGGCCCCCGAATGCTTCTATATCGAGCGCCAGCTGCGCGAGCGCATGAACATCCCGGTGTTCCATGACGACCAGCACGGCACCGCGATCATCGTGGGCGCGGCGATCCTGAACGGGATCAAGGTGGTCGGCAAGAACATCCGCGAATGCAAGCTGGTGGTCTCGGGCGCGGGCGCGGCGGCGCTGGCCTGCCTGGACCTGATCGTCGACCTCGGCTTCCCGATCGAGAACATCTTCGTGACCGACCTGGCCGGCGTGGTCTACCATGGCCGCACCGAACTGATGGACCCGGACAAGGAGCGCTTCGCCCAGAAGACCGAACTGCGCACGCTGGCCGAGATCATGCCGGGCGCGGACATTTTCCTTGGCCTGTCGGCCGGCGGGGTGCTCAAGCAGGACATGGTCAAGGCGATGGCGGCCAATCCGCTGATCCTGGCGCTGGCCAATCCGAATCCGGAAATCCTGCCCGAGGACGTCATGGCGGTGCGCAGCGACGCCATCATCGCGACCGGCCGTTCGGATTATCCGAACCAGGTCAACAATGTGCTGTGCTTCCCCTACATCTTCCGTGGCGCGCTCGATTGCGGCGCCACCACCATCACGCGCGAGATGGAAATCGCGGTGGTGCACGCGATCGCCGAGCTGGCGCACGCCGAGCAGTCCGACGTGGTCGCCACCACCTACGGCATCAACAACCTGTCGTTCGGTCCCGAGTACCTGATCCCGATGCCGTTCGATCCGCGCCTGCTGACGCAGATCGCGCCGGCGGTGGCCAAGGCCGCTTTCGACTCGGGCGTGGCAACGCGTCCGATCGCCGACCTGCAAGCCTACGCCCAGAGCCTGCAGCAGTTCGTGTACCGCAGCGGCACCTTCATGAAGCCGCTGTTCCAGGTCGCCAAGAACACGCCGCCCGAACTGAAGCGCATCGTGTACGCCGAAGGCGAAAGCGAGCGCGTGCTGCGCGCGGTGCAGGTGGTGGTCGACGAAAAGCTGGCGCGCCCGATCCTGGTCGGCCGCCCCGCGGTGCTGGAAAAGCGCATCGAGAAGTTCGGCCTGCGCCTGAAGCAGGGCGAGCACTTCGAGGTGATCAATCCGGAGAAGGAGGATCGCTACCGCGACTACTGGCAGACCTACTACGAGATGGCCATGCGCAAGGGCGTCACGCACGACTACGCCAAGCTCGAAATGCGGCGCCGCCACACCCTGATCGGATCGATGATGATCCACAAGGGCGATGCCGACGGCATGATCTGCGGAACCTACGGCACCACCATGCAGCACCTGCACTACATCGACCAGGTGCTGGGCCTGCGCGCCGGCGCCGGGGTGTATGCGGCCATGAACTTCCTGATCCTGCCGGAGCGCCAGCTGGCGCTGGTCGACACCCACGTCAACGAGAATCCGAGCGCCGAGCAGCTGGCCGAAATCACCGTGCTGGCGGCCGAGGAGATGAGCCGTTTCGGGCTGATCCCGCGCGCGGCGCTGCTGTCGCATTCGAACTTCGGCTCGGCCAACACCGAGTCGGCCCGCAAGATGCGCGCCGCGCTGGCGCTGGTGCAGCAGAGGGCGCCCGAGCTGGAAGTGGACGGCGAGATGCACGGCGACGTGGCGCTCGACGCCAAGCTGCGCATGAAGATGATGCCGCACTCGAAGCTGCAGGGCGACGCCAACCTGCTGGTGATGCCGAACATCGACAGCGCCAACATCGCCTATAACCTGCTCAAGACGGCGGCCGGCAACGGCATTGCGATCGGCCCGGTCTTGCTTGGCTGCGCCAAGCCGGTGCACATCCTGACGCCGTCGGCCACCGTGCGCCGCATCGTCAACATGACCGCCTTGTGCGTGGTCGATGCGGTTTCCGAACGCTAGCAATGACGGGGGCCGGGGGCGGCGGGCGCATGCCGGCCGCCCCGACCATTGAGAACGATCAAATAAAAGGCAGTTATTTACTGTAATCGTTTTCTACACTCGTAACAAACCGTAAGCGCAAGTCCGCAGGGGCCTCGTTTCAAGGCATAATGTTCGCGCAACAACTTGTTTTATTTGCATAAAGCGGGCTGGCGCAATAGTCGAAATTGACGCCTCTGTTACAATGCGGAGTTGCGAAAAGTTTATCGGGATGCCTGGCATTCTGCGCAGAACACCATCACCAACATCACAAATATGCAAAAAACCAAAAAAGCACTTATCACCGGTATCACTGGCCAGGATGGTGCCTATCTGGCGCAGCTGCTGCTGGAAAAAGGCTATGAGGTTACCGGCACCTACCGCCGCTCCAGCTCCGTCAATTTCTGGCGCATCGAAGAACTGGGCATTCCCACCCACCCGAACCTGAAACTGGTCGAATACGACCTGACCGACCTGTCCTCGAGCATCCGCCTGATGCAGACGGCCGAGCCGGACGAAGTCTATAACCTTGCCGCGCAAAGCTTCGTGGGCGTGTCTTTCGAGCAGCCCGTCGCGACCGCCAGCATCACCGGCCTGGGCGCGGTCAACCTGCTCGAAGCGATCCGCATCGTCGACCGCAACGCCCGCTTCTACCAGGCATCGACCTCGGAAATGTTCGGCAAGGTGCAGGCCATTCCCCAGGTCGAGGACACCGCTTTCTACCCGCGCAGCCCGTACGGCGTGGCCAAGCTGTACGCGCACTGGATGACGGTGAACTATCGCGAGTCGTATGGCATTTTCGGCGCCAGCGGCATCCTGTTCAATCACGAGTCGCCGCTGCGCGGGCGTGAATTCGTCACGCGCAAGATCACCGACGCGGTGGCCAAGATCGTGCTCAACAAGCTCGATGTGCTCGAACTGGGCAACCTGGACGCCAAGCGCGACTGGGGCTACGCCAAGGAATACGTGGAAGGCATGTGGCGCATCCTGCAGGCCGACAATCCCGACACCTTCATCCTGGCGACCAACCGCACCGAAACCGTGCGCGACTTTGTCACCATGGCGTTCAAGGGCGCGGGCATCGCGATCGAATGGAACGGCAGCGGCGAACGCGAGACTGGCCATTGCGCACGCACCGGCAAGGCATTGGTGCGCGTCAGCCCGAAATTCTACCGCCCATCGGAAGTCGAACTGTTGATCGGCGATCCGTCCAAGGCGTTCAGGGAGCTCGGCTGGGCCCCCAAGACCACGCTCGAGCAGCTGTGCCAGATGATGGTCGATGCCGACATGCGCCGCAACGAAGCGGGATTCTCTTTCTGATATGAATCGCCTGGCCACTGAACGATTCGCGGCAGTCACGCTCGAGCGCGAGGGGCAGGGCAAGCGCGCCCTCATCACCGGCTTGCGCGGCTTCACCGGACACTACCTGGCGCAGGAACTGGCGGCGGCGGGCTACCGCGTGTTCGGCACCGTGATGCCGGGCGAAGCGGCCGGGCCCGACCTGTTCGCGCTCGACCTGTGCGACCGCGCGGCGGTCGCCGCGATGGTCGAACAGGTGCAGCCGGACGTCGTCGCGCACCTGGCCGGCATCGCCTTCGTGGCGCACTCGAATGCCGATTTGATCTACCGCGTCAATATCGGCGGCACCCGCAACCTGCTCGAAGCGCTGGCGGCCTCGCCGCACCGCAGCTCGGCCGTGCTGCTCGCTTCCTCGGCCAACATCTACGGCAACGCCGGGGTTGCCGTCATCGACGAGAGCGTGCCGCCGGCGCCGTCCAACGACTACGCGGTCAGCAAGCTGGCCATGGAGCACATGGCGCGCCTGTGGAACGACAAGCTGCCGATCATCATCGCACGGCCCTTCAATTACACCGGCGTCGGGCAGGACGAGAACTTCCTGCTGCCGAAAATCGTGGCCCATTTCCGCAAGGGCGCGCCCGCGATCGAACTGGGCAATGTGGCGGTGGCGCGCGATTTTTCCGACGTGCGCATGGTCGCCAGAAGCTACCGGCGCCTGCTTGCGGCCAGTCCGGCCGGGCAGGCCTTCAACATCTGTTCGGGCCATGCCCATTCGCTGCACAACGTGCTGGCGCTGATGTCCGACATCGCAGGCTACCGCATCGAGGTGCAGGTCAATCCGGCCTTCGTGCGCAGCAACGACGTGCTGCGCCTGGTCGGGTCGAACGAGAAGCTCGCCAGCGTGATCGGCGAGATCGAAACCACCCCGCTGGCCGATACCCTGCACTGGATGTATCGCGCGTGAGTGTGCTGCGCGTCGGCCTCGGCACGACCATGATCGAGCCGGGCCTGACCGGCGGACGGCTCGACGGGATCGGCGTCTACACCCAGGCCCTGCTGCAGCACCTGCCGCAGGCCGGCTGCCAGGTGACCGGGTTTTCCTGGCCGCGCATGGGCGCCGGCGCTGCCGGGATCGAAGTCGGCCAGGCCATGCCGCGCTCGTTCGAGGCGGCCTCGCTGGTCGACCTGCTCACACCCAAGGCCAACCGCATGCACATGAGCGCCGATGTCTTCCACGTCACCGACTACCGCATCGTGCGCATGGACTGCCCGGTGGTCGCCACCTTGCATGACGCGCTGCCGATCAAGTACCCCGAGTGGTGCAGCCCGGGCCTGCGCGGCCCCAAGAACTGGCTGCAGAAAAAGGCCACCGCCAAGGCCGATCACGTGATTGCGCTGTCGCAGTTCGCGGTCGATGAGCTGGTGCAGTACTTCGGCGTCGATGAGCGCCGCATCAGCGTGGTGCCATGCGGCGTGGGCGCGCAATGGCTGGAACCGAACCAACCGGCGGCGGTGGCGGCGACGCTGCGCGAGCACGGCTTGCGGCCCGGGTATTTCCTGTTTGTCGGCACGCTGCAGCCGCGCAAGAATGTCGAACGCATGCTGGAGGCCTGGCTCGGCTTGCCGGCCGCGCTGCGCGCCGAACGCCAGTTCGTGATCGTCGGCGCGCCCGGCTGGCGCTGCGAAGAATTGATTCACCGCATCTGCGCGGCCCAGCAACACGGCGAAAACGTGGTCTGGCTCAAGCAACTCACTTGCGCGCAGGCCCTGCGCCACGTGTATGCTGGTGCAGGCGTGTTCGTGTTCGCCTCGCTGTACGAAGGTTTCGGCATTCCCGTGGTCGAAGCGTTTGCCTCGGGTGTGCCGGTGCTCGCCTCCAACAGCAGCTCGCTGCCGGAAGTCACGCAGGGCGCGGCGCTCGAGGTCGATCCGGCCTCGGTCGGCCAGATCGGCGCGGCCATGCTGGCGCTGGCGCACGACGAAGCCTTGCGCGCGCGCTGCATCGAGGCAGGCCGGCGCCGTGCCGCGCAACTGACCTGGCACGAGAGCGCGCTGCAAACGGCCGCGGTGTACCGTACCGTCCTTTCACATTAGGCATTTTTGCTACCGAATCCGCTTCCGACACCATGCGCGTCCTACACTTCTACAAGACTTATTATCCGGACTCGCTGGGCGGCGTCGAACAGGTGATCCGCCAGCTGTGCGTCGGCACCGGCAGGCTGGGAGTGAGCAACCAGGTGCTCACGCTCACGCGCGCCAAAGATCCCGCCAGCTTCGAATTCGAGGGCCATATGGTGCACCAGGTGCGGCTCGATTTCGAACTGGCATCGACCGGTTTTTCGGCCGCCGCCTTCGGCCAGCTGGCGCGCATGGCGCGCCAATGCGACGTCGTGCACTACCACTTCCCGTGGCCGTTCATGGACCTGGCGCACTTCGTGGCGCGCGTCAAAAAGCCGTCCGTGGTGACCTACCATTCGGACATCGTGCGCCAGAAGAAGCTGCTGTTCCTGTACCAGCCGCTCAAGCACCGCTTCCTGCAAAGCGTGGACCAGATCGTGGCGACCTCGCCCAACTACCTGGCCTCGTCCGCCGTGCTTGAGCGCTACAAGGACAAGACCAGGATCATCACCTACGGCCTGGACAAACAGACCTATCCCGAACCCGACCAGCAGCGCCTGGCCAGGTGGCGCGCGCTGGTGCCGGGACGCTTCTTCCTGTTCGTGGGCGTGCTGCGCTACTACAAGGGGCTGCACATCCTGCTCGACGCGGTGGCCAACAGCGACTACCCGGTCGTGATCGTCGGCGCCGGCCCGATCGAAGAGGAGCTCAAGGCGCATGCCGCGCGGCTTGGCCTGGCCCACGTGATGTTCGTCGGCGCGCTTGACGACGCCGACAAGGTCGCCCTGCTCAAGCTCTGTTATGCGGTCGCGTTTCCCTCGCACCTGCGCTCGGAAGCGTTCGGCATCTCTCTGCTGGAGGGGGCGATGTACGGCAAGCCGATGATCTCGAGCGAAATCGGGACCGGCACCAGCTACATCAACATCCACCGCGACACCGGGCTGGTGGTGCCTCCGAGCGACCCGCGCGCCTTTGGCGAAGCCATGCGCACGCTGTGGGAAAACCCGCAGCTGGCGCAGGCCATGGGCAAGCGCGCCGAGGCGCGTTACTGGGAGCTGTTCACGGCCGAGCAAATGGCCAGCCGCTATGCGCAGCTGTACCAGGAGCTGGTGGCGCGCCGCGCCCGCGTGCCGCTGGCGCAGCTGCGCGCCTGAGGCGGCGCGCCTTATCTCGGGCGCGCCTGCGGGGTGCGCAGCGACTCGATGCAAGCGACCACGTCGCCGATCTGCTCCTCGGTCAACTCCTCGCCCCACGGCGGCGCCTCGGCCCGCTGGCGCGGGCGGCATCCGAATTGCCGAGCACCTCGATGGCCAGCATATGGTCTTTATCATGCGGACGATTATGTTGTACGTCTGAAAACGTGTGTGACTTGGATTATCTTTTCGTCAAATTTCCCAGTTTAAAACTTGCTTTCCTGCAATAGCCACACAATACTTTCTTGTCGAATTTTTACTGAATTCGTTGCTATTTCGCAACACTTGCTTGAGCTGGCTCAATCGGGAACGGTTTCTGGTCCCGAAAAAGGGGCGGCGAAAGCCTGTGTCCAACAACCAACCACACTGCGAGTGACCTATGAAATCTTTTAAACATGCGTTTTTGTTCCTGGCCGCCAGTGGCGCCTTCTGTTCCAGCGGCCTTGCGCTGGCCAAGGAAACCCCCACCAGCCTGAAAGGCGCCGAAGTCGTCGATGCCGCGAAAGCGAAGGCCTTGAGCGATGCGGGCGTCAAGTTGATCGACATGCGTCCTGGCAATGAGTACGCCGAGGCGCATATCAAGGGTGCGATCAACGTTCCGTACAAGGAAAAGAGTGCCAAGGATGTCGACTTCGACGCAGCGCTCGACAGCATCGATCTGTCCAAACTGCCGGCAGACAAGAGCGCCCCCATCATCACGCTGTGCAATGGCGTGGAATGCTGGAAAAGCTTCAAGGGCGCCACGGCCGCCATCAAGGCCGGCTACAAGAAAGTGTACTGGTTCCGCGGCGGTGTTCCTGAATGGAAGGCCAAGGGCCTGCCAGTCGACTAATTCTTAACCCATGGCCCGGCGGCGACGGCCGCCGTCGCCTTTTGTGGCGCTTGTCGTCCGGATGTCATGCGAAAAATAAAAAGTATCAAAGCCAGGCTGGTCCTGATCGGAGCGATGGCCGCCCTTGTGTCGTTAATGCTGGCCGCCGTGAACATGTTCAGCGTGCGACAGGCGGCCGAGACGCTAAGCTACGTCTACGATAATCAAAAAACCGCCGCCCTCATGGAGATCGACCGGACACTCGGCGACATGCGGTTCCGGATGGCGGCCGTGCTGATTGACCAGATGTCGATGGCAGGCTCGAAAAACCATCTGAACGAGGCACGCGAGAGCATTCCCAAGCAATGGGCAGCGTTCAAGGAAAGCACGCGCGGCATGACGTTCGGCAGCGCCGCGCTCGAACAGATACGCACCATCGACCAGCAGATCGGCGCGCTGCCCACCTTCCTCGACAAGCTTGCCAAAGCCTATGGCGAGGACGACAAAAAAACCGTCTCCGCGCTGCTGGAAGACGAATGGCCGGCATTCCAGAGCGCACTGAACAAGCCGATCTTCAATTTGATCGCGAACCAGGGCAAGGCCGTCACGCAGGCGTACGACAGTGGCCGTGCGCAAGGCAGGCAGCTCGGCTTGGCAGGCATTGGCGTGTTCGCCTTCAGCCTGCTGTTCCTGGCGATCGGAATCCCGCTCGTGATCCGTTCCATCGTCGTGCCTTTGGAACAGGCCGTGACGATCGCGCAGACCGTCGCCGCGGGCGACTTGAGCAGCAACATCGACGCCGATTCGGGCGGCGAAACCGGACAATTGCTGCGCGCTTTAAAAGACATGAACAGCAGCCTGCAAGGCATCGTCGGGCAAGTGCGCACAGGCACCGACATGATCGCCAGCGCATCGCAGCAGATCGCCAGCGGCAACCTCGACCTGTCCTCGCGCACCGAACAGCAGGCCAGCACGCTGGAAGCGACCGTTGCGTCGATGGAGGAACTGACCTCCACCGTCAAGCAAAATGGCGACAACGCGCGCCAGGCCAACCAGCTGGCGGCATCGGCCTCGGAGGTTGCGGTGCAGGGCGGCGCGGTGGTCGAGCAAGTGATCGCGACCATGGGCCAGATCGATGCCTCGTCCAAGAAGATCGTGGACATCATCGGCGTCATCGACGGCATCGCCTTCCAGACCAACATACTTGCCCTGAATGCGGCGGTGGAAGCGGCAAGGGCCGGCGAGCAGGGCCGCGGTTTTGCGGTCGTCGCCTCCGAAGTGCGCAACCTGGCGCAGCGCAGCGCCGCTGCCGCGAAAGAAATCAAGGAGCTGATCGGGGACTCGGTCGACAAGGTCGCGGTGGGCAGCAAGCTGGTCAGCCAGGCCGGGCACACGATGGAAAATATCGTGGCCAGCGTCAAGCGCGTGACCGACATCATGGGCGAGATCACCTGCGCCAGCCACGAGCAGGAAGCGGGCATCGAGCAGATCAACCAAGCCATCACGGGGATGGATTCCTTCACCCAGCAAAACGCCGCGCTCGTCGAGGAAGCGACCGGCGCGGCCGATTCGCTGCAAGATCAGGCCACCCGGCTGGCACAGGTGGTGAGCGTGTTCAAGCTTGAAGCTGGCGCGCCGCAAGGCGCACCAGCGCCGGCGCGGCCGGTGCGGCCGGCGCGCCCCGCGCCGAAGGCGCTGGCCGGCTAAGAAAAGCAGCGCGTGCTGCCTGACTCGCTTGCAGGCGCGTCACGGCGGCACGCGGCGATATGCGCGATGGCGCCGCCACGCGGTCAATCCGACCGTCAGCCAAAGCTGCTGCAATAGCTGGCTGGCGGCCAAGCCGCTCGCCCCTGCAATTGACAATGTCATGACGCGCTTGGCGACGGGCTTGCCTGCATCTGGCTCGACCGGATTAATTCGACCAGTTCGCGTGCGTAGACCGGCAAGGTGTCGAGCTTTTGCACGATGACGCTGCGTTCGCGGACCGCCCACGGATCGCGCAGTTCAACCAAGGCCAGTTTCATCGACTGGCTGTGCCGCAGTCCGGCCGATTGCGGCAGGATGCCGATACCGACATTCGATTCGACCATCCGGCACATCGCATCGAAGCCCCTGACCTGGATCCGCAGGTTCAGGTGTTCTCCGCTGTCCGACACAACCCGGTTGAGGAAGTGCTGCAATGTGCTGCCCTCATGCAGGCCGACGTGGGCATAGTCCAGCGTCTCGGCAAACGATACGCTTGCGCCCCGTGCAAGCGGGTGATCGAGCGAAGTGGCCAACACCAGCCGGTCGGTGGAAAAATTGACGATGTCCACGCCCTGGCCCTGCACCGGCCCGGCCGCCACGCCGATATCCGCGGTTCCCTCCTGCACGCCGCGCACGATATCGTGGTTCAGCCGTTCTTCGAGCGCCACGTTCACTTGCGGATGGGCGGTCAGGAAGGCGCCAAGCACCTGGGGCATGAATTCGGTCACGGCGGTGGTGTTGGCGAAGATGCGGATATGCCCCTTGATGCCATTGTTGTACTGCTGCATGTCGCTTTTCAGGCGTTCGAGCTGCTGCATGAACTGCTGCGCGTGCGCGAGCAGGGTCTCGCCGGCCGGCGACAACATCACTCCCTTGTTTTCCCGGTACAGCAGGCGCATGCCAAAGCGCGACTCGAGTTCCTTGACACGATTGCTGGCCGCCGCCAGCGACAAATGCATGCGCTCGGCGGCGCGCGTGAGGCTCTTTAGCTCGGCGACAAAAATGAATAAGCGCAGATCGGTGAGGTCAAACAGCATAAGCGGACTCCCTTGTTCAGTACGCCGATTCTACCCGCAAGCGCGCGCTTCATCGAAATCGCACCCCCCCTTCCAAAAATGCAGATTGTGGCAATACGGCGGCTGGACCACACTGGAATCCTTCCAATTAACGTATGCGGCCACCATGATCTCCGATGCTTTCGATACCGCCTTGTTGCAGCAGTGGGTAGGAAACACTGAATCGGCCGACGCCCGGGTCGACGCGCGCCAGGCCGCTGCGCTGGCGGCGACGCTGGACCGCGCCTTCCCGTTCGCGCCGGGGGCGTCGCTGCCGCCGTTGTGGCACTGGATTTACTTCTGGAGCGCCGCGCCGCAGTCCGAACTGGGCCCGGACGGCCACCCGCAGCGCGGCGGCTTCCTGCCGCCGGTACCGTTGCCACGGCGCATGTGGGCCGGGGGGCGGCTGGCGTTTCCGGCGCCTTTGACGATCGACGTGGCCGCTACCCGCACTTCGCGCGTGCAGAGCGTGACGGCGAAAACCGGCGCCAGCGGCAACCTGGCGTTCGTCACGGTCGCGCACGAGATTGCCCAGGGCGGCACTACCTGCGTCACCGAAGAGCATGACATCGTCTACCGCGCCTTTCCGCAAGCGGGCAGCGCGGCGCCGGCGCCGAAAAGCGCGCCTGGCGACGCCGCCTGGACCCGCACCATCACGCCCGATCCGGTGCTGCTGTTCCGCTATTCGGCGCTGACTTTCAACGGGCACCGCATCCATTACGACCGCAGCTACGTCACCGAAGTCGAAGGCTACCCGGGACTGATCGTGCACGGCCCGCTGATCGCAACGCTGCTGGCCGACCTGCTGCAACGCAACATGCCCGAGGCGCGCATGAGCGCCTTTTCCTTCCGCGCGGTCGGCGCGCTGTTCGACACCGAACCGTTCATCGTCTGCGGCCGCCCGGACCCCGGCGGGCGCACGGTGCAACTGTGGGCCCAGAACATGCGCGGCGAACTGGCCATGCAGGCCGCAGCCACGCTTTCCGACAACTGATATCCTGACGAGACCCCAATGCCTATCCAGCAAGATCCCTACGAAGACATTCGTGATGCAGTGCGAGCCTTATGTGCAGAATTTCCCGGAGAGTATTTCCGGAAAGTCGACGAGGTGCGCGCCTACCCGGAGGCGTTTGTCGATGCCCTGACCAAGGCCGGCTGGCTGGCGGCACTGATCCCGCAGGAGTACGGCGGCTCCGGCCTGGGGCTGACCGAAGCGTCGGTCATCATGGAGGAGATCAACCGCGCCGGCGGCAATTCGGGCGCCTGCCACGGCCAGATGTACAACATGGGCACCTTGCTGCGCCACGGTTCGGCCGAACAGAAAAAGCTGTACCTGCCGAAAATCGCCAGCGGCGAACTGCGCCTGCAATCGATGGCCGTCACCGAGCCGACCACCGGCACCGACACCACCAAGATCACCACGAGCGCGGTGCGCAGGGGCGACAAATACGTCGTCAACGGCCAGAAGGTATGGATCTCGCGGGTCCAGCATTCCGACCTGATGATCCTGCTGGCGCGCACCACGCCGCTGGCCGAGGTGAAAAAGAAGTCGGAAGGCATGTCGATTTTCGTGGTCGACCTGCGCGAGGCGATCGGCAACGGCCTGACCGTGCAGCCGATCCTCAACATGGTCAACCATGAAACCAATGAACTGTTCTTCGAAAACCTGGAGATTCCCGTCGAGAACCTGATCGGCGAAGAGGGCAAGGGCTTCAGGTACATCCTCGATGGCCTGAACGCGGAGCGCACCCTGATCGCCGCCGAATGCATTGGCGACGGCTACTGGTTCATCGACAAGGTCACCAAATACGTCAACGAACGGATCGTGTTCGGACGGCCGATCGGCCAGAACCAGGGCGTCCAGTTCCCGATCGCCAGGGCGTTCGTCAACCTGGAGGCCGCGAACCTGATGCGCTACAAGGCGTGCGCGCTGTTCGACGCGCACCAGCCGTGCGGCACCGAGGCCAACATGGCCAAGATGCTGGCCGCCGATGCTTCCTGGGAAGCGGCCAACGCCTGCCTGCAGTTCCACGGCGGCTTCGGCTTCGCCTGCGAATACGATGTCGAGCGCAAGTTCCGCGAGACCCGCCTGTACCAGGTAGCCCCGATCTCGACCAACCTGATCCTGTCCTATGTGGCGGAACACGTGCTCGGCATGCCGCGCTCGTTCTGAGGAGAAAGCCATGCGCCCATTGGATGGCCTTACCGTAATCACGCTGGAACACGCGATTGCCGCGCCGTTCTGTACCCGCCAGCTGGCCGACCTCGGCGCGCGCGTCATCAAGGTCGAGCGGCCCGGCGTGGGCGACTTCGCGCGCGCTTACGACGCGCGCGCGCGCGGCCTGGCCTCGCATTTTGTCTGGACCAACCGTTCCAAGGAAAGCCTGACGCTGGACGTCAAGCATGCCGAGGCCGGGCCGATCCTCGACAAGCTGCTCGAAGGCGCGGACGTGCTGGTGCAGAACCTGGCGCCGGGCGCCGCCGCGCGGCTCGGCCTGTCATACGAAGCGCTGCGCGAGAAGTTCCCGCGCCTGATCGTGTGCGACATTTCGGGCTATGGCGCCAACGGCCCGTACCGTGACAAGAAAGCCTACGACCTGCTGATCCAGAGCGAATCGGGGTTCCTGTCGATTACCGGCACCCCGGATCAGCCGGCCAAGGCGGGCTGCTCGATTTCCGACATCGCCGCGGGCATGTACGCGTACTCGAATATCCTGGCGGCGCTGATCCAGCGCGGCCGGACCGGGCAGGGCTGCAACATCGATGTCTCTATGCTGGAAAGCATGGTCGAATGGATGAACTACCCGCTTTACTACGCGATGGACGGCGCCACCCCGCCGCCGCGCGCCGGCGCCGCGCACGCCACCATCTATCCCTACGGCCCGTTCCCAGCCGGCGACGGCAAGGTGGTCATGCTCGGCCTGCAGAACGAGCGCGAATGGGGCCTGTTCTGTACCAGGGTCCTGCTGCAGCCCGAACTGGCGGCGGACCCGCGCTTCGCCTCCAATTCGGCCCGCACCGCTGCGCGCGCCGAACTGCGCGCCATCATCGCCGAGGTCTTTTCCACGCTCAGCGCCGAGCAGGTCATCGAGCGTCTCGATGCGGCGCACATCGCCAACGCGCACATGAACGACATGCACGACCTGTGGAACCATCCACAGCTCGCAGCGCGCCGGCGCTGGGTCGACGTCGGCAGCCCGGCCGGGAATATCCCGGCGCTGCTGCCGCCCGGGGTGCCGAATACCTATGCAGCGCGGATGGATCCGGTGCCGGCGCTGGGCCAGCACACCGACGCGATCCTGGCCGGGATCGGCTACGCAAGCGATGCCATCGCCAGCTTGCGCGCGCAGCATGCCATTTGAATACAAACAAGGACCAAAATCCATGAACGACAAGCATCCGAGCCAGACCCTGGCCGCTTTTGCGGCAAACCTGCGCTCCGAAGACATTCCCGCACCGGTGATGCGGCGCGCCGAAGACCTGCTGCTCGACTGGTTCGGCTCGGCCCTGGCCGGCAAGACCGGGCGGCCAGTACAGATAATCGAATCGTTTGCCCGCCGGATGGGGCCTTCCGGCGGCACATCCGAGGTGCTCATCTCACGCCGCGGCACCAGTGCGATGTTCGCCGCGATGGTCAATGCCGCCTCGTCGCATTTCGCCGAGCAGGATGACGTCCACAACGGTTCGGTGTTCCATCCTGCCGCGGTGGTGTTCCCGGCCGCGCTGGCGGTGGCGCAGGCGATCGGCGCCAGCGGACGTGAATTGCTCACCGCTTCGGTGGCCGGGTATGAAGTCGGCATCCGCGTCGGCGAATTCCTGGGGCGCTCCCACTACCGGACCTTCCACACCACCGGCACCGCCGGCACCGTGGCCGCGGCGGCGGCCGCGGGGCGCCTGCTGAAACTGACGCCCGAACAGATGCTGCACGCCTTCGGTTCTGCGGGCACCCAGGCGGCCGGCCTGTGGGAGTTCCTGCGCGACGCCGCCGATTCCAAGCAGCTGCACACCGCCAAGGCGGCCGGCGACGGCCTGATGTCGGCTTACCTGGCCAGCGACGGTTTCACCGGCGCCCGGCGCATTCTCGAAGGCGAGCAGGGGATGGCGGCCGGCATGTCGAGCGATGCCGATCCGGCCAGGCTCACCGACCGGCTGGGCGAGCGCTGGACGCTGGCTGAAACCTCGTTCAAGTTCCATTCCTCGTGCCGCCACACGCATCCGGCGGCCGACGCGCTGCTGCAGGTGATTACCCGGCACGAGCTGCGCGCCGACCGGATCGCCAGCGTGACGGCCCATGTGCACCAGGGCGCCATCGACGTGCTGGGGCCCGTGGTCCATCCGCAGACGGTCCACCAGGCGAAGTTTTCGATGGGAACCGTGCTGGGTCTGATTGCGCAGTTCCACAGCGCCGGTCTGAAGCAATTCGACAGCGACTACGACGACCCGCGCATCGCCGCCTTCCGCGAAAAAGTGACGATGCAGCTCGACCCGGAGGTCGACGCCGCCTACCCCGCGCGCTGGATCGGCAAGGTCACGGTCGTGACGACCGATGGACGGGTGCTGGAGGGCCGGGTCGACGAGCCCAAGGGCGATCCGGGCAACACGCTCTCGCGCGACGAGCTCGAACGGAAGGCCCTGCGGCTGGCCGAATTCGGCGCCGGCGCCAGCGAGCCCGAGATGCGCGCCGCGTTCAAGCGCATCTGGAACATCGCCGCTGAGCCCGTCGTCGGCAATTTCCTGACTCCGGGAGCCTGACATGAGCGGCGCGCCCGCCCGTTCCTACCTGTTCGTTCCCGGCAACCGTCCCGAGCGCTTTGACAGGGCATGCGCGGCCGGTGCCGATGCCGTGATCGTCGACCTTGAGGATGCCGTGCCTGCATCGGACAAGCGGACCGCGCGCGAAGCCTTGGCGGCCTGGGTTTCGCCGGCGCATCCGGTACTGGTGCGGATCAACGGCGCCGACAGCGAATGGTTCCGCGACGACCTGGCCTTGTGCGCCTTGCCCGGGGTGGCCGGGATCGTGCTGCCCAAGGCGGAACAGGTAAAGGACCTGGCGCGCATCGCCGCTGCCGGCGCGCAGCGCATCTTGCCGCTGATCGAAAGCGCACTCGGCCTGTGGAACGCCCCTGCGCTGGCCCGTGCGTCGCGCGTTGAGCGGCTGCTGTTTGGCGCCATCGATTTCAGTGTCGACCTGCGCATCAAGGAAGGCCACGAGCAATTGCTGTATTTCCGCTCCCAACTCGTGCTGGTGTCGCGGGTTGCCGGAATCGAGGCCCCGGTCGATGGCGTCACGGTGGCGATCGAAGATTTTGCACTGGTAGGCGACGACACCGGCCGCGCCCGCGCGCTCGGCTTCGGCGGCAAGCTGTGCATTCACCCGAAACAGGTGCCGATCGTCAACGCCGGCTTCGCACCCAGCGCCGCCGAGCAGGACTGGGCCGCGCGCGTGCTCGACGCCGCCGCCAACGCAAACGGCGCGCCGGTCGCGCTCGACGGCAAGATGGTCGACCGACCGGTCATATTGATCGCCCGGCAAATGCTGGACGATGCGGCGCGCCACGCAGCGCGCAGTCAGCCATGCTGATCGCGCGCGCCGATCCCGGCCCCGTGCTCGACGAGCGCGAACTGGTCGATCGCCTGCCTCTGAGCCAGGCGCGGGCGCTGGAACTGGGGTGCGGGACCGCACGCCAGACCAGGCTCCTCGCGGGCAGCGGCAAGTTCGCCTCGATCGTCGCGCTGGAAGTTGACCGAGTGCAGCATGACATCAATCTCACGCTGGCCGACCTGCCGTCGGTGCGTTTCGGCCTGGGCGGCGCGCAAGAGATTCCGGCCGGCGACGCCAGTGCCGAAGCCGTGTTCCTGTTCAAGTCGCTGCATCACGTGCCGCTGGACCGGCTCGGCCGCGCGTTCGCGGAAATTCACAGGGTGCTGGCGCCCGCTGGGCTGGTGTATATCTCGGAACCGGTGTTCGGCGGCGACTACAACGAGATCTTGCGCCTGTTCCACGATGAGCAGCGGGTGCGGGAAGCCGCTTTTGCCGCCACTTGCAGGGCCGTCGATTCGGGCCAGTTCGCTTTGGTGTCGCAGACTTTTTTCCAGGCGCCGGTGCGCTACCGCAGTTTTACCGAATTCGAACAGAAGGTGATCGCCGTGACCCATACCGAGCACCGCCTGTCGCCTGCCCTGCTGGACGAGGTGCGCGCCAGCTTCGAGGCGCACCTGAGCGAGCGCGGGGCCGAATTCCTGGCGCCGTTCCGGGTTGACCTTCTGCGGAAAATCTAGGAGACACCGGTGGCGAACCCGAAGCTGATGCCTGGCCTTCGCGCGGCAATCGCGGCGTCCGGCCTGAAGGACGGCGGCACCGTCTCGTTCCACCATCACCTGCGCAACGGCGACCAGGTCATGAACATGGTCATGGACGAGATTGCGGGCATGGGGATCGCCGACATCACGCTCGCCGCCAGCTCGCTGTTCGCGGTGCATGCCCCGCTGGTCGAACACATCCGCCAGGGTGTCATCGGTGCAATCCACACCGCTTACATGAGCGGGCCGGTGGCGCACGCGGTGTCGCGCGGCATGCTCAGGCGGCCCGCCGTCATGCACACCCACGGCGGGCGCGCGCGCAGCATCGAATCGGGCGAGTTGCGTATTGACGTGGCGTTCATTGCGGCGCCCACTGCCGATGCGTGCGGCAACATGAATGGGGTGGACGGCAAGTCGGCCTGCGGCACGCTCGGTTACGCGGTGGCCGACGCCCATTTCGCCGCCTGCGTGGTCGCTGTCACCGACAACCTGGTCCCGTACCCGGCATGCCCGATCGCCATCGGCCAGGACCACGTCGATTATGTGGTCGAGGTAGGGTCGATTGGCGATCCGTCCGGAATCCTGTCGGGCACCACGCGGGCCACGACCGACCCGGTCGGCCTCGATATTGCCCGCAGCGCGACCAGGGTGATCGCCGCCTCGGGACTGCTGGTCGACGGCTTTTCGTTCCAGACCGGTGCGGGAGGGATTTCGCTGGCCGTGGCTGCGCAGCTGAAACAATTGATGCAGGAAGGCGCGGTGCAGGGCAGCTTCGCGTCCGGCGGCATTACCGGCTACATCGTCGACATGCTGGAAGCGGGACTGTTCAAGACGCTGTTCGACGTCCAGTGTTTCGATCTGAAGGCGGTCGAATCCTGCCGCCGCAATCGGCGCCACCTGGCGATGTCGGCGTCGATGTATGCCAATCCCCAGCGCCGCGGCGCGGTGGTCGACCAGCTCGATGTCATGATCCTGGGGGCCACCGAGATCGACCTGGCGTTCAACGTCAATGTCACGACAGGCTCCGATGGCATGATCATGGGCGGCTCGGGCGGGCATGCCGACGCGGCTGCCGGCGCGAAACTGGCGATCGTCACGACACGGCTGAACGCCGGCGGCTACGCCAAGATCACCGACCGGGTGACCACCATCACGACCCCTGGCGCGACCGTGGACGTGCTTGTCACCGACGAGGGCGTTGCGGTAAATCCGCTGCGCGCGGACTTGCTCGAGCGCCTGCGGGCGGCCGGAATCGCACTGCGTGGCATCGGCGAGCTGAGGGCGCTGGCAGCGGCGCGCGCCACCACAGTCGCGCAACGCCCCTCGGGCCAGGCGCGGATCGTCGCGCTGGTCGAGTACCGCGACGGCAGCCTGACCGACGTGGTGCGGATGGTCGCGTAGCGCGACAGGACGCGGCCTACACCGGAAACCACACCCCCCCTTCGGAAAATGCAGATTGTGGCGTGATGGGGACGGTCCTAGAATGAATTCGCGTTGTAGAAGCAGCAATCGGTGCGGTAAGGCCTCATCGAAGGTTTCGCATTCTAATCAGTCGGGCACACAGCATTTCGCGCCCGACCCACATCTTGGAGAAGACATGTTTTCGTCAAAAGCAATCCGCGTCGCCGCGTTCGCGGCCGCGTCGCTGTTCACCGCCGCGGCCTCGGCCCAGAGCGGCAAACCGGCTGAAATCAAAATCGGCATCACCACCTTCCTGTCCGGCCCTGCGTCGGTATTCGGGGTGCCGGCCAAGGCGGCGGCCGACATGTACATCGAGCAGATCAACGCCGCGGGCGGCGTCAAGGGCGTCAAGATCGTGCCGGTCTACGTTGACGAGGGAGTGGGCGGGGACAAGTTCCTGTCCGAGTACCGCCGCGTGGTGCAGGAGCAGGGCGTCAAGACCATGCTCGCTGCCATTTCCAGCGGCAACTGCAACATCGTTGCCCCGGTCGCCGAAGATCTCAAAGTGCTCAATGTCATGTGGGATTGCGGCACCGAAAAGGTATTGGAAGAAAAGCGCTATCGCTACGTTGTCCGCACCCAGGCCAACGCCACCGCGGAGATGGTCGCCACGGTGCTGTACCTGCTGCGCACCAAGCCTGGCTTCAAGACCATTGCCGTGGTCAACCAGGATTACGCCTATGGACGCGACTCGTGGGAACTGTTCCGCAATACCTTGCTGGCGCTCAAGCCGGATACCAAGATCGTGGCGGAGCTGTTCCCGAAGTTTGGCGCGACCGACTTCTCGACCGAGGTCAGCCGACTGCAGGCATTGCGTCCCGATGTCATCCTGTCGACGTCGTGGGGCGGCGACCTCGATACCTTCGTGCGCCAGGCGGCACAGCGCGGCCTGACCCGCAACTCGCTGTTCGTCCTGCCGCTGGCCGAAAGTTCCCTCGAACGCCTCGGAGCCATCGTGCCCGACGGCGCCATCGTCGGCGCGCGCGGCGACCATTATTTCCTGCACCCGGAACTCAAGGACGATCCCAAGCTCAAGGAGTTCGCGCAGAAATTCAAGGCCAAGACCGGCGCCTACCCGATCTACTCGGTGCACCACATGATCCAGGCGATCGATGCCGTCGTTGCCAACTACGACAAGGCGATCGCGGGCGCCAAGGGCCAGTGGCCGACCACCGAACAACTGGCCGATTCGATGCACGGACTGAAGTTCCGCGGCCTGACGCGTCCGCTTGTCATCCGCGAGGATGGCCAGGGCCTGGAAGACCAGTTGCTGGGCGTGGCCAAAAAGACGGCGGCCTATCCGTTCCCGGTCATCGACAAGATGGTGATCTACCCTGGCGCGCTGGTAACCGCCCCGGTCGGCAAGAAGTCGCCGGACTGGGTCAGGACGCTGACCCCGGCCATCATGAAAGACGCGTCGATCAAGGCGTTCCCGGCCCTCAAGTGAGTCCCATGCAATGAATATCGATATTTTCATGTTGGCGATCATGGACGGCGTGTCGTATGCGTCGCTGCTGTTCCTGGTTGCGCTCGGCATGACGCTGGTGTTCGGCGTCATGCGGATCCTGAACATGGCGCACGGCAGCCTGTACGCGTTCGGAGGCTACGCCGCCGCCAGCATCGGCCTGTACATGGCCGCGGCCGGCCTGCCGCCCGCATGGTCGCTGGCGGTGCTGGTGCTGGCCGCCATCCTGGTCGGCACCTTGCTGGGAGCGGCCATGGAAATGAGCCTGCTGCGCCGCATCTACGACAAGGAGCCGATGCTGCAGCTGCTGGTCACCTTTGCCGCCTTCATGATCTTCGAGGACTTGCAGCGCATGATCTTCGGCGTCCAGCCGTACTCGTATCCGGCGATTGTCGATTACCTTGGCGTGGTCGATGTGATCGGCATTACCTATACGCGTTACCAGCTGTTCGTGCTGCCAGGCGCTGCGATTGTCATTTTTATCGCCCTGCGTTCGTTCCTGAAATACAGCCGGATGGGCAAGCAGATCGTCGCCGTCGCCCATCACCGCGAGGTATCGATGGCGATGGGGATCGACGTCAAGCGCATCTGCCTGTTCACGTTTATCGTCGGCTCGATCCTTGGCGCACTTGGCGGCGCACTGGCGCTGCCGACCACGTCGTGGGTGCCGGGCAGCGGGGCGGAAATGATCGTCCTGTCGTTCGCGGTAGTCGCCACCGCCGGTCTCGGGCAAGTCGAGGGAGCCCTGGTCGCGGCCATCCTGATCGGCCTGGCGCGCTCGTTCGCGGTGTACCTGCTGCCGGAAATCGAAGTACTGGTGCCGTACCTGATCATGGTGCTGGTCTTGCTGTTCAAGCCCGAAGGGCTGTTTTCGGTCGCGCAAGCGAGGAGGGTGTAATGTCGAAAGTCCAAGCCAGAATGGGGCCGGCCGCGATGCCGACGCCGGCAACGCAGCCGGCGAGCGCACGCTCGCGGCCAATCGTCTCGCCGCCGGCGATCGCCGCCGCCGTGCTGCTGGTGCTGGCCTTGCTGCTGCCGGTGGTCATGCCGTGGATCAAGACCCCGGTCATCATCGCCGCCTGTTTCGGCATCGCCGCGCTTGGCGTGTCGATCCTGATCCGTGCCGGCCAGATGTCGTTCGGCCATGCGATGTTTTCCTGCGCCGCCGGTTATGCGGTCGCGTTCGCGGCGCGCCGCTGGCCTTGGCTCGACAGCACGGTGCTCATTGCGCTCGGCACGCTGGTCGGCGCCGTGTCGGGTCTGGTGATCGGCGCGTTCGTGGTGCGCTATCGCGCCATTTTCTTCGGCATGCTGAACCTGGCGCTGTCGATGGTGCTGTTTGCGGTGCTGGGCAAGTTCTTCACCCTGACCGGTGGCACCGACGGCATGCGGCTGGCGCGCTCCACTTTCTTCGGCATGGACCTCGAGCGCGCCGGCTTCGAAACCGCACTGCTGGTGAGCGTGGTGGCGCTGGCGCTGGGGCTTGGCCTGCTGGTCCGGCGCTACCTCAATTCGGTCGCCGGCCAGGCGCTGTCGGCCATCAAGACCAACGAAACGCGGCTCGAGTTCCTCGGTATCTCGGCCTACCGCGTGATGCTGACCGGCTATGTGCTGTCGGCGGCGCTGTGCGGCTTGTCGGGTGCGGTCTTCGCCATCACGCAAGGCCTGGTGACGCCGGAGATGGGCTACTGGATACGCTCCGGCGAGATCGTGTTCATCTCGATCCTGGGCGGGGTAGGGCATCCGGTCGGCGCTTTCCTGGGCGCGGCGATCTTCGAATTCGTCAAGGTATTTGCCGGCGCCTACATGATCGGCGCCTCCCACCTGGTGCTCGGCGTGGTGCTCATCGCGATGGTGTTCTTTGCGCCGCGCGGCATCTCGGGCCTGCTGACCGGCGCCAGGAAAGGAGGCCAGCCATGAGCGCGCCCCTGTTGCAGACGACCGACCTGAGGCTGTCGTTCGGCGCCGTGGTGGTTGCCGATAATATCAACTTCACGCTTCACGAAGGTGAGCGGCTGGCGGTGATCGGCCAGAACGGCGCCGGCAAGACCACCTTCATCAATATTTGCAGCGGCTTGATCCGGCCCAATAGCGGGCGGGTCCACTTCGACGGCCACGACATTACCGGCTTGGCCCCGCGCGCCATCGTGCGGCGCGGCTTGGCGCGCTCGTTCCAGTTGCCCCAGCTGTTCCTCGAGCATACGGTGCGCGACTGCGTCAGGCTGGCCGCCGCCGGCAGGCTCGGCCGGCTTGGACTGTGGAGCCCGCTGGCCAAGGCGGTCGCGGCCAGCGAGATCGAACACGTGCTGGAAATCGTCGGCTTGCGCGAGCGCGGCGGCGAGCTGTGCGAAGCGCTGCCGGAAGGCCAGCGCAAGCTGCTCGACATCGCCATGGCGCTGATCCTCAATCCCAAGCTGCTGGTGCTCGACGAGCCGACCAGCGGCGTGTCGACGGAAGAAAAGCACGGGCTGATGGCAACCATCATGGCCGCGCTCGACACCCGCAAGGTCAGCGCCATCTTTGTCGAGCACGACGTCGACATCGTGACCCGCTATGCGACCCGGGTCGCGGCCTGGATCTCCGGACAGGTCGCCGCGGATGGCCCGCCGGCAGAGGTGCTCGCCGATCCGGCGATCCGCAAGAACGTGATCGGAGAATGACATGCTCAAGTTAGAAAGGATCAGCGCCAGGATCGTCGGCATCCCGGTGCTGCGCCAGATCGACACCGAATTCACAGCGGGCACTCTGCTGGCGATCGTCGGGCGCAACGGCGCCGGCAAGACCACCTTGCTGCGCGCCATCATGGGCCTTCTCCCGCTGTCGGAAGGACGCATCCTGTGCGACGGCGCCGACCTGGCCGGCGCGCCGCCCTACAAACGCAGCGCGCTCGGGATCGGCTATGCGCCCGAGGACCGGGTGATGTTCCCCACCTTTACCGTGGAAGAGAACCTGCGCCTGCCGTGCGAGGTGCTCAAGCTCGACAAGGCCGAGATCGCGCGCCGCCTCGACAAGGTGCTGACCGTGGTGCCCCAGTTGAAGGAAATGCTGCCGCGCTCGGGCGCTGCCTTGTCTGGCGGCCAGGGCAAGATCGCCGCGCTCGGGCGCGCCCTGATGGCCGGCTCGCGCCTGGTCCTGCTCGACGAACCGTTCCAGGGCCTGGCGCCGGTACTGGCCGGCCAGTATGCCGAGTCGCTGCGCAAGCTGCGCGACCTTGCCCCTGAATTATGCGTGGTCGTGACCGAGTCGAACCGCAGCCTGCTGCGCGACTTGCCGGACGCCACCCTGACCCTTGAGCGCGGCGAACTCATCCCCGCCGTGACGACGCCGCATCACTATTCCAACCTGGAGAGCACCACATGAGCACCTTGTTAATCGAAGGAAAATGGGTATCCGCAGCCGAAGGCGGCAGCATCGACGTGATCAACCCGTGCACCGGCGACAAATTCAGTTCCATCGACCGCGGCGGCGCGGCCGACATCGACCTGGCGGTCGCAGCGGCCCAGCGCGCGCTGGACGGCGCCTGGGGCCGCATGACCGCAACCGAACGCGGCCGGATCATGCAGCGCCTGGGCGAACTGATCCTCAAACACAACGAGGAACTGGCCCAGCTTGAAGCGAAGGACACCGGCAAGCCGATGACGGTCGCGCGCAACGACATCACCGCGGTGGCGCGCTATTTCGAGTTCTACGGCGGCGCGGCCGACAAGGTGCACGGCCAGACCATTCCTTACCTGAATGGGTACAACGTCAGCGTGGTGCGTGTGCCGCACGGCGTTACCGCCCACATCATCCCGTGGAACTACCCGGCGCAGATGTTCGGCCGGACCATCGCGCCGGCGCTGGCAATGGGCAACGCGGCGGTACTCAAGCCGTCCGAGGACGCCTGCCTGAGCGTCATCCGGCTGGGCGAGCTGGCGCAGCAAGCCGGACTGCCGGCCGGCGCACTGAACATCGTGACAGGCTACGGGCACGAGGCAGGCGCCGCGCTGACCGCCCACCCGGGCATCAATTTCGCCACCTTCACCGGCTCGCCTGAGGTGGGCGTGCTGGTGCAGGAAGCAACGGCCAAGAACAGCGTGCCGTGCGTGCTCGAGCTGGGAGGCAAGTCGCCCCAGGTGGTGTTCAACGACGCCGACCTCGACAAGGCGGTGCCGGCGATCGTCAAGGCCATCGTCCAGAACGCCGGGCAGACCTGCTCGGCCGGCAGCCGCCTGCTGATCCAGGAAGACATCTACGACCAGGTCATGGAGCGGGTCGGCGCAGGCTTCGCTGCAATTCGCGTCGGAACGCCGGAGATGGACCTCGATTGCGGGCCGATCATCAACAGCAAGCAGCACGCGCGCGTGAGCGGCTTCATCGCCGATTCGGTTGCCTCCGGCATTGCCGTAGTGGCCGAGGCGCAACTGGCGCCGGGCCTGCCCTCCGGCGGCTTCTTCGTCAAGCCGACCCTGTTCGGCGCTGTGCCGCGCGAGCACAAGCTGGCGTGCAAGGAAGTGTTCGGGCCGGTGCTGACGGCGATGTCGTTCAAGGATGAGGAAGATGCGGTGCGGCTGGCCAATGCGACCGAATATGGCCTGGTCGCGGGCGTATGGACCGAGAACGGCAGCCGCCAGTCGCGCATGGCGCAGCGGATCCAGAGCGGCCAGGTGTTCATCAACTGCTATGGCGCCGGCGGCGGTGTCGAGCTGCCGTTCGGCGGCGTAAAGAAAAGCGGTCATGGGCGCGAGAAAGGCTTCCTTGCGCTCGAAGAGATGAGCACCACCAAGACCATCGTCCAATTTTATAACTGAGGGGAACAAGCATGCAGCAACTTACAGGCAAGATTGCCATCGTCACGGGCGCCGCCAGCGGCTTCGGCGCCGGAATCGCGCGCGCGTACATCGCCGAAGGCGCGCAAGTGGTCATCGCCGACCTGAATCATGACGCCGGGCGTGCGCTGGCCGAAGAGCTCGGACCGGATGCGAGCGCCATCGCCTGCGACGTGACGAACGCCGAACAGGTGCGGGCGGCGGTGGAGCATTGCGTGAGCCGCTTCGGTGTCCCCGATATCGTGGTCAACAACGCCGGCGCAACCCATCGCAACCAGCCGATGCTGGACGTCGACGAAAAGACCTTCGACAGGATTTACGCGGTTAATGTGAAATCGCTGTACCACATGGCGCGAGCGGTGGTGCCGCTGATGCGCGAACGCAAGTCGGGCGTGATCATCAACGTCGGTTCGGTGGCAGGCATTCGCCCGCGGCCGGGACTGACCTGGTACAACGGCTCGAAGGGCGCGGCCAACATGCTGTCCAAATCGATGGCCGTTGAACTTGCCCCCGACGGGATTCGGGTGAACGCCATCTGCCCGGTGATGGGCGCGACGGCCATGCTGGCCGATTTCATGGGTGTTCCGGATACCCCGGAAAATCGGGCGCGCTTTACCGCCAGCATTCCATTGGGTCGCCTGTGCGAACCGCGCGATGTGGCGAACGCCGCCGTTTTCCTGGCCAGTGACTCTTCGGACTTCCTCACTGGCATCGAAATGCCAGTCGACGGCGGCCGCGTCATCTGAGTCCCGCTCCGTTTTATTTTTCCGAAAGGCAGTCGTCATGAAAATTCGCGCAGCCGTATTGCATGAAATCGGATCGCAAGCGCCGTTCGCGCAAAGCCAGCCTTTGAAAATCGAAGAACTCGACCTCGATCCGCCCGGCCCGGGGGAGGTGCTGGTCAAAATCAAGGCGGCCGGCCTGTGCCACTCCGACCTGTCGGTGATCAACGGCGTGAGGCCGCGCCCGGTTCCGATGGCGCTGGGCCATGAGGCCGCGGGAGAAGTCGTCCAGCTCGGGGAAGGCGTAACCGACCTCAAGCCGGGCGACCAGGTGGTGCTGGTGTTCGTTCCAAGTTGCGGCCATTGCATGCCATGTGCCGAAGGCCGGCCCGCCTTGTGCGAACCGGGCGCCGAGGCCAATGCGAAGGGCACTTTGCTGTCGGGGTCGCGCCGTATCCACCAGCGTTCGCATGACATCCATCACCACGTCGGGGTATCCGCCTTCGCCGACCATGCCGTGGTGTCACGCAATTCCTGCGTCAAGATCGATGCCGGGATCGACCCGGCCGAAGCGGCCCTGTTCGGCTGCGCGGTATTGACCGGTGTTGGCGCGGTCATCAACACGGCGCGGGTCCAGGCGGGCACGACGGTCGCGGTTCTCGGCCTTGGCGGGGTAGGGCTGTGTGCGATGCTGGGCGCGCTGGCGGCCGGCGCGCGTCAGGTGATCGCGATCGACCTGCATGACAGCAAGCTCGAGATCGCCAGGTCGCTCGGCGCGACGGCAACCGTGAACGCGCGCGACCCGGACGCCATCGACAAAGTAAAGGCGCTCACCGGAGGCGGGGTCGACTATGCGTTTGAGATGGCCGGCTCGGTGCAAGCCATGGAAGCGGCTTACCGCATGACACGGCGCGGCGGCATGACGGTGACGGCTGGATTGCCGCCGCCGGGGCATGCCTGGCCGCTGCAGCAAGTCAGCCTGGTGGCCGAAGAGCGGACCGTCAAAGGAAGCTACATCGGCTCATGCGTGCCGTCGCGCGATATCCCGCGCTACATCGGCCTGTATCAGGCTGGCAAGCTGCCGATCAACCGATTGATGGGCGAACGGCTGGCATTGGCCGACATCAATCGGGGATTTGACCGGCTTGAGGCAGGTGAAAGCCTGCGCGACCTGGTCATATTCTGACGCTTCGGTGCACGCACGCTTTCCTCGTGCTCCGGCCCGGTGTTGGCGCGCTATTTTTCCAATCCCCGGTCGAGGCGCCACTGCTTGACCAGCGCATACAGCGCCGGTATCACGCACAGCGTCAGCACGGTCGAGGAAATC
>Ga0207975_100177_pt1 | contig 48828 bp, 49 predicted proteins | sample LakWasMe91_HOW11_2_FD_183913 | JGI IMG/M metagenome (GOLD analysis project Ga0207975, IMG submission 183913) | Freshwater sediment methanotrophic microbial communities from Lake Washington under simulated oxygen tension - Sediment Metagenome... | ecosystem: Environmental > Aquatic > Freshwater >...
CTCGGCACGGATGAACTCGACGAGCTCGTTGGCATAGCGGAACTCGCCGGCCCCGCCGTAACCGCTGGGCAAGTCGCCGCGCAGGGCCACCAGGCGCCGGATGCCGTGCGCCTTGAACTGCTCGAGGATGGCGCGGATCGATGCGCGCGAGCCGCCCACGCACGACAGGTGGGGCGCCGCCACATGGCCCTCGGCCAGGATCTCGAGCACGGTGTCGAGCGTGCCCTGCTGGGTGCTGCCGCCGGCCCCGAACGTCACCGAAAAATATTTCGGGTTGAGCCCGGCCAGTTTCTGGCGCGCGAGGCGCAGCTTGTCCCCGCCCTCGGCTGTCTTGGGCGGATAAAATTCGATGCTGAAATTATGTGTTTCCATCTTTTTTGAGTAGTAATGTGGACAAGGCCCACGAGATCACGCTGTACAGGATGGCCGCGCCGACCGCGGACCAGAAGCCTTCCACGTGGAAGCCCTCCACCACCTGCGCCACGCCCCAGAACAGCAGGCCGTTGATGACCAGTATGAACAGGCCCATCGACAGCAGCGTCACCGGCAGCGTGAGCAGCACCAGCACAGGCCGGATCAGGGTGTTGACCAATCCGAGAACAAGCGCGGCGACCAGCGCCGCGCCCACATTCGTGACGCTCACCGAATGCATCAGGTAAGGCAGCGCGAACAGCGCTGCCGCATTGATAAACCAGGTCAGAAGCAGGCGCATGGCGGTGTCGGTCCTTAGTAACGGTAGTGATCCGGCTTGTACGGGCCGGCCTTGTTGACCGTGATATAAGCGGCCTGCTCATCGGTCAGCTCGGTCAGCTGCGCGTTGAGCTTCTTGAGCTGCAGGCGTGCGACCTTCTCGTCGAGGTGCTTGGGCAGGGTGTACACGCCGACCGGGTAGTTGGCGGTGTTGGCGAACAGTTCGATCTGCGCGATGGTCTGGTTCGCAAACGACGAGCTCATCACGTACGAAGGATGGCCGGTGCCGCAGCCGAGGTTCACCAGGCGGCCCTCGGCCAGCAGGATGATGCGCTTGCCGGATGGGAGAATCACATGGTCGACCTGCGGCTTGATGTTCTCCCACTGGTACTTCTTGAGCGAGGCGACGTCGATCTCGTTGTCGAAGTGGCCGATGTTGCACACGATCGCCTGGTCCTTCATGCGCAGCATGTGCTGCTCGGTGAGGATATGGTAATTGCCGGTGCAGGTGACGAAGATGTCGCCGTGCTCGGCCGCGTAATCCATGGTCACCACGCGATAGCCTTCCATGGCCGCCTGCAGGGCGCAGATCGGGTCGATTTCGGTGACCCACACCTGCGCCGACAGTGCGCGCATCGCCTGCGCCGAACCCTTGCCCACGTCGCCGTAGCCCGCGATCACGGCAACCTTGCCGGCGATCATGACGTCGGTGGCGCGCTTGATGCCGTCGACCAGCGATTCGCGGCAGCCGTACAGGTTGTCGAACTTGGATTTGGTCACGGAATCGTTGACGTTAATGGCCGGGAAGGCCAGCTTGCCTTCCTTGTGCATCTGGTACAGGCGGTGCACGCCGGTGGTGGTCTCTTCGGTCACGCCGAGGATCGCCGGCAGGCGCTTGGAGTACCAGCTCGGGTCCTTGGCAAGGTGCGCCTTGATCGCATTGAACAGGCAGATCTCTTCTTCCGAGCCGGGGTTGGCCAGCACGCCGGCATCCTTCTCGGCGCGCGCGCCCAGGTGCAGCAGCAAGGTGGCGTCGCCGCCGTCGTCGAGGATCATGTTCGAGTAGACCGGCTGGCCGGCGTCGTTCGGCCATTCGAAGATGCGGTGCGTGTAGTCCCAGTATTCGTCCAGGGTTTCGCCCTTGACCGCGAACACCGGCGTGCCGGCGGCGGCAATCGCGGCGGCCGCGTGGTCCTGGGTCGAGTAGATATTGCACGAAGCCCAGCGCACCTTGGCGCCGAGCGCTTCCAGGGTCTGAATCAGCACCGCGGTCTGGATCGTCATGTGCAGCGAGCCGGTGATGCGCGCGCCCTTGAGCGGCTGGCTGCCGGCGAATTCCTCGCGGATCGCCATCAGGCCAGGCATTTCGGTTTCGGCAATCCTGATTTCCTTGTCGCCCCAGGCGGCCAGGGAGATGTCGGCGATGTGGAAGTCTTGCGAATTTTTGAGTACGGCGTTCATCACGCCCTCCTTTCAGTTAGAAAAAAGTAACGTGAGCGCAGTTGCGGTGACATCCCGAGCCTGGCGAAAATAGTTTCGTCGCAACGCTCCTCGGAATGCGGATCTTAGCACATTTCGCCAGCCAAATCTTGCCCTCGTGAGCAAAGGGACCACAAACGAACAGGGTCGGCGTCGAATTAATCCGGCACTTGCGGATTGATTCGACGCCGACCCTATTTTTTACAGCCACGCCGGCAAATGACGACATCGTCGTTCCCGCGCTACACCTCGTCGTTCCCGCGCTACACCTCGTCGTTCCCGCGCCACACCTCGTCGTTCCCGCGCCACACCTCGTCGTTCCCGCGCTACACCTCGTCGTTCCCGCGAAGGCGGGAACCTAATTTCGCCGCGTCACAGCGACTAAATGGGGTTCCCGCCTTCGCGGGAACGACGGCCTTTACGACGCGCCTTATACGACGTGCCTGCGCGAGAAGACGTGCCGGCGGTTCGATCGCGTGTCAGGAAAGCCCGGCTTCGGCGCGCAGCAGCGCGATCTTGTCGGTGCGTTCCCAGGTGAACTCGGGCTCTTCACGTCCGAAGTGGCCGTAGGCGGCGGTCTTGGCATAGATCGGACGCAGCAGGTCGAGCATCTGGACGATGCCCTTCGGACGCAGGTCGAAGTGCTCCATCACCAGCGCGGCGATCTTGTCGTCCGGGATCACGCCGGTGCCTTCGGTGTAGACCGTGATGTTGATCGGCCTGGCCACCCCGATCGCGTAGCTGATCTGGATCTGGCACTGGCGCGCCAGCCCGGCCGCGACGATGTTCTTGGCCACGTAGCGCGCCGCGTAGGCCGCCGAACGGTCCACCTTGGACGGATCCTTGCCCGAGAACGCGCCGCCGCCGTGCGGAGCGGCGCCGCCGTAGGTGTCGACGATGATCTTGCGCCCGGTCAGGCCGCAGTCGCCCTGCGGACCGCCGATAACGAAGCGCCCGGTCGGGTTGACCAGGAATTTGGTGTCGACCAGCCACTCGCGCGGCAGCACCTGCTTGATGATCTCCTCGATCACGGCTTCCTCGATCTGCGAATGGCTCACTTCGGGCGCGTGCTGGGTCGACAGCACCACCGTGTCGACCGCGACCGGGCGTCCGTCGACATAGCGCAGCGTGACCTGCGATTTCGCGTCCGGGCGCAGCCATGGCAGGCGCCCGTCCTTGCGCAGTTGCGACTGGCGTTCGACCAGCCGGTGCGCGTAGTGGATGGCGGCGGGCATCAGCTCGGCCGTCTCGTCGCAGGCGTAGCCGAACATCAGGCCCTGGTCGCCGGCGCCCTGGTCAAGGTCGATGCCGGCGCCTTCGTTCACGCCCTGCGCGATGTCGGGCGACTGCTTGTCGTAGCACACCATGACGGCGCAGCCGCGGTAGTCGATGCCGAAGTCGGTGTTGTCGTAGCCGATACGTTTGATCGTTTCGCGCGCAACTTGAATATAATCCACATTGGCGTGGGTGGTGATTTCACCCGCGAGCACCACCAGGCCGGTGTTGCACAGGGTCTCGGCGGCCACCCGCGCCTTCGGATCCTGCGCGAGGATGGCGTCGAGAATGGCGTCGGAGATTTGGTCGGCGACCTTGTCCGGATGACCTTCGGACACGGATTCTGAGGTGAAAAGATAATTGTTCGACATGCAAGGCTCCCTTTGTTACTGCATTCGTATTGTTGTCGCAGTAATTCGTGGTGCCTGCGACGCTTTAGCGACATTTATATTCCGCTTCGCAAGTTGTCTATTAACTCGGCGGATCCTGCACGTGGTATTTTACGCTCCTTATAAAATTTTGGTGCGGCAACCCTACTTTTGTTGAAGCACATCAAGCCTATGCTGGTTTTCCTGTTCCGCCTCCTGTCGACACTGCCCTTGCCAGCCCTGCATGCGCTGGGGGCGGCGCTGGGCTGGCTCGTGTATCTCGCCTCCCCTTCCTACCGGCGCCGCCTGCGCAGCAATCTCGAGGGCGCCGGCTTCGAGCGCCATCTGGCGCGCGCAGTGTCCGAATCGGGCAAGGCGATCGTCGAACTGCCGTTCGTGTGGTGCGCTGCGCCGGAGCGGGTGGCGCGCCACGTCAGCATGGAAAACTGGGAGCTGGTGCAGTCGGTGCTCGACAGCGGCCAGGGCATCGTGTTCCTCACGCCGCACCTCGGATGTTTCGAGATGACGGCCCAGCACGTGGCGCGCCGCACCGCGCTCACCGTCATGTACCGCCCGCCGCGCCAGGCCGCGCTCAAGCCGCTGGTCGAAGGCGCGCGCGCACGCCACAACCTGCACCTGGCGCCGGCCAACCTGTCCGGCGTGCGGATCCTGGCCAAGGCGCTCAAGAAGGGCCAGCCGGTCGGCGTGCTGCCCGACCAGGTGCCGCAGGAAGGCGAAGGCGTATGGGCCCGCTTTTTCGGGCGCGCGGCCTATACCATGACCTTGCCGGCCAAGCTGGCGCAACTGGGCCACGCGCGCATCATCCTGACCTATGCCGAGCGGCGCGCGCACGGGCGCGGCTTCATCGTGCGCTTCGTGCCGTTCGAGGGCGATCTGTCCGGCACGCCGGCCGAACAGGCGCAGGCCATCAACGACGCGATGGAGCAGCTGATCGCGCGCTGCCCGGCCCAGTATTTCTGGAGCTATAACCGCTACAAGCGGCCGGACGGGGTGGCTGCCCCGGAAGCTGCGCAGGAGGTCGCATGAGATTGTTATTGGCCCTGATGTGGGTGCTGCACTGGCTGCCCTTGCCGCTGCTCGGGCGCTTCGGCAGCGCGGTCGGCAGCGTGCTGTTTGTGCTGCTCAAGACGCGCCGCCAAATCGCGCTGACCAACCTGCGCCTGTGCATGCCGGAGCTGTCCGAAGCCGAGCGCGTGACGCTGGCGCGCCAGCATTTCCAGGCCTATTCGCGCAGCGTGTGGGAGCGCGCCATCCTGTGGTGGGCGCCGAAAGCGCGCCTGCAGCGCCTGATCAAGGTCGAGCCTGGCGTGCCGCTGGCGGCGATCCAGGCCGGCCCCGTCATCTTGCTGTGTCCGCACTTCGTATGCCTGGACGTGGCCGGCGTGGCCGTCATGCTGGAAACGAATGTGTGCTCGATGTACGTGCAGCAGAAAAACAAGGTGTTCGACGAGGTGCTGCGGCGCGGACGCTCGCGCTTTCGGCCGGTGCAGCTGTTCTCGCGCAAGCAAGGCGTCAAGCCCATCATCCGCGCACTGCGCGAAGGCCTGCCTTATTTCATGCTGCCCGATATGGATTTCGGCGACAAGGACTCGGCCTTCGTGCCCTTCTTCGGCATTCCCGCCGCCACCCTGACCGCGCCGGGGCGCATCGCTTCCGTCACCGGCGCCGCCGTGATCCCGGTGATCGCCACCTTCCTGCCCAACTACCAGGGCTGGCGCGTGAAGTTCTACCCGGCCTGGGAAAACTATCCGGGCCAGGACATGGCCGAAGCGGCGCGCCGCATGAACGCCTTCATCGAGGAACGGGTGCGCGAGGCGCCGGCCGAATATTTCTGGACCCACAAGCGCTTCAAGACGCGCCCGCCGGGCCAGCCTTCGCTGTACGCGAACGGGCAGCCGGCGGCTCCGCAAACCGAGCCAGTCCGGTATACTTAGCCCCATGAAACTCAAATTTACCAAGATGCACGGCGCCGGCAACGACTTTATCGTGATCGACGCGATCTCCCAGCAGGTCGAGCTGAGTGCCCGGCAATGGGCGCGCCTGGCCGACCGCCGCTTCGGCATTGGCGCCGACCAGATCCTGGTGGTGCAGCGTCCCGAGCTGGCCGACTGCGATTTCCGCTACCGCATCTTCAACAACGACGGCGGCGAGGTCGAGCAGTGCGGCAACGGCGCGCGGGCCTTTGTCAAGTTCGTGACCGAAAAGGGCCTGACCGGCAAGCGCAGCATCCGGGTCCAGACCATGGCGGGCGTGATCGCGCCGCGCCTGGAAGCGGATGGCTCGATCACGGTCGACATGGGCGCGCCCGTGCTCGATCCGGCCAGGGTGCCGTTCGACGCGGCCGGCCTTGGCGGCCAGGCCGAGGGCGGCGACACGCTGTGGCCTTTGGCGGTGGGCGCCGGCACGGTGTTGGTGTCGGTGGTATCGATGGGCAATCCGCATGCGGTGCAGGTGGTCGAGGACGTCGAACTCGCGCCGGTGGCCGAGAGCGGCCCGCTGATCGAACAGCACCTGCGCTTTCCGAAGCGGGTCAACGCCGGCTTCATGCAAGTGGTCGAGCGCGGCCACATCAAGCTGCGCGTGTACGAACGCGGGGCCGGCGAAACGCTCGCCTGCGGCACCGGCGCCTGTGCCGCGGTGGTGGCCGGGATCAGGCGCGGCCTGCTCGACTCGCCGGTGCGGGTCAGCGCGCGCGGCGGCGAACTGTCGGTGGCGTGGGAAGGCGAAGGCAGCGCGGCCTACCTGACCGGCCCGGCCGTTACCGTGTTCGAAGGCGAGATCGCGCTGTAAGGCGCCACCGGAACGACCGATACGCCAGCGTCAGGCCGCCAGTTCGTACGCGCGCGGCCGGTTCTGGAGCACCTCCGGTTCCGGCATCAGCGTCTTGAGCCGGTACAGCCGTTGGCGGTAATTGCCTTCGGGCCCGCCCGGGCCGCAATCGACATTCTCGAACAGGTGCACGATCCGGTCGAGCGCCTGGCGCTCCTGGACCGTGTCGACCAGCACCAGGCGGCGCTTGCTGCGCCCGTAGCTGCTGCGGATGTCGATCACCAGGCAATGGCCCTGGTCGGCCGCCCGTACGTCGAGCAGCAACGCTTCGGCCCGGTTCAGGCAGAACAGCGCGGCCAGTTCCAGGCGCGCCGCCAGCAGCGGATAAGCGCCGGCCAGGCGGCGTGCCTGCAGCAGGACCGCGCGCTCGGCGCCGGCCGCCTCGCCCTCGCGCGGGGCAATCCTGGCCAGCGCGGCGCCGGCCTGGGAACAGCCCTGCGCGGCCGCCTTTTGCAGCCAGTACACCGCACGCACGTCGTTGCTTTCGTTCTCGCGGCGCGCGCGCCATGCGTTGTTGCCGCATTCTAGCTGCGCATCCCGATAACCCATTTCCGCGGCGCGTTCGAGGTATTTTTGCGCGTGCAGCACATTGCGCTGCGAAAATTCCGGCTTGATGTAGATGCGCGACAGCGCATACCAGGCCTCGGCCAGGCCCTGCTCGCCGGCCAGCGTGAGCCAGCGGATCGCTTTCTTGAAGTTGGCCGAGCCGCTCCCGACGGCGGTGCGCTTGCCGTTGGGCTGCATGCGCGCGAACCACAGGCCGACCGCCATCTGCGCCGTGCGGTCGTGTTCGTTGGCAGCCAGTTCCCAGAAACGCCGCACCTCCTCCGGGCCGACGGCGTGGCCGCCCTGCCCTGCTTCGAGCAACCGGGCACAGCGCGCGAGCAGCGCCACTTCGCCGGGCGCCAGCCGGGCCGGTGCATTGTTGCCGGCCTCGGCCGGACGCACCAGTGCGCGCGCCAGCGGCAGGGCGCGCTCGAGAAAGACATCCCACTGCTGCCCTTCCCACGCCTGTTCGATCAGGGTGAGCTGGGCCTCGGCCACGCCGTTGGCGGCGGCGCGCCGCAACCAGCGCGCGTCGGCGCGCTGGTTGCCGGAGTCGGGCACGCCATCGGGCGCGGCCGGGCCGGCGTGCGTGCGCAGGCCATGCTTTTGCTGCGCGAGCAACCATTGGGCATCGGGCAAACCGGCATTGGCGGCCGCTTCGAGCGCCTGCATGGCCTTGGCGGCACGCGCCGGCTGCGCATCGGCATCGGCGCCGGGGCCAAGCACCAGTTGCGCCAGCACCAGGCCGGCGCGCGCAATGCCGGCGTCGTAGGCGCGCTCATACCAGAGCGCGAGCGGTTGCGCGCTCTGGCAAGCGAGCTCGAACGGAATATGGATGCCGATCAGTTCCCATGCCTGTGCACAGCCCTGGCGCGCGGCGCGGTCGAGCCAGTGCAGTGCGGTGGGCAAGCTCTTGGGCAAGCTGGCGCTGCCGCACAGGTAGCGCTTGCCCAGTTCGAGCTGGGCCTCGACCTGCCCGGCGCGCGCGCCGCGGATCACTCCTAGTTCTTCACGATTTGCCATCGTTTATGTAATAACATCGATTCAAAGAGGAAACAGCATTCCGGAGAATTTGTTACAAAGCCGGCGCGCGATGCGCACCTGCGCGTGAAAACGGAACGCCATGGGTGTTCCGTATGACGGGCCGCGCTCGCGGCGCATGGTCCGGTACCCAAGTCTAAGGTACCGCCGCCCCCCCTCTGCCCCGAACCGCGCATTTATTGATATTGCGCAAACATTGGTCCGGTCCGTTTCGCCTGCCCGCCGCCACAACGCGGGGGGCGATTCCGGCCCGGAGTTTCAAAAATACAACAGCTCTATTGGAAATATTAGCTTTCCACCTAGCGGAACCATCATAATTGACCAATCAGGAAATATTTATGCAACTAGCAATTAAGGTTCAATCCTGGCGAGCGTTAAGCAAGGTCTCAACACTCTACCGATCTATCGTTTCACATCCACAAGGACTATTACATGAAAAAATCACTGTTGGCTCTGGCACTTCTGGGCGCATTCGCCGGTGTTGCACAAGCACAATCTTCGGTCCAGATCTACGGCACGCTCGACGCTGGCCTGATCAAGCGCACCGACCAGAGCGTGGCGATGGGCAAACGTGCTAACAACACACTCGGCTTCAAGGGCACGGAAGAACTGGGCAGCGGCCTGAAAGCCCTGTTCCAACTGGAAATTCGCTACGAGCCAGATACCGGCACGATCGAACAAGGTGCCGGCGGCGTCACGCGCCCACTGTTCCAGGGCCAGAGCCGGGTCGGCCTGCAGGGCGACTTCGGTATGGTTCGCCTGGGCCGCGGCCTGACCGCATTCCAGGAAAGCAGCGCTGCTTTCGATCCTTGGCACGGCGTGCCTACCCCGGCCGGTTTCCAGACCGACCTGATCGTCGCTGGCGGCTACACCTCCGACCCGCTCGGTTCGCCAGGCAACTCGACCAACCGTTTCTCGAACGCGCTGTTCTACAACTCGCCAGTATTTAGCGGCTTCCAGGTCAACACCACGGTCGCCACCAAAGAAACGAGCAACACCACCGCCATCATTGGCCGCGGCACCAGCGCAGCACCGCAATACCGCGTCGGCGGCGAAGCATCGGCCAACCCGTTCTCGATCTCGACCACCTACAAGAACGGTCCTGTCGCAGCCATGCTCGCCTACGAGCGCAATGCCATCGAGACCAAGCTGTGGTCGATCGCCGGCTCCATGAATGTCGTGCCTGACCTGAAACTGATGGCATCGTACAGCCGCCAGGACCGCGGCCACACCGAGCTGCTCAACGAAGAGACCAAGGCATGGGTCCTGGGCGCGAACTACACCATGGGCGCGAGCAAGATCCTGGCCGGTTACGGCCAGAAGCGTCCAGACGGCCAAGTCAAGACCAAGCAGTTCTCGCTCGGTTACGAGTACAGCCTGTCGAAGCGCACCTACGTGTACGTCGACGCATCGCGCAAGAAGGCGAACGCGAGCATCAACCACTTCGCCGTTGGCGTGAACCACTCTTTCTGATTTGACGCGGGGCGACTGCCCCGCATTCAAACCGGACCGGGCAAGGGCGAACATGGGCAACCATCTTCGCCCTTGTTGCATTCGGACTGCATCGGACGGCTGGCGCCAGGATCATTTTGTGTCATTTTCGCAACCGGCGGGCTGAGCACTCTCTGGCTTTCTGTACAAGCTTGAGGAACGATGGCATATTGGACAAAACGAATTAGTACGCACGTTCGTTTTTCTGGATCATTCATCTTTGGAGACGCAATGAAAACAAAATTACTCGCTGGTGTAATCGCTACCTGTTTTGCCGCCCCTGTCATGGCGCAGTCAAGTGTGACGCTGTATGGTATCGCCGACGCCGGCGTGATGTATTCAAAGGGCATGGGGACCAAAATCGTGAGCGGTATCGCCGACGGGTCGCGCCTGGGCGTCAAAGGTACTGAAGATATCGGCAACGGCTACAAGGCGATCTTCAATCTGGAAGCGCGCGTGGAACTCGACACCGGCAGCCAGAAGCCGACCCTGATCAACGACAACCAAGGCCTGTACCTGACGCGCGGCATGGGCGCGCTGCCGGCACCTGTATTGGCCGGCATCCGCACCGCCTTCCAGCCGGTGGGCGCGCCGGCGGTCAATCCGGAAGGGGCGCTGTTCGACCGCACCGCCATGGTCGGCCTGATCACCCCGGTCGGCGCGGTCCTGCTCGGGCGCATGTACACCCCCGGCTATGAAGTGTTCGCCGCCTCGGACGCGTTCGAAGTGGGCACCGCCGGCACCTGGGGCACCATCACCGGCGGCACCGCCGGCTTCACCGCGCTGGGCGCGGACATCCGCTCGCAGAAATCGATCCAGTACCGGATCGCCGTGCCGTCCGGCTTTGGCGCCGCGCTCATGTACGGCGGCAAGAATTCCGGCTACCTGGGCCGTTATAACAAGTTCTGGGGCGCCAACGCGGTCTACAAGGCCAACGGTTTCGACGTCGGCGTCGGCTACAACCGCGGCTACGATCAGTCCGACCGTGTCAGCCTGGTCACCAAGACCGTGGGCGGCTCCTGGACCGTCGGCAACTTCAAGCTGTTCGCCGGCTACCACGACCAGGTCAACCGCAACTCGGTGCTGCTGCGCGAGTACATCGGCGGCTACGACGCGCAGATCGGGCCGATGCTGGCGCCGCTGGGCGCAGCCACCGCTGGCGCGCTGCGCAACATCTTCGTGACCAACATCTCGCGCAACACCCAGATCGACGCCAACAGCGTCCAGATCGGCCTGCACTACCGCATGGGCCCGGGGCGCCTGATGGCCTCGGCCGCGCGCCAGAACGACCGCAGCGCGTCCGACAGCGATGCCAGCCTGTTCGCGCTCGGCTACGACTACAACCTGTCCAAGCGCACCGACATCTACACCGTGGTCGCGTATATCAACAACACCAACGAGGCGCAGTACGCGCCGGGCGCCGCCAGCGCCCCGGGCGGCTTCATGAAGACGCCGGGCGAGAACGGCCGCGCGTTCCAGGTCGGCATGCGTCACCGCTTCTGATCCAACACCCCGGCAGTGTCCAGGAAAGACGCCCGCGGGCGTCTTTTTTTTGTGCTCGCGCGCGCGCCGCGAACGTTTGCACTGCCGGCCCCGACAGTCGGTTAGAATTGCGTTTGCCATCGCGCCTCCCACTTTCACGGACCCCACACTTCAATGATCGCTTCGCCGGACTCCCTCGCTGTCGCCCAATACCTGGCCGACAATCCGCATTTTTTCGAAGAGCATGCAGGCCTGCTGGGCCAGGTCAAGCTGTCGAGCCCCCTGACCGGCAAGGCCGTCTCGCTGCAGGAACGCCAGATGGAGGTGATGCGCGACAAGTACAAAGCGCTTGAACTGCGCATGGCCGAGCTGATCCGCACGGCGCAGGACAACGCCGCCATCGGCAGCCGCTTCCACGCCTGGACTTGCGAACTGCTCGCCGCGCGCCAGGACGCGAGCCTGGCGCACACGCTGCTCGATGGCCTGAAACAGCACTTCACGCTGCCCCAGGCCACCTTGCGCCTGTGGGACATCGCGCCGGAGCACGACGCCAGCTGGTTCGTGCAGGGCGTCTCGGACGATGCGCGCATCTTCGCCAACAGCCTGCTCGCTCCCTATTGCGGCAGCAATCACGACTTCGAAGCGGTGCGCTGGCTCGACGACCCGGCCAGCGTGCACTCGACCGTGATTCTGCCATTGCGCCGCGCCGACGCCGCGTTCGGCCTGCTGATCCTCGGCTCGCCCGACCCTGAACGCTTCAGCGCCACCATGGCCACCGATTTCCTGCACCAGATCGGCGCCACCGCGAGCGCGGCGCTGGCCTGCCTGCGCAGCTAGGACTGGCATGACGGACGCGGGCCGCGCCACGCCGGACTGGGTCGGGCAGTATCTCGGCCAGCTCAGCACCGAGCGCCGGCTCTCGCCCCACACCACCGGCGCCTACCGGCGCGACCTGCACGAGCTGGCGCTGCTGGCCGGCGGCTGCGACTGGGCCGCGCTCGGCCATGGCGATATCCGCCGCTTCAGCGCGCGCCTGCACGCACAGGGCCTGAGCCCGCGCTCGATCGCGCGCAAGCTGTCGAGCTGGCGCGGCTTTTTCGCGTGGCTCTCGGGCCAGTTGCCGCTGGCTGCCAATCCGGTCGCTGCAGTGCGCGCACCCAAGCGTCCCAAGTCGCTGCCCAAGGCCTTGTCGGTGGACGATGCGGTGCACCTGGTCAGCAGCGCGGCGCACCCGCTGGCCCAGCCTGAACCGGCTGAACTGTGCAACCGCGCGATGTTCGAGCTGATGTATTCAAGCGGCTTGCGGGTATCCGAACTGACCGGCCTCGACCTGGTCTATGCCAAGGGCGGCCCCGGCCAGCCGGGCTCGCTCGGCTGGCTCGACCTCGATGCGCGCGAAGTGCTGGTCACCGGCAAGGGCAACAAGATGCGCACGGTGCCGGTCGGGGCCCACGCCATTGCAGCGCTGGCGGCCTGGCTGGCGGTGCGCCCGCCGGCGCGCGACGGCAGCGGCGCCCTGTTCCTGTCGGAGCGCGCGACGCGCATCTCGCCACGCGTGCTGCAACTGCGCCTGAAGGCGCATGCGCGCCTGGTCGGCACCGCGGTCGATGTGCACCCGCACGTGCTGCGCCACTCGTTCGCCTCGCACCTGCTGCAGTCGTCGGGCGACCTGCGCGCGGTGCAGGACATGCTGGGGCACGCCAGCATCAGCTCGACCCAGGTGTATACGGCGCTCGATTTCCAGCACCTGGCAGCGGTCTACGACAAGGCCCACCCGCGTGCAAAAAGCAAATAGAGGATGTAAATGCGACATGCTACCCATGACGCGTATCAAGCCCAAGCGGGGTAGTTGGAAGCAAATGACGAAATCCGGCATAATCGCTCGATTATTTCGGGCCGCAATGCGGCCACTCACACGGTAACTGACATGGCCTTAATCCCCAGCACCATCCTGACCGGCTTTCTTGGCGCAGGCAAGACGACGCTCCTGAACCGCATCCTGCAAGAGGATCACGGCTTGCGCATTGCCGTCATCGAGAACGAGTTTGGCCAGGAAAACATCGACAACGAGATCCTGGTGCAAGACAGCGGCGAGCAGATCGTCGAGATGAACAACGGCTGCATCTGCTGCACGGTGCGCGGCGACCTGATCGTGGCGCTCACGCGCCTGGCGCAGCAGCGCGAAGCGGGCGAACTGGCGTTCGACCGCATCGTGATCGAAACGACCGGCCTGGCCAACCCTGGCCCGGTGGCGCAGACCTTCTTCGTGGACGAGGAAGTGGGCGCTCACTACATGCTCGACTCCGTGGTGACCGTGGTCGACGCGCGCCACGCCATGGCCCAACTTGACGAACACGAGGAAGCGCAGCGCCAGGTCGGCTTCGCCGACCGGATCCTGCTCTCGAAAACCGACCTGGTCGACGGCGCGCAGCTGGCCGCGCTCAAGACGCGCCTGCGTCAGATCAACCCGCGCGCGCCCCTCACCCACTCCGATTTCGGGCGCACCCCGCTGGCCGAGGTGCTCGACATCCGCGGCTTCAACCTGAACGACAAGCTCGAGATCGACCCGGATTTCCTGGAACAGGACGAGAGCGGCCACGAACATGTTCACACCGACGCGTGCAACCATGCTGCGGACCACCACCACGCCCACCACAGCGACGACATCGCCGCCTTCGTGTTCAAGAGCGAGCGCGCGTTCGACCCGGCCCGCCTCGACGAGTTCCTGGGCGGCCTGGTACAGGTGTTCGGCCCGCGCATGCTGCGTTATAAGGGTGTGCTGCTGATGGAGGGCGCCGACCGCAAGGTGGTATTCCAGGGCGTGCACCAGATCATGGGCAGCGACCTGGGCGCGAAATGGGGTGAAAACGAGGAACGAGGCAGCAAAATGGTTTTTATCGGCAAAAATTTGCCGAAAGATATCTTTATCCGCGGCTTGGAACAATGTTTGGTATAAACTATCCCGGTTTCGTGATGCACGGTCCAACCGGCTGTATCTGACGCGCCGAGCTTTCGTGCATTGCCTTTGTTTGACGACTGAATTGCCGACACGCCATTGCGGCGAGGGGAAGACATCGGGATGGCAATATGAAGCTGAGCGTGACGAAAACCGCCAAGAAACCAGGCGCCGTGGCTGTGGGCAGTGCAGCGCGCAAGCCGGGCACTGAACCGAGGATGCCGGCCTCGGCGCCAGCGAAGAAAACCGCAGCTGCCGTCAAGCCGGACGCCAGGGCTACAGCGAAGGGGCCGGCCAAGCCCGCTGCGAAGAAGGCGCTGGCCAAACCGGCTGCGAAGGCGGTGGCCAAACCGGCCGTGAAGGCGGTGGCCAAGCCGGCCGTGAAGGCGGTGGCCAAGCCGGCCGTGAAGGCGGTGGCCAAGCCGGCCGTGAAGGCGGTGGCCAAGCCGGCCGCAAAGACAGTGGCCAAGGCCCCGCTCAAGGCAAGGAGCGCAAGCCCCGCCAGCAAGACGGCGGCGCCGGCAACAACCAGGGCGGCGCCACAAGCGGCGGCCAGGCGCACTCCCGCAATCCGGGAGGCGGCAGAAAAAATAAGCAGGGCGCGAGCCGCGAAGCCAGTGGAAAAGGCTCAGGTCCCGAAAATGAAGGCGACGCCAGTGCCGCAGCCGGCCAGCGCAGCCAGTGCAAAGGAATCAGCCCGGCCAGCCGCGAAGGACAGTGCTTCGCGCGCGAACACCCCCGTGGTTCCAGGTGTTGTGGCCGAGTTAGCTGATAAAATGAAAACCACTGTCGTATCGAAGGTAAGTGAAGTCATGACTAAAACAACGAAATCGACCCCCGCTGCGACCACAGATGGCCGTATCTTGTCCGAAGAAGAAATCCGGACGATGAGCGAGAAGGACTACATGAATCCGGCCCAGCTCGCGTTTTTCAAGGCGCGCTTGCAGCAGCTTGAAAAAGATTTGCTGAAAAACGCCGGCGAGACCACCGAGCACCTGCGCGAAACCGTGCTCGTTCCCGATCCGGCCGACCGTGCCACGATCGAGGAAGAACACGCGCTCGAACTGCGCACGCGCGACCGCGAACGCAAGCTGCTGAAAAAAGTGCAGCAGTCGATCGCCTCGATCGACGCGGGCGACTACGGCTGGTGCGAAGAGACCGGCGAGCCAATCGGCATCCCGCGCCTGATCGCGCGCCCGACCGCCACCTTGTCGCTGGAAGCGCAGCAGCGCCGCGAACTGAAGCAAAAGCTGTACGGCGACTGAGAACGCCGCTCATCCGACGAAAAAGCATGCGGCCAATCACGCATGCTTTTTTGTTTTCCGCCCAACAGTGCGAACGAAAATCTTGCCCATCGGATACACTAACGGTTCGCCGTGAGTAGTTGACGGGGCTCACACGTGCGCGCGCCACGCAGCGGCGCGCCCGTGCTACCGTGACAAAAAGCGGAGTATCAACAGACAGGGAACGGCGTGGGGATTTTCTCCATTTTCAAGAAGAAGACCGAACAGCCGGGCTTTGAGGCGGCGCCCGATTCGCGCCTGCGCGCGGGGGAAGCTTCGCGCCTGGCGCCCGACGCCGAAGCCGAGCGCGCGCGCCTGCGCGAGATCGCGCGGGCCACCGCAGCCAAGATCGACGCCATCGAATCGGCCATGGCGGACGATATCTTCAATACGCCGGAGCCGGCCTGGGGCAGCGGGCCCAAGCGCGCCGCGCGCACGCCCGCCGGCGCCGAGGGCGGCCAGCATCCCACCTTGCCCATGCTGGAACTGGCGACCACCGAATTGCTGGCCGACGACGATCTCGTCGACGCGCCGACCCATGCCACCACCACGCCGGTGATCGAAGAGATCGCGATCATGTTCGCCAACGACCAGCTCGATGTGGCCGAGCAGATGCTGCTGGGCAGCCTGGCCGATGTCGGCCAGCTCGACCGCACCGTGTGGTGGATGCTGTTCGACCTGTACCAGGTGAGCGGCAAGCAGGACCAGTTCGACAGCGTGGCCATCGATTACGCCAGCCGCTTCGAGACCTCGCCTCCGACCTGGGCGCCCACGCTGGCCGCGGGCGGCGAGCGCCAGGCCCCTTCCGGCGTGACCCCGACCGAAGCCTTCACCGGCCTGCTCGACCAAAGCATCGCGCCGCAGCTTGAGCGGCTGCTGCAACTGGCCGCCACCAGCCCCGCGGTGCGGCTCGAATTCGCGCGCGTGCAAGAGGTCACGCCCGAGGGCTGCGCGCTGGCGCTGGGCGCGCTCACGCGCCTGCGCGGCTGCGGGCGCGAACTGATCGTGGCCGGCGCGGCCGAACTGGCCGAGCTGATCCGCGCCACCATCGAGATCGGCAAGCGCGACGCCAGCGAAGCGCCGTGGCTGCTGCTGCTCGAATTGCTGCAGCTGATGAACCGCGAAAAAGACTTCGAAGAAACGGCGATGGACTACTGCGTGACCTACGAAGTGTCGCCGCCCTCGTTCGAGGCGCCCGCCAACGTGGCCACCGCCGCCAGCGCGCGCGCGCCTTCCTCGTCCGACCGCTTCCTGCTGCCGGCCGTGATCGACGGCGCCAGCCCTGCCCTGTTCGACGCGATCGACGCCTACGCGGCCCAGGTCCAGAGCGTGGTGCTGGACTGCTCGCGCCTGGCGCGGGTCGACTACAGTGCCGCCAGCCTGCTGCTCACGCGCCTGCGCGCGCTTGCCAGCGACCAGCGCAACATCGAATTTCGCGATATGAACCATCTGGTCGCCGCACTATTCAAACTGCTTGGGTATACGGGCGTGGCACGTCTTTTTCCGCACAAATACTGAACGCAGCCCTTGCCTGCCAGCAAGGTGCGACGCCATATCTTGCAATTTCGTTTACCACCCCCATTTTTTGGGATGCTAGACAACTCAAAGGCAGATATATGGAACAATTTCACGGCACCACGATCCTGTGCGTGCGGCGCGGCAGTCAAGTCGCATTGGGCGGCGATGGCCAGGTAACGCTTGGCAATATCGTCATGAAAGGCACCGCGCGCAAGGTGCGCAAGCTGTACCAGGGCAAGGTGCTGGTCGGCTTCGCCGGCGGCACCGCCGACGCCTTCACCCTGCTCGACCGCTTCGAAGGCAAGCTCGAGAAGCACCAGGGCAACCTGCTGCGCGCCTCGGTCGAACTGGCCAAGGACTGGCGCACCGACCGCGTGCTGCGCCGCCTCGAGGCGATGCTGCTGGTGGCCGACCACGAATCGACCCTGGTCATCACCGGCAACGGCGACGTGCTGGAACCGGAAGACGGGATCGGCGCGATCGGTTCGGGCGGCACCTATGCCCAGTCGGCCGCCAAGGCGCTGCACGAGAACACCGAGCTGGCACCGGCCGAGATCGTCAAGAAGTCGCTCACCATCGCCGGCCAGCTGTGCATCTACACCAACTTGTCCCATATTATCGAAACGCTCGACTAATCGCTGCGAACACACCATGAACATGACACCCCTTGAAATTGTCTCGGAACTCGACAAACACGTGGTTGGCCAGGGCAAGGCCAAGCGCGCGGTCGCCATTGCGCTGCGCAACCGCTGGCGCCGCCAGCAGGTGGCCGAACCGCTGCGCCACGAAATCACCCCGAAGAACATCCTCATGATCGGGCCGACCGGGGTCGGCAAGACCGAAATCGCGCGCCGCCTGGCCCGGCTGGCGGAGGCCCCCTTCATCAAGATCGAGGCGACCAAGTTCACCGAAGTCGGCTACGTCGGGCGCGACGTCGACACCATCATCCGCGACCTGATCGACATCGGCATCAAGCAGACCCGCGCCAGCGAAATGAAAAAGGTGCGCCAGCGCGCCGAGGACGCCGCCGAAGACCGCGTGATCGATATCCTGGTGCCGCCGGCGCGCGATTTCGGCTTCAACGTGAGCGCCGCCAGCGCCGACCCGAAGGAAGGCGACAGCACGCGCCAGACCTTCCGCAAGCGCCTGCGCGAAGGCGCGCTCGACGAGCGCGAGATCGAAATCGAACTGGCCGAGGCCGGCCCCCAGATGGAAATCATGGCGCCGCCGGGCATGGAAGAGATGACCGAGCAGATCAAGTCGATGTTCTCGGGCATCGGCTCATCGCGCAAGAAGCCGCGCAAGATCAAGATCCGCGACGCCATGAAGCTGCTGGTGGACGAAGAGGCGGCCAAGCTGATCAACGACGACGAAATGAAGCAGAAGGCGATCCAGAATGTCGAGCAGAACGGCATCGTGTTCCTCGACGAGATCGACAAGATCGCCTCGCGCTCCGAAGTCGGCGGCGCCGACGTCTCGCGCGCCGGGGTCCAGCGCGACCTGCTGCCGCTGGTCGAAGGCACCACCGTCAACACCAAGTACGGCATGATCCGCACCGACCACATCCTGTTCATCGCATCGGGCGCTTTCCACCTGGCCAAGCCGTCGGACCTGATCCCGGAACTGCAGGGGCGCTTCCCGATCCGGGTCGAGCTCGAGTCGCTCTCGATTGCCGACTTCGAATGCATCCTGACCAGCACCGACGCCTGCCTGACCAAGCAGTACGAGGCCTTGCTGGCGACCGAAAACGTGAAGGTCGAATTCGCGCCGGACGGCATCACGCGGCTGGCCGAAATCGCGTTCTCGGTCAACGAGCGCACCGAGAACATCGGCGCGCGCAGGCTCTACACCGTGATGGAAAAGCTGCTCGAGGAAGTCTCGTTCGGCGCCAGCGAAAACAACGGCCAGGTGGTGTCGATCAGCGCGTCCTACGTCAACGAGCGGCTCGACAAGCTGGCCGAGAACGAGGATCTCTCGCGCTACGTGCTGTAATTACCATGGGAAGGAGACAGGGCCGTCATGGCTAACAAGGCACTGGCGACACGCCAGAAGATGCGCTTTCACGTGGAGCCGTCGCAGCAGGCCGGCAAGCCGCGCAATCCGTTCGCGGTCGCGGCCAGGCAGCGCTCGGCGGGCTCGCATGCAAAAGGTCCGGCTTCGCAGCGCCAGGGCGCAAAACGCGCGCTCGCCAAGATCAAGACCGAGCCGGAAGACTAGTCTTGCACGGCCCGCTCACCAGATCGGGCCGAGGAAGATATACAGCGCCCGGTTGCCGTCCTTGGTCGCGCCCGCGCCAAGATAGGTCGGCCCGAAGCGCGTATCGACCGACAGGAAGGCGCTCGCGGCCTGCTTGAGCGCCTTGCCGCGCAAGGGCAGCTCGCGGTCGAACCCGCCCCCCAGTTCGAACGAGAATCCGGCCCGCACGGCGCCGCCCAGCGTGACCGGCAGCACGCCCACGCGGCGCGCCATCACGAGCCGGGTAAACGCCGTTTTGCGCCCCTCGAGCGCATCGGTGGGCGTGCCCGACAGGCGCAGGAAGCCGCCCAGGCTGAGCGGCGCCGAGCCGCGCTGGGCGCGCGCGAATTCGCCATACACATGCCCGGCCCACGCCTCGGTGTGGAAGGCGCTCATGGCCAGCACCGACGAACGCGCCAGCGAAGGGCCGGTGTTGCCATCGCCCGATGAATGCTCGAACGCGGCGTCGACCAGGAACCCGCGGCTGGGAAACCCGAGCGAGTCGAGCGTATCGACGCGGTAGCGCACGAACAGGGTGGTATCGAGCGCGCGTTCGACCGGCCGCTCCGGGTTCTCAGGCACCACCACGCGCAAGCTGGCGCGCCGGCGCGTGAGGCCGGCCTGCAGGTCGCCCCAGGTTCCCAGCTCGCGCCCGAGCACCATGCTCGCCGCGTACCCGCTGTGCCCGACCCGCGCGGCGCGCCGTCCGATGCTGAACACGTCGCTGGAAAACGATCCGTACTGGGCCGATGGCGCCACATACCAGCTCGAACCGGGCCCGAGCGGCTGCCAGAACTGGATCGCGACATCACGCTTGTCGCCAATCCCCATCACGGTGCGCAGTTCCGCGCCCCAGGGATTGATCGAGGTGCGCACATGCATCAGTTTCAGCGCGAAGCTGTTGGCGTCGTCGAAATCGCTGGCCAGTTCCAGGCCGACCCGCAAGCGGCTGCTGGCCCACTCGGCCTCGTCGGCCTTGATCAGCACGGTGCGCTGCCCGGCTGCGTCGCTCACGTCGGTTTCGACGCGTTCCAGGTCGCCGCGCCCGTACAGGCGTTCGCCCGCCTCGCGCACCTGTTCCAGCGTCACCTTGCGCCCCTCCACCAGCCCCGACTGCACCTTGAGCGCCTGCGGGTTGATGGCGCCCTCGCTGTGCACCTCGAGGTGCGCCAGCGGCAGGCCGGCATCGGCCAGCGGCGGCGCGGCCAGCCGGCGGCCCTCGAACAGCGCGTAGCGGTCGGCGGGCAGCGCCAGCGGGGCGAGCCGCGCAGCCATCGCGCGCGCGGCGCGCTCGCCGGCGCGAATGGCGCGCTCGGCCTGCTTGAAGTCGAGGAAGCTGATGCCGTTCATCTCGGGTGCCAGCAGGATGTCGTCCGGCCGCAGTTCCCTGAGCGAGCGCTGCACGTTCTGTTCGGTGAGGATATTGAGCATCTGCTGGGCCACGCCGACCGCGCTGCCCAGCTCTTTTTCGGGCGCCAGCGGGGTGCCCACGTTGACCGCGATGACGATCTCGGCGCCCATGGCGCGCGCCAGGTCGACCGGCAGGTTGCGCACCAGGCCGCCGTCGACGACCAGCCGCTGTTTCACGCGTACCGGCGCGAACACGCCCGGCACCGCGAGCGAGGCGCGCATGGTCAGGAACAGCGGGGTGTCGTCCAGGTCCACCAGCTCGCCGCTCACCAGGTCGGACGCGACCGAGCGAAACGGCAGCGCCAGCTCGTTGACCGGCTTGTCGCGGGTGCCGGCCGGCAGCAGCTCGCCCAGCACCTGCTCGAGCGCGGCATTGCCGGCCGCGGCCGGCGGCAGCGATATGCCGTTGCGGTGCACGCCGAACTCGATGCGCGAGGGCAGCAGCACATCCTCCTCGCGGCGCCGGAACATCAGGTCGTCGCGCGGCGGGCGGTCGGCGATCACGCGGTCCCAGTCGGTGTGCAGCGCCATGCGTTCGAGGTCGGCGACCGAAGCGCCGGCGGCATAGGCGCCGCCGATCACACTGCCCATGCTGGTGCCGACCACGATGTCGACCGGCACGCGCAGTTCGCGCAGCACGCGCAGCACGCCGATGTGGGCCAGGCCGCGCGCGCCGCCGCCGGAGAGCACCAGCGCGATGCGCGGCCGTGGCGCCAGGTCCGCTGCCGCGGCGCCCGCGGCCTGGGGCAGCGCGCACGCATGGCCTGCCGCGGCCAGGCATACGCAGAAAACGGCAAGGGCACGCAAGGAAGTCATGACCGGAGCTCCTTTAACTGACCAACAGCGCGCCGCGCCGCGCTGGAACGATGCTGTACCCGGGCCGGCTTACTGGGCCGGCCGCTGCGCCCCCGCCTGCGGCACCACCGGGCGCACCGGCGCTGGCATCTGGACCGGCGGCGGCGCGGCGGTCGGCGTGCCCGCCGGTGGCGTGGCGGGCGGCGGCGCGGCCTCGGACGTTGTCAGCATCGGCGGCGTGGCGGCCGGCTGCGTGGCCGGCGCCGCTTCCGGAGCCGGGCTCGGCATGGGCTGCTGCGGCTCGGGCTGCGGCGCGGCGGCGCCGGGCGAGGACATGCCCAGGCCGGCCTTGCTGTCGGTGGCGATGTCGACGCGCTTGAGCACACCGCCTTCGGACAGCATCACGTAACGCGGATGCACTTCCTTGATCGAGACGCCGGGGGCGAGCTCCTTGCCCACCTTGAGCGCCTGTGGCGGCTTGCCCTCGGCCACCAGGATGGCCGCGCTGTCGCGTCCCGCTGCGATCACGCCGGTCAGCTGGTAGTTGGTGGCGAGCGCGGCGGCCTGGCCGCCGAACAGGCTGGCCGCGGCATCGACCGACGGTTCGGGCATCGCCGCCGGGGGCGCGGCGGCCAGCGGCCGCTGCTGCGGCCGGTACAGCTGCAGGGCCCAGTACGCGAGCGACGCCGCCAGCACGATCACGGCGAAAAAACTTAAGAGTAGAGGCAAACGCTTCATTTAAATCCGACTCCGGTTGAAACCCCGGCCTTCAGGCCGGAGCGCAGAGAATACCCGGCCTGAAGGCCGGGGTTTCACGTAGCGATTTGGGAGAGGATTCAAACCTCTTCCAAATCTTGTTTAGACGACAGGCCTGAAGGCCTGACGCACTTCAATTGTTCGGGTTCCTTGGGTTACCGCACCAGCTGATTGATTTCGATGATAGGCATGAGCACCGCCAGCACGATCAGCAGCACCACCACGCCCATCGCCAGGATCAGCACCGGTTCGAGCAGGCCCGCGATGGTGAGGGTGCGCCGTTCCAGGTCCTGCTGCTGCGAATTGGCCGCGCGCTCGAGCATGGCGGGCAGTTCGCCGGTGATTTCGCCGGCCCGGATCATGTGGATCAGCATCGGCGGAAAATGCTTTTGCGCCGACAGGGCGCGCGCCAGGCTGACGCCTTCGCGCACGCTGGCGCTGGCCTCTTCGACCAGCTCTTTCATGGCCACGTTCGAGAGCGTGTCGCGGCTGGTGTCGAGCGCGCGCAGGATCGGCACCCCGGACCCGGTGGTGATGGCCAGCGTGCTGGCAAAGCGCGCCGTGTTCAGGCTGCGCTCGAACTTGCCGTACACCGGGGCGGTGAGCAGCCAGCTGTGCCAGCGCCGCTTCAGGCCCGGGTCTTTCAGGGCGCGCCGCCACGCGAAGGCGGCCAGGATGATGGCGATCAGCACGTAGATGCCGTAGGCGCGCACGAAATTGGACACGCCCAGCATCATGATCGTCAGGATCGGCAGCTTCTGCTTGGTGTTGGCGAACACCGAGACGATCTGCGGCACCACGTAGGTCAGCAGGAAAATCACGATCGAAAACGCGACCACCGTGACGATGGCCGGATAGGTGAACGCGAGGCGCACCTTCTGCACCAGCGCATTGCGCCGTTCGATATAGTCGGCCAGGCGCGTGAGCACGCGCGCCAGGTGGCCGATCTGCTCGCCCGATGCGACCAGCGCGCGGTAGATCTCGGCAAAGTCGCGCGGGTGGCGCGAGAGCGCGTCGGAGAACGCCGCGCCGCCCATCACCTCGGACCGGATCGAGGCGATCAGGTCGCGCACGTAGGGCCGTTCGGCCTGCTCCAGCAGAGCGGTAAAGGCTTGTTCCAGCGGCAGGCCCGCCTCCAGCAGGCTGGCCAGCTGGCGCGTGAACAGGGCCAGCTCGACGGTCGACAGGCGCTCGCCGAAACCGCGGCTGCGGGCCACGCCGCTGGCGTCGACCTGAGCCGCGATCGCTTCCACCTCGAGCGGCGTCAGGCCCTGCGTGCGCAGGTCCGAGCGCGCCGAGCGCGCGCTGTCGGCATTGAGCACGCCCTTGCGGGTGGTGCCCTCGGTGTCTACGGCTTCATAGCGAAATGCTGGCATGATGCTGCCCCTAGTCCTTGGTCACGCGCAGCAGTTCGGCCTGCGTGGTGGTGCCGTCCCTGAGCCAGCGTTCGCCGTCCTCGCGCATGGTTTTCATCCCGGTCAGCTGGGCGGCGTGGCGGATGTCGGCTTCCGAGGCGCGGTTGTGGATCTGCGCGCGAATCTGGTCGGTGGTCTGGAGCAGCTCGTACACGCCGACCCGGCCCTGGTAGCCGGTGTGGCCGCACTTGTCGCAGCCGACCGCCTTCCAGTAGATACCGGCGTCCGGGACCTTGCAGTGCGGGCACAGCTTGCGCACCAGGCGCTGCGCCATCACGCCGAGCAGCGAGGACGACAGCAGGAACGGTTCGATCCCCATGTCGAGCAGGCGCGTGACGGCGGCGGCGGCGTCGTTGGTGTGCAAGGTGGCCAGCACCAGGTGGCCGGTGAGCGAGGCCTGGACCGCGATCTGCGCGGTTTCCAGGTCGCGGATCTCGCCGATCATGATCACGTCCGGGTCCTGCCGCAAGATCGCGCGCAAGGCCTTGGAAAAGCTCATGTCGATGCGCGCGTTGACCTGGGTCTGGCCCACGCCGGGCAGGTCGTACTCGATCGGGTCTTCCACCGTCAGGATGTTGGTGGTGGTCGCGTTCAGGCGCGACAGGGCCGCGTACAGGGTGGTGGTCTTGCCCGAACCGGTAGGCCCGGTCACCAGCACGATGCCGTGCGGCTGGCTGATCAGGGTATCGAACTGCGGCAGCAGCTCGCCGCTCATGCCCAGGTGGCTCAGGTCGAGGCGGCCCGCTTCCTTGTCGAGCAGGCGCAGCACGGCGCGCTCGCCGTGCCCGGTCGGCAAGGTCGAGACGCGCACGTCGACCGGCTTGCCGCCCACCCGCAGCGTGATGCGGCCGTCCTGCGGCAGGCGCTTCTCGGCGATGTCGAGCTGCGCCATGATCTTGATGCGCGAGATCAGCGAGGCGTGAATCGCCTTGCGCGGGCGCACGATGTCGCGCAGCGCACCGTCGATCCGGAACCGCACCACCGAGGTCTGTTCGAACGGCTCGATGTGGATATCGGACGCGCCTTCGCGCAGCGATTGGGTCAGCAGCGCGTTGATCATGCGGATCACCGGCGCGTCGTCGGACGATTCGAGCAGGTCTTCGATGGCCGGCACGTCCTGCAGCAGCTTGGTCAGGTCGAGGTCGGCGTCGAATTCGTCGACCACTTGCGAAGCGTCGCCGCCGGCGCCGGCATAGGCGCTGGCGATGGCCGCCTCGAGCTCGGAGCGCTCCATCGAGCGCAGGGAAATGCGGCCGAAGCGGCGCGACACTTCCGCAATCGCCGCGGGCGCGCTCGCGCCCGAGACCCAGACCTCGACCGTGTGTTCGGTTTCGTCGCTGGGGCGCGCCAGCACCCCGAAGTCGCGCGCGAAAGCGTAAGGCAGAAGATTGTTCATGGCTTGCTCGTCATTTTTTCGGGACCGGCTCCGCGGAAGCCGGAGTGGCCGCCGGGGCCGGCGGCATGGGTGCCATAGCGCCGCCCGCGGGCGGCTGGCCATTGATCAGTAACGGCAGCACCGGCGCCCCGAGATCGCGGATCAGGGGGCTGTCGGCGGCCGGTTGCGCGCTGATGCCGGAGGCGCGCATGTAGTCGTAGCGGTCGGACGCGATGCTGTTGCTCTGCTCCTTGCTGCGCACCACGACCGGGCGCAGGAAGATCATCAGGTTGGTTTTCTTGCGCTCGCGCGTCTGGTACTTGAACAGGTTGCCCAGCACCGGGATGTCGCCCAGGCCGCGCACCTTCTCCACGCCGTCGCCCTCGGTGTCTTCGATCAGGCCGCCCAGCACGATGATCTGGCCGTCGTCGGCGATCACGTTGTTTTCGATGACGCGGATGTTGGTGGTCACGCCGGCCACCGCGTTCAGGGTCGATTTGTCCACGCTCGAGGTCTCGTGGTAGATCGCCATCTTGATGGTGCCGCCCTCGGAAATTTGCGGGCGCACCTTGAGGGTCAGGCCGACGTCGCGGCGGTCGATGGTCTGGAACGGATTCGAGGCGGTGCCGCCGGCCGGCGTGGTGAACTGGCCGCTGATGATCGGCACGTTCTGGCCGACCTTGATGGTGGCCAGTTCGTTGTCGAGCGTGAGCATGTTCGGGGTCGACAGGATGTTGGCGTTGCCGTCCGTTTCGAGCGCGTGCGCCAGCGCGCCCAGTCCGAGCTGGCCGTTGATCTGCTTGAACAGGCCGACCGTAAAGCCGGGCCCCGGTATGGCGCCCTGTGCGATGGTGGCGATGTTGTTGGCCGGGCTCGAGGTGAACGACTGGAAGCCGCCGATGCGGTATTTGCTGTCCGAGTTGCCGGTCGCTCCCAGCCACTGGATGCCGAATTCGGATGCCTTGTTGGCCGTCACTTCGACGATCAGCGATTCGATATAGACCTGGGCCCGGCGCACGTCGAGCTGATCGATCACGGCGCGCATGTTGCGGTACACCGCGTCGCTGGCGGTGATGATCAGGGTGTTGGTCGACGCGTCGGCCTGGATGAAGCCGGCGCTGCTGGCGGCGCCGCCCGCGCCAGCGCCGCCCGGCTGCTGGCCCTGGGCCATGCCGGCCGCGATGCCGGCCTGCGCCTGCGCCTGCCCCTGTCCGGCCATGCCGCCCTGGCCGCCGGTGGTCGGCACCGAGCCGCCGGTGGTGCCGGTCTGCTGCTGCGGCAGCGCCGCAACGTCCGACGAGACCACGGCGCGCAGGGTCTGCGCCAGTTTGACCGCGTCCGCGTTTTTCAGGTACACCACATGCACATTGCCGGCCTCGGTGGTGGGCTGGTCGAGCTTGCCGATGAGCGACTTGGCGAGGTTGGCGCGCGCGGCCGATGGCGCGCGCACGATGACCGAGTTGGTGCGCGGATCGGCCAGCGCGGTAACGCGCCCGGAATCGCCGCCGGGACTGGGCTCCATCAGCCGGTTGACCATGCTCGCCATGTCGGTGGCGATCGCATGGCGAATCGGGATCACGTCGAGGTCGGCGGCCACCGGCGCGTCGAGCGCGGCGATGATCTTGGACAGGCGGCGCAGGTTGTCGGCGTAGTCGGTGATGACCAGGCTGTTGTTGCCCGGCTCGGCCATGATCGAATTGTTGGGCGAAATCAGGGGCCGCAGCACCGCCGTCAGGTTGGCCGCCGATTCGTACTTGAGGTGGTAGATCTGGGTGGCGATCTGGTCGCCCTTCACTTTCGAGCCGCCCAGCCCGACCTGGGTCGGGGATGACTGCAGCTTGGCCTCGGCTTCGGGCACCACCTTGGCGTAGCCTTCGCCGGTCACCACCGCATAGCCCTGCAGGCGCAGCGCGGAGGTAAGCAGGTTGAATGCCTGCGATTTGCTGATCGATTTCTCCGATACCAGCGTGAGCGTGCCCTTGACGCGCGGGTCGATGATGAAGGTCATGCCGGTATAGTGCCCGACCGCCTTGATCACCGATTCGATGTCGGCGCCCACGAAATTGAGCGCGGCCTGCTCTTCCGGCTGGGCCCACGCGGGGCTGCCCGCCACCGTGCAGCACAGGATGATGGCGGCGGCGATGCGGCGCAGGGTCGGCAATTCGATGGTGTTGTTTAGTTGTTTTTTCATTGTCTGAACTCTAACGCGATTATGTTTTTACCGTCCACCATTCGGCGCTGGCCCAACAGATTGAGGAGATTACCCAGCGTTTCTTCATATCCTTCGGCGGCCTGCGCCTGTCCGGAAAAACGGAAACGCCCGTTCTCGAGCGCCCCCTTCCCCGACAGGAGCAGGGCGCCGCGCACCGTACTCAAGTTCAACTGCGCCTGCTGGCCGCGCCAGTCCAGCGCCAGCTCGTAGCTGCCCAGCGGCGCGATGGGCGACATGCGCGAGCCCATGTCCGTCATCGACAGCACGGTGCGCCCGTTGACCGCCACCGTGCGCTGCATGCGCACCAGTTCCAGCGTGCTCCACGACAGGCGCAGCGTGCCGCTGGGTGCGAGCGTGTTCAGCGGCGCTCCCAGGCCGGCCAGTCCCGCCGCGGGCAGCAGCAGCGCACCCGGGCTGACGCGCCACTGCGACCAGCCGCCGGTGATCTGAACCGGCTGCGACAGCGCCCGCGGGTTTTCCAGCTCCAGGTCGACCTGGCCGAGCAGCGCCAGCGGCGACAGGCGCCACACGAAGCGCCCCGGCAGCAGCGGCGTGACGGCGCCATTGGCGCCCGGCGCACCGCCGACGAAAGCCGAGCCGCGCCAAAGCGTACCTTGCGCATCCCCCAGAGTCAAACGTCCGCCGGTTTGCCGTTCCACGGCCTGTCCCAGCCATGCGGCCGGCAGGAAAGCGAGCACGGTCAGTGCCACGGCCAGCGCAACGGCCGCCAACCATAGCACGGCGCGCTTCATCGCGCCCCCGTTCCGGCTTCATCGCTGTTCTGGCGCAGCGTGAGCGTGGCGTCGACCTGGCCCACCGCCGCCAGCGCGCTGATGCTGGCCTCCTGCACCGCGATCCGGTTTTCGCGGCGCTGCGCGTCCAGCCATGCGACCAGGCTGGCGAACGACACCCCGCTCAGGTCGAGCTTGGCCAGCTGGCCGGTCAGGGTGATCGCCTGCGGCACGATGCTGCGCGCGGCCAGGCTCGCTGCCAGGCTGTCGCGCGTCATCGGCACCACCTGGACCGCCGGGCGGGCCGCCAGCTGGCCCGCCTCGAGCGCCAGCGCCTGCAGTTCGGCCGCCTGCTGGCGCAGCTGCGGCACCTGTTTCTGCAGTTGCGCGCGCCCGCTGACGGCCGGATCGACAAACAGCGCATAGACCAGCGCCACCAGCACCGCCGCTGCGCCAACCGTGAGGAACTTGCGTTCCTGCTCGGTGCGCGCCAGCCAGAACACCGAGAGCCGCTCCTTGAGCTGGCTGAATGTGTTTGCGACGCTCATTGCTTGCCTCCTGTGCTGCGGATCTGCCATGTCGCCGGCGCCGTCTCGGTCAGGCTCAGGCCGCGCGCGGCCAGCGCGCCCCTGACCTGTCCGGCCATGGCCGGATCGAGCGTGTCCGGCTTGAGCGTCACGCTCAGGGCACGTTCGCGGTATGCCAGCGCGGCCACGGCCGGCTGGCGCGGCAGCGCGCGCCGGGCCTCGCCGAAGGCGGCGGCCAGGTAGGCGAATTCGTCGGGGCCGAGCTGGCCGCTGCTGGCCTTGGCGATGGCGACGTTGCGGCGCATCTGTGCTTGCGGATCGAGGATCACGGTTTCCTTAGGATAGGCGGCCTTGAAGATCTGCACCATCGACTGGCGCAAGGCGTCTGCCTCGCGCTTGAGGCGCAGCCATTCGATGTTCAGGCCGGCCAGGTTGACCACCAGCGCCAGCAGCGCGAGGCGCAGCGGCCAGCGCCAGCGCTTCCAGTTGCGCGCCTGGGCGCCGGCCGCGCCGAGCCCGGGCGCCAGGTCGAGCGAGGTGCTTTTCGAGCCGGCGATCCAGTGCTCCCAATGGTCGGCTTCGAGCGCGATGCCGGGCCCGGCGTCGGCGGCCAGTGCCTGGTACTCGCCCAGCTGTTGGTGCGGCACGTACAGCACCAGCGGCGAGTCGCCCGCCAGCGCGCGCACGGTCTGCAGCGCGCTGGCCGGGGTGCCGGCCAGCGCCAGCCCCAGTCCTTCGTACAGCGAATGGCGCAGCGTGATCTCGGAGGCGCCGATGGCGGCGCTCACGCTGCCCGGCTGCAGCGGCAGGCAAAGCTGGGCCGGCAGCGCCGCCACGCTGCGCGCCCCATGCGCCAGCAAGGTCCGAACCAGCGGCTCGAGCCAGGCGCGCTGCACCACGGCGATCGAGCGCATGCCGTCCGCGGACTGCGCGGGAGCGGCCACCAGCACGCATTCGGAAGGGTCGCCCAGGATCTGCTCCTCGACCAGGCCAGGCAGGGCCGCCTTCAGGCGCGCGTGCGACAGCGGCGGCACTTTCACGTGCAGCAGCGTGACATCGGCCGCCGCCAGCAGCAGCACCACGCGCCGGCTGGCTGCGACCAGGTCGCCCATGCTCCTGAGCGCGCCCTCGCCCTGCTGCACCACGGAGCCGCCGTCGCTCACCAGCGCGAACTGCGACAGCGCGCCCTCGCCTTGGGCGCGGGCCGGATGCCGGATATATAAAGTAGTCAAACGGTCCTCTTTCTTCTAGTTTTGCCGTATCCAGACCAGAGTGGGCGCTCCGGTGCCGCTCTGGCGCTTGATCAGCGCCTCGGCGTCGAGTGCCGCGCGGTCGAGCCGTATCCTGCTCTGGACCAGGAACTGGTCGCTCTTCACATCGGCGCTGTCGGGGGCCAGCGTCTTGCCGCCCAGCTCACTGGTAAAATATTCAATCCCCCGGTAGTGGGCCTGCTTGCGGCGCACCACCAGCGATGCCGCCTCGGCAACCGAATAATCGGGCACCAGGGCCGCCAGCACTTCGGCCGGCGCGGTGTTGACGTTCACCTTGGACGGCTCCGGCAGCACGATCGCAAAGTCGTGCAGCTTGGCCACCATGTCGACCGTGTAGCCCGGGACCGACAGCAGGTCGTCGAGCCGTGTAAACTCGATCGGCAGGCCGTTCAGCGGCGCCTGCCCGGGCGTGTCCTGCGTCCCGCCGCCCGCCGTGGTCGCGACGCTTTGCGTGTTGGCGATCGCCGCCGCGGTGCGCTCGGCCAGGTTCGGGTCGAGCCGCAGGTTCTGCAGCAGGCGCTTGTAGATACCCACCTGCACCGGGTCCGGCACGCGCTGCTTCGCCAAATTTGTCAGATTGTAACGCGAGCTCGCGTCGATGATGCGCCCCGACAGGGTCGCATCGAAAACTTCGCCTTCCACCCGCTCGCGCTCGATGTACTGGTCCAGCCGGGTTTCGGCCAGCGGCGTGTTCCACACATGGTCGAGCGCGGTCACGTTGGCATGGTCCCTGGCGTCCTGCTGCAGCACCAGGCTGGCCCAGTCCAGCGCTCCGCGCAAGATCCATTTGGTCTGCAGGTGCAGGCGCTGGTTTTCCATCGAACGCACCTGCACCTGCTGCTGCCAGAACAGGCTGGCGACGATGGTCACGGCCAGCGTGGTGAGCAGCAATGCGGTGATGACGGCAACCCCGCGCTGGCGCCTGAGCATCACAGCCCCCCCAGCAGGAAGGCTTTGCTCATGGGCGCCGCCTGGCCCTGCACCTGCAGCGCCACCTGCAGCCCGGCGGGCGGCGGCGCGAGGTCGGCCGGCAGCGGACCCTGGGTCGGCGTCGCCTGCACCTTGGGGGCGTTCGCCAGGCGCCAGCCATTGTTTTCCCACACCTGCACCACCATCGCGCTCACTCCGGACTGCAAGGTCACCGCCGGCGTGGTGTCGGCGTCGCTGATGGCGGCCTTCCACAGTACGTCGAGCTCGACCAGGTCGCGGGTGGCGGCCGATTCGCGCCGGGTCAGCACGCCCTCGCGGATGCGGTAGGCGATCACCTGCAGGCGCGCCGGCTCGTTTTCGGTATAGGAGTTGCGCACCAGCGTCATGCGGTCGGCGCCGGCCAGCAGGTAGGGGCGGTTGCGCAGCAGGCGCTGGCCGGTCAGGTGTTCGCAGTCGTTTTGCATCTGTGCGAACGCGAGCTGCATGCCGCGCGTCGTTTCCATCTGCTCGGTCAGCGCGATGCGGGCGCGCACGATGCCGTCCAGCCCGCGCCAGCCCAGCACCGCGACGATCGCCAGGATGCTGATCGCAACGAGCAGTTCAACCAGGGTGAATCCGGAGCGGCGCTTCATAGCTGGTTCATGACCAGTTGGACCAGCTTGATGATGCGGCGCTCCGGATTTTCCGCATCGAACACGCTGACCTCGACCCGGCGCAGGCGCGGATTCGGGCTGGCCAGCACCTCTTCCTGGCACACCAGGCGCAGGTCGCCTTGCGGGCAATCGAAGGACTGCTTGCCCACGCTCGGAAACTCCTTGGCCAGGCGGATCTGCACCAGCCGGTTTTCGGCCGACCAGGTGGCCATCATGGCGCTGCGCAGGCCGCTGCTGTTGGAGGTCAGGCTGCCGACCGCGCGCAGCGAGGCGCCCAGCGCGGTGCCGACGATGACGAGCGCGACCAGCACTTCGAGCAGCGTGAAGCCGGCGGCGCTGTTGGTGGCGAGCTTGAAAGGGCGCATGCTCATTCGACCGTGAAGTGACCGATGCCGTCGGCGCGGATGGCGACCGTGCGCTCGCCATTGCGCAGCGTGAGCACGAAGGGCCGGTCGACCGGCTCGCGCCCGAAAGTGATGCGCAGGCCGTTGGCGGCGGCGCCGGCGCCGGGCGGATCGAGCTGCAGCGCGACCGGCGCGCTCTTGAAGGCGCGCTCGCGCAGCAGGTCGTCCTGGGTGATCGGGTCCCAGCGCGTCTCGTTGCGCACCAGGAAGCGATAGCGTTCGGGGTCGGCTTCGAACGCGACCAGGCGGTTGCGCACGATGGCTTCGTCGCGCGCCAGCTGCAGCAGCAGTGCGATGCGCTGCGCTTCGGCCTGCAGGCTCTGCTGCGGACTAGGCATCGCGTTGAGCGAAACCAGGCCGAGCGTGATCCCGATGATGACCAGCACGACCATCACCTCGACCAACGTGAAACCGCGCGCTGCGCGGACCGGCCGCAATGGCGACAAGGGCGCTCCTAGTTCTCCCACGAGCCGATGTCGGCATCCTCGCCGGCGCCGCCGGGCTGGCCGTCCGCGCCCAGCGAAAACAGGTCGACTTCGCCGTGGATGCCGGGCGAAAGGTATTGATAGGCGTTGCCCCAGGGGTCCTTGGGCAGTTTTTCGACGTAGCCGCCGGACTTCCAGCCGTTGGCGGCCGGCCCCGAACTGGGCTTGACGATCAGCGACTGCAGGCCCTGCTCGCTGGTCGGGTAGCGCTGGTTGTCGAGCTTGTAGAGCTTGAGCGCCTGCATCAGGGTCGCGATGTCGACGCGCGCCGCGGTCACCCGCGATTCGCCGGTGCGGCCCATCAGCTTGGGCACCACCAGGGCGCCCAGGATGCCGATGATGACCACGACCACCATGATCTCGACGAGGGTAAAGCCGCGCGCAAGGCGCCGGCGCATCGGGCGGGTTGAAGCAATAGTCATAGTTGATTTAAACCGATAGGTCGATAATGAATGCAGAGTATAAGGCCGAATTGCCCGGCCCACACCGACTGCGAAGGAACAATTGTAAGGCAGCGCAAGCGCACATGGCCACGCGTAATTGCTCTGGCAAGCTGGACGCGACAAGGGTTTGATCCCGCGCAAGGGGAAGACCGCCTTTCGGGGGTGGGCCATGGCGCCAACCGGGCAGCTGCGTGTGGCGCTGCTGCCCTGGCCAGGCGCCGATCGCCATAACCTGAAAGAACATTTCATGGCGAAGGCAAAAATGAAATTTTATTTCAGCATGGCCTGGGCGGCGCCGCACACGGGACAGGCGGCGTTGCGCTCGATCCTGATGCTGGTCCATTCCATCTCGCGCCCGTCGAGCAGCAGCAGGCGTCCGGCCAGCGAGCTGCCCACCTGCATCAGCAGCTTGAGCGCCTCGGCCGCCTGCATCGCGCCGATCACGCCGACCAGCGGCGCGAACACGCCCATGGTGCTGCAGGCGACATCTTCGAACTTCTGGTCCTGCGGGAACAGGCAGGAGTAGCACGGCGAGGCGGCGCTGCGCGGGTCGAACACGCTGATCTGGCCGTCGAACCGGATCACCGCGCCCGACACCAGCGACACCGCGTGCGCCACGCAGGCGCGGTTGACCGCGTGGCGGGTGGCGAAATTGTCGCTGCAGTCGAGCACCACCCCGGCGCCCTGCACCAGTTGCGCCAGGCGCGCGTCGTGCGCGCGTTCGCGCAGCGCGATCACGTCGATCTCGGGATTGATCTGGCGCAGCGCCTCGCGCCCCGACTCGGCCTTGGGCTGGCCCACGCGCGCGGTGGTGTGCAGGATCTGGCGCTGCAGGTTGGTCAGGTCGACCACGTCGTCGTCGACCAGCGTGATGCGCCCGACCCCGGCCGAGGCCAGGTACAGCGCAGCAGGCGAGCCCAGCCCGCCGGCGCCGATCACCAGCGCACTGGCCGCGAGCAGCCTGGCCTGGCCCTCGATGCCGATCTCGTCAAGCAGGATGTGGCGCGAATAGCGCAGCAGCTGGTTGTCGTTCATGGCGCGCGCAGCATCATTGCCGCGGCCATCATTTGGCGCCCTCCTTGGGCAGCTCGGGCAGCTTGACGGCGGGCGCCGGCGCGCCCTCTTCAGTCGCCTTGGCCGGCTTCGGCTCGACTTTCGACAGCAGCACCGGCATGCCCTTGAAGTGGTTCATGGCCTGGGCCAGCTGGAAATCGTCCTTGCCGCCGAAGTCGAGCGGCTTGCGCTTGCGCAGCGCCGCCTGGGCGCGCTGTTCTTCCTCGCGCTCGTCGCGCCGCGCGCTGGCGGTCTCGACGGCCTTGCCGCCTTCGTTGCTCAGGTGCCGGTCCAGGTCCGCTTCGCGCACATGGCGCCCGCCCAGCGGGTCGCCCTCGGCGGTTTCGTCGACCATCAGGTCGGGCACGATGCCGCGCGCCTGGATCGACCGCCCTTGCGGCGTGTAGTAGCGCGCGGTGGTCAGCTTGACGGCGGTGTCGGCGCTGAGCTGGCGCAGCGTTTGCACCGAGCCCTTGCCGAAGGTCTGGGTGCCCATGATGATGGCGCGCTTGTAGTCCTGCAGCGCGCCGGCCACGATTTCCGAGGCCGAGGCCGAGCCGGTGTTGACCAGCACCACCATCGGCACCGTCTTGAGCGCGGCCGGCAGCTTGGCCAGCGGGTCGCCCGGCGCGCGCCCGGCATAGAACTCGCGCCGTCCGTAGAAGGTCTGGTTCGAGTCGCGCAACTGGCCGATGGTCGAGACGATCGGCTTGTCCTTGGGCAGGAAGGCGGCCGACACCCCGATCGCGCCGGGCAGCAGGCCGCCCGGGTCGTTGCGCAGGTCGAGCACCAGGCCCTTGAGGTTGGGCTCCTGGGCGTACAGCGCGCTGACTTTTTTCGCCATGTCGTCCAGGGTCTGCTCCTGGAACTGGCTGATGCGCAGCCAGGCGTAGCCGGGCTCGATGATTTTCGCCTTCACGCTGTGCGTGTGGATCTCTTCGCGCATCAGCGGCACCACCCAGGGCGCGTCCTCGCCCTTGCGCGCGATGGTCAGGGTGACCTTGGTGCGCGGCGCGCCGCGCATTTTCTTGATCGCCTCTTCCAGCGACAGGCCCTTGATCGGGGCGCCGTCGATGCGGGTGATCAGGTCGCCCGGCTTGATTCCTGCGCGAAAAGCCGGCGAATCCTCGATGGGCGAGACGATCTGCACGTAGCCGTCTTCCATCGACACTTCGATGCCGAGCCCGACGAAGCGGCCCTGCATGCTGTCGCGCATTTCCTTGAACGCTGCCTTGTCGAGGTAGACCGAGTGCGGGTCGAGCGAGGCGACCATGCCGCTGATGGCCTCGGCCAGCAGCTTCTTGTCCTGGACCGGCTCGACGTAGTCGCTCTTGATGAGCCCGTAGACGTCGGCCAGCTGGCGCAGTTCGTCCAGCGGCAGCGGGCCGTCCGCGCCTTGCTGCGCGTAGGCGGTGAACTGCAGCGACGCGGCCATCCCGGCCAGCGCGCCCAGCCCGATCAGAGCGATACTTTTGACTTTCATGCGCATGATTACCCGAGGTTGGAAAACAGAAAAGCGCCCCGCCCTAGAACCGGATCCAGCTGGCCGGGTCGAATTCCTTGCCGCGGTGGCGTAGCTCAAAGTATAGCCCCGATTCTTCGTTACCGCCTGTGTTGCCGGCGCTGGCAATCGAATCGCCGCCCTTGACGGCGTCGCCCTCGTGCTTGAGCAGGGCCTGGTTGTTGCCGTAGATGCTAAGGTATTCGCTGCCGTGATCGATGATGATCAGGTTGCCGAAGCCGCGCATCCAGCTGGCGAACACCACGCGGCCGGCCGCCACCGCCTTGACCTCGCTGCCCTCGTCGGCCTTGATGAACACCCCCTTCCAGCTCGGCCCGCTGCCGCGCTTGGCGCCGAAGCGCGCCCCCAGCTTGCCGAGCACCGGCGCGCGCAGCTTGCCGCGCAGGCTGGCGAACGCGCCTTCGGGCGCGGCTGGCCCGAGCGCGATATCGGCCGCCCTGGCCGCTTTTTCCTCGTCGCGCGCGGCCTGCGCCTGCTGCGCGCGCTCCGGTTGGTCCGCGTCGATCGGCTCCGGCTTGAACGGAACCGCCGGCTTGGCGTCCGGCCTGGCCCCTTGCGCGGCCTGGCGCTCGCGCTCGGCACGGATCCTGGCCTCGGCCAGCGCGCGCGCCTCGGCCCTGGCCTTGGCCGCCGCCAGCGCCTGCGCCTCGCGCCGGCGCTTGGCCGCCGCGGCCGCTTCGGCCTGCTCCCGGATCAGCTGCGAGAGCTTGTCGACCAGGCCGGCCATGCGCTGCTCGTCACGCTCGAGCTTGCCGACCTGCTTGCGCTGCGACAGCAGCCGTTGCGACAGCTTGCCAAGCAGGCTGGCGCGCTGCGCCTTTTCCTTTTCCAGCAGCGCCTTCTGCTCGCGCTCTTCCTGCGCGATTTCTTCCAGCTCGGCCTTGGCGTTGCGCGCTTCCTGCTGGTTGGTCTCGATCGCCGCCAGATTGCTGCGCAGCGAGTTCAGCAGGCGCGCCTGGGCCTGCGACACATAGGCCATCAGCTGCAGGTCGCGGTTGATGCGGTTCGGGTTGTCGCCCGACAGCAGCAGCTTGATGCGGTCCTCGTTGCCGGCCATGTAATGCTCGCGCAGCAGCGTGGACAGCTGTTTTTTCTGTGCCTCGACCGTCTGCGCGAGCTTGTCGCGCGTGGCCTCGAGTTCCTTGAGCCTTTGGTTGGTTTCGCCCTGCTCGGCGGCCAGTTCGCGCAGCGAGCGGTTGGCGTGCGAGATCGCCTCCTCCGACTCGGCCAGGGTATCGGCCGCGTCTTCGCGCGCATCCTCGGTGCGGCCGATGTCGCGCTTGAGGGTCGACAATTTCTGCGCGATGCCGGCGCGGGCCGCCTCGGCCTCGGCTTTTTGCTTGCTGCGCGCGGTGGCGGCGCTGGCGCCGGGCATGGCCAGCGCCAGGGCGATGCACAGCAAGGCCCCGGCTGGTAACAGCTTCAAGTCATGGTGCAAAACTTACTTGGCCTTCCCTTGGTTGGCCACCGCCTGCATGGCGGCCGCTACCGCTTCATGGTCGCCCAGGTAGTAGTGGCGGATCGGCTTCAGGTCGGCGTCCAGTTCGTACACCAGCGGCTGGCCATTGGGAATGTTGAGGGCCACGATGTCCTCGTCGCTGATGCCGTCGAGCATCTTGACCAGGGCGCGCAGGCTGTTGCCGTGGGCCGAGATCAGGATGCGCTTGCCGGCGCGGATGGCCGGCGCGATTTCCTCGTCCCAGGCCGGCATCACGCGCGCCACGGTGTCCTTCAGGCATTCGGCCAGCGGAATGCGCTCTTTCGGCACCGAGGCGTAGCGCGGATCGTCAAACGAGGTGCGCTCGTCGTCCTCGGCCAGGGCCGGCGGCGGCGTGTCGTAGCTGCGGCGCCATGCCAGCACCTGCGCGTCGCCGTACTTGGCGGCCGTTTCGGCCTTGTCCAGCCCCTGCAGGGCGCCGTAATGGCGCTCGTTCAGGCGCCAGTCGTTCTTGATCGGCAGCCACATCAGGTCCATCTCGTCGAGCGTGATCCACAGGGTGCGGATCGCGCGCTTGAGCACCGAGGTGTAGGCCAGGTCGAAGCCAAAGCCGGCCTCCTTGAGCACCTGGCCGGCGCTGCGCGCCTCGAGCGCACCCTTGTCGGTCAGGTCGACGTCGACCCAGCCGGTGAAGCGGTTCTCGAGGTTCCAGCTGGACTCGCCATGGCGCATGAATACGATTTTATACATGAGAAAATTTTCAAAAGGTGGAGAAAAGGGGCGTCGAAACACGGAAAACGAGGCGTTTTTATTCAGATCCAGCTTCTATTTTATAATGCGCGGATTGACTTAAACCATTGGAACCTTCGTGAAATTCATTCTTGACCACATTTTTATCGTCAGCATCGTCATCCTGTCGGGTGGCGCCCTGCTGCTGCCGGCCCTGCGCCCGGGCGGCAAGCGCGCGTCCGTCCTGCAGGCGACCCAGCTGATCAACCGCGGCAAGACCACCATTCTGGATGTGCGCCAGCCGGCCGAGTTCGCAAACGGCCACGTGCGCGACGCGAAGAACATTCCGCTGGCAGACTTGTCATCGCGCATCGGCGAACTGGACAAGTCGAAAACCAGGACGCTCATCGTGGTGTGCCAGCAAGGTGCGCGCGGCGACAAGGCGGTCAAGCAGCTCCAGGCAGCCGGATTTGAAGACGTGTTCAACCTTGATGGCGGCTTGGCCGCATGGCAGGCCGCCGGTCTGCCGGTATCGAAGTAAGCGATAGGAAGGAACGATTATGACAGCCCATGTTGTGCTCTACCATACTGCGATGTGCCCGTACTGCGTGCGCGCCGAGCGCCTGCTGGAAAGCAAAGGCGTGACCGACATCGAAAAGATCCGGGTCGACCTCGATCCCGAACAGCGCGTCGTGATGATGCAAAAGACCGGGCGCCGCTCGGTGCCGCAGATCTATGTCGGCGACACCCACGTCGGCGGCTTCGACGATTTGTATGCGCTCGATCAGGCCGGACGCCTCGATCCCTTGTTAAATGGGGCCTAGCACGCCGGCCGCTGGGCGCGGGCGCAAAACTACTTGAACCGAAAGCATTTTGATACAATTGCATCGCGTTTGATTTCAGCCTGATTGAACCCATGACAAGCACATACCGAGCGGCGCAGCCGTTCCCCCAACTCTCAACGAAAGCGTTCCATGTCTGACGAAACCCTGCAACCCGTATTTCAAATCCAACGCGTCTACCTGAAAGACATGTCGCTAGAGCAACCGAACTCCCCGGCCATCTTCCTCGAGCAGGAAGCGCCGCAGATCGAGGTATCGCTCGACGTGGGCGCCGAAGCGATCGCCGAAGGCATCTACGAGTCGACCGTCACCATCACCGTGACCGCCAAGGTCAAGGACAAGGTTGCGTTTCTGGTTGAAGGCAAGCAAGCCGGCATTTTCGAAGCGCGCAACATCCCTGAAGATCAAATGGATCCGCTGCTGGGGATCGGCTGCCCCAACATCGTCTACCCTTACCTGCGCGGCAACATCGCCGACATCATCACGCGTGCCGGCTTCCCGCCTGTGCACCTGGCGGAAATCAACTTCGAAGTGTTCTACCAGCAACGTCGCCAGGCTCTGGCCGAAGCGGCAGCGGCAGCACCGACAGCCGGCGCGCCAAACTAAGCGGCAGGCAGGGCGGGCGCGCCTCACGGCCGGGTCTGAACCGGCCGAGCCTGCTTTTCGGCGTGCCCGCCCTCCAGCAAACCACTCGGCGAGGGCCCGCAATGACATGTCAGCGTTTTTTAGCAGGCGCAGCGCTGCTGCTGGCATGCGCAGCCGGCCACGCCTTCGATTTCAAGACCGTCGGCGCGGCCCCCGCCATCCTGTACGACGCGCCCTCGCTCAAGGGCGGCAAGCTGTACGTCGCCCCGCGCGGCATGCCGGTCGAGGTGGTGCTCACCTACGACGACTGGGTCAAGGTGCGCGACGTCAATGGCGACCTGTCCTGGGCCGAGTCGGCTGCCCTCAGCCCGCGCCGCAACGTGGTGGTGCGCAACGCCAACGTCAAGCTGCGCGCCGCGCCCGATGACGGCGCGCCGGTACTGATGAGCGCCGACAAGGGTGTGCTGCTCGAACTGGTCGACCCGGAAGTGACAAGCTGGGTCAAGGTACGCCACAAGGATGGCATCGCCGGTTTCGTCAAGGCGGCCGACGTCTGGGGCATCTGATTCACCACGTCTGGGCATTCATGCAAGCATCTTCCAACACTCCCCGCAGAATCACCGTTCTTGGCGCCGGCGCCTGGGGCACGGCCCTCGCCATGCTGCTCGCCGCGCGCCACGACGTGCTGCTGTGGGGCCGCGACCGGCCCGCCATGCAGGCCATGGCCGAGACGCATGAAAACAGCGGCTACCTGCCCGGCTTCACGCTGCCGCCCGCGCTGCGCGTGAGCGCCGATCTCGAGGCCGCGCTGGCGCACGTGACCGGCGCCTCGCCAGCCGCGGCGCCGCTGCTGATCGCAGCCTGCCCGGTGGCTGGGCTGCGCCCGCTGCTCGGGCAGCTCAAAGTCTACCCGATTCCCAATATTATCTGGCTGTGCAAGGGCTTCGAGGGCGACAGCGGCCTGTTGCCGCACGAAGTGGTGCGCGCGGTACTGGGCACGCAGGTGCCCGGCGCGGTGCTGTCGGGCCCCTCGTTTGCGCAGGAGGTCGCGCGCGGCCTGCCGTGCGCGCTGACGGTGGCCTCCGAATCCGAGGCACTGCGCGAGCGCGTGGTGGCAAGCGTGCATGGCGGCAACATGCGGGTGTATTCCTGCGACGACCTGATCGGCGTGGAAGTGGGCGGCGCGCTCAAGAACGTGCTGGCGATCGCGACCGGCGTGGCGGACGGGCTCGGGCTCGGGCTCAATGCACGCGCCGCGCTGATCACGCGCGGGCTGGCCGAAATCACCCGGCTCGGGGTCGCGCTGGGGGGCAAGGCCAGCACCTTCACCGGGCTGACCGGCATGGGCGACCTGATCCTTACCTGCACCGGCGACCTGTCGCGCAACCGCCGCGTCGGCCTCGCGCTGGCGCAAGGCAAGGCGCTCGACGTCATCGTTGCCGAGCTCGGACACGTGGCCGAAGGTGTGCCGTGCGCCAAGGCAGTGCGCGAACTGGCGCGCCGGCGCGGGGTGGACATGCCGATCACCGATGCGGTGGCCGGCGTGCTGTTCGACGGCGACAGCGCGCAGGCGATGGTGGCGCAACTGCTGGCGCGCGATCCGCGCGATGAAATGGCGTAAGTGCGTGGCGTAGGTGCGGCTCGCCTAGTTCGCCGAACCGAGCGGTTCGTCGGTGCGTTCGCCGCTCCTCGGGTGCGGCAGCAGGATCGTCAGCAGCGCCACCGAATCCTTCAAGGCGCGCACCGTGTGCGGCTCGCCGCCCGCCAGGAACAGCATTTCCAGGGGACGCAGGATGGTGCTGCGGCCATGCGCATCGAACGCGATCTCGCCTTCCAGGCACAACAGCGTCATCTCGCCGTCGACCTTATGCTCGGGCATCTCGCGCCCTTTCGGCAGCACCAGCCGGATCAGCTCCATGTGCGCTGTCTTGGTCAGCGCGACCGAGGTGAAATAAGCGATATCGTCATCGCCGCGTTGCAGTTCGATCCGTTCGCCCGATGTCGCATGTAGCAAGGCCATGTTCACTCCTGTAGGTTGTATGTTTCCGGTACGCCGCGCAGCCATGTGACCAGCGCAAATGCATCCTTCAGTCCACCCGCCAGCTGCGGCACCAGGCGTTCCGGCGCATTTAACGCGAGCTCGACCTCGGTCCACACAAAATAGCTTTTCAGCTTCAGGTATTCGATGTGCGGGTGGGCCGGGTCGAACCCCTTGGGCGCTCGCTGCAGCTTGTCTTCGGGCTGCAGGTCGCCGAAGGTCTGTCGCAGTTGCTTATTCTTCAGCACTTTGGCAAATCCTGTCGCATCGTTGACGACGTGCTGGCGGATCGCGCGCAGGCGCGGCGCAGGCGGCATGTATTCCCCGGCGCCAAACAGCAGGCGCCCGCCGCCCTGCTCGCCGCTTTCGATATGGAAGTAGTAGGTCGGCCCGCCCGCCGCGCTCGGGCGGCGCTGGTCGCGCGGCGTGATGCCGGCCGAAAAGCGCGTCTTGTAGGGGCTCTTGTCCTTTGAAAAACGGATGTCGCGGTTAATGCGAAACAGCGCTTTCTTGGGATTGCAGGCAATCACCTGCCGGTCGAACTTGCCCAGCTGCGAGATCAGTTCGGTCACGACGCAAAGAAACTCTTCGCGCAGGATATCGTAGCGCGGTTTGTTCATGATGAACCAGGGGCGGCGGTTGTTCTCGCCAAGCTCTTTCAGATATTGCGTCAGGTCGCGCAAGTGCATGCATCAGGTTCCGGAAAAAAAGGGAGGGAGCTGCTTATTCGGCGCGCGGCCGCTTGCCCACGTTCACTTCCAGCGTGGCCTCGCGGTTCTTGCGCAGCACCGTCATTTTAGCCTTGTGGCCGGGCGCCAGCTTGGCGATGAGGTTGAGCATCTCGCTGGTGTTCGACACCGGCTTGCCTTCGACCGCCAGCAAGATGTCGCCGGGCCGGATGCCGGCGCGGTCGGCCGGCCCGTTGCGCACCACGCCGGCGATGATGGCGCCCGACTTGCGTCCCAGCTCGAAGCTTTCGGCCAGCTCGGGGGTGATGTCCTGCGACTCGATGCCGACCCAGCCGCGCACCACCTGGCCGGTCTTGATGATGGCATCCATCACCGACTTGGCGGTGCTGACCGGAATCGCAAAACCGATCCCGACCGAGCCGCCGGTCTGCGAGTAGATCGCCGAATTGATGCCGAGCAGGTTGCCATTGGCATCGACCAGCGCGCCGCCGGAATTGCCGAAGTTGATGGCCGCGTCGGTCTGGATGAAATCCTCGAAGTTGTTGATGTGCAGGTTATTGCGCCCCACCGCGGAGATGATGCCCATGGTCACGGTCTGACCCACGCCAAACGGGTTGCCGATGGCGAGCACGACATCGCCCACGCGCGCCTGTTCGGCATGGCCGAGCGCGATCACGGGCAGGTTCTTGACGTCGATGCGGATCACGGCCAGGTCGGTTTCCGGGTCGGTGCCGACCACCCGCGCGGCGCTGCGGCGCCCGTCTGGCAGCACCACCTCGATCTCGTCGGCCGCGTCGACCACATGGTTATTGGTCAGGATGTAGCCGTCGGGGCTGACGATGACGCCCGAGCCCAGGCTCGACTGCTGCTCGTCCTCGGGGATGCGGTCGCCGAAGAACTTGCGGAAGAACGGGTCCTTGAGCAGGGGATGCTCGCCCGAGAGCGCCTTGCTGGTGAGGATGTTGACGACCGCCGGCATGGCGCGGCCGGCGGCGGCGCGGTAGCTGCCCGAGGCCGGCAGCGGCGGCGCCTCGAGCACGGCCACCGCGGAATTGCCCACCGTGCCGACCCGGGCGCCGGCGCCAGGGGCGCGCGCGAGCAATTCGGGCCGCATCACCACCACCACGAAATACAGCCCGAGGCCGATCGTCACGGCCTGCGCAAACAACAACCAGAAGCGTCGCATGGGGTGTCCAGACTGTCCTAGAGCGGGCGCGCCGCCTGTTTTTTCAGCGAATCGCGAATTTCGCGCAGCAGCAAGATATCCTCCGGCACCGCCGCCACTTCCTGCGCCGGCGCGCCGCGGCGCGCCTTGCTCACCAGCCGGACCATGAGAAAGATCACGAACGCGAGGATGAGGAAATTGAGCAAGATGGTGATGAAGTTACCATAGGCTAGCACGGCGCCGGCTTTCTTCGCTTCGGCCAGCGACAGGGCCGTGCTCTGGTTGTTGAGCGGCAAATAATAATTGGCGAAATCGAGACCGCCGAACAGCTTCCCGATGGGCGGCATGATGACGTCCTGGACCAGCGACTCGACGATCTTGCCGAAGGCCCCGCCGATGATGACCGCAACGGCCAGGTCGATCACATTACCGCGCATTGCGAACTGCTTGAAATCGCTCATCATCGACATCGTGGTCTCCATTCGAAATTGTGCAAAAATTGCATGACAATCATACTCCCGAAGCTGTTAGAAACCAAACTGCACGCCAGGGTTCCAGCTTAAGGAGGAGCGGCGCGCGAACCTGAGCCGGCGCTTCGGCCGCCAAATCGAGATTAAGGCGTTTTTGCGCGGGATTGGCATGAAAAAGGGCGCCGAAGGGCTTGATATGGATCAGGGGGAACATTTTTGCTTTAATTCGACTGCCGCTTCCCTTATAATTTAAGGTTGCTAGAAGCTCTGTACGCTTCTTAAGATTTCGCATTTTGACTGATTGGGGTGGGTATGAGTAACGAAAAGCAGGTCGATCCGGGCCGACGCGGCATGCTCGTCGCTACGTGCGCGGCGGGCGGCGTTGTCGGTTTGGCAACGGCGGGAGCCTTGGTAAGCACGTTTCAGCCGTCGGAGAAGGCGAAAGCCGCCGGCGCGCCGGTAGAGGTGGACATCGCCGGCATGCAGCCGGGCGAAATGAAGACGGTGGAATGGCGCGGCAAGCCGGTCTGGATCCTGCGCCGCTCGCCCGAAATGGTCGAGTCGCTCAAGAAGACCGATGCGCTGGTGGCCGACCCTGCGTCCGAGCGCGCCCCGGACGTCCTGACGCCCGAGTACGCCCGCAAGGACAACACCCGCTCGATCAAGCCGGAATACCTGGTGGCCGTCGGCATCTGCTCGCACCTGGGTTGCTCGCCCTCGTCCAAGTTCGCACCCGGCGCCCAGCCGAACCTGCCGGACGACTGGGCCGGCGGCTTCCTGTGCCCATGCCACGGCTCCACCTTCGACCTGGCAGGCCGGGTCTTCAAGAACAAGCCGGCCCCGGACAACCTCCAGGTTCCACGCCATATGTACCTGAGCGATACCCGCCTGGTAATCGGTAAAGACGAGAAAGGCGAAGCATAATCATGGCCGCTTTCAAAGAAACCAAATTGCCGGCCAATGCGCCGGTCGCGGCAAAAGCGCTGGGCTGGGTCGACGACCGCTTCCCGCTGACCAAGCTGTGGAACGACCAATGGGGCCAGTACTACGCTCCGAAAAACTTCAACTTCTGGTACATCTTCGGCTCGCTCGCGATGCTGGTGCTGGTATTGCAGATCGTCACCGGCATCTTCCTGACCATGCACTACAAGCCGGACGCGACGCTCGCGTTCGGCTCGGTCGAATACATCATGCGCGAAGTGCCGTGGGGCTGGCTGGTGCGCTACATGCACTCGACCGGCGCGTCGGCCTTCTTCATCATTGTCTACCTGCACATGACGCGCGGCCTGCTGTACGGATCCTACCGCAAGCCACGCGAACTGATCTGGCTGTTCGGCTTTGCCATTTTCCTGGCGCTGATGGCCGAAGCCTTCTTCGGCTACCTGCTGCCGTGGGGCCAGATGTCGTACTGGGGCGCACAAGTGATCGTGAACCTGTTCGGCGCGATTCCATTCATCGGCGACACCCTGTCGCTGTGGATCCGCGGCGACTACGTGGTCTCCGACGCAACCCTGAACCGCTTCTTCGCGTTCCACGTGATCGCGCTGCCGCTCGTCCTGCTGGGCCTGGTTGTCGCCCACCTGATCGCGCTGCACGAAGTCGGCTCGTCCAATCCGGACGGCATCGAAGTGAAGGAACACCTGGGCGCCGACGGCCACCCGCTCGATTCCATCCCTTCGCACCCTTACTACTCGACGCACGACATCTTCGGCGTGTCGGTATTCCTGGTGATCTTCAGCGCAGTCGTGTTCTTCGCGCCTGAAATGGGCGGTTACTTCCTGGAGTACAACAACTTCATTCCGGCCGACTCGCTCAAGACGCCAGCGCACATCGCGCCGACCTGGTACTTCACGCCGTTCTACTCGGTGCTGCGCGCCACCACGGCCGACTTCATGTACGTGCTGATGGCCGCCATCGCCGCCTACGTCGTGTTCATCTGGCTCAAGTCGCGCCTGTCGTTCAAGACCAAGGCCGCGATCGCCGTCGTCGCCCTGATCATGATCGTCGGCATGCTGCCTTCGGTGCTCGACGCCAAGTTCTGGGGTGTGGTGCTGTTCGGCGCGTCCGTGATGATCATTGCCGGCCTGCCATGGCTGGACCATTCGCCGGTCAAGTCGATCCGCTACCGTCCGCACTGGCACAAGTACGTGCTCATCCTGTTCGGCGTGTCGTTCGTGACGCTCGGCTACCTCGGCACCCAGTTGCCTACGGCCACCTTCACGATGCTGGCGCAGCTGTGCACCCTGCTGTACTTCAGTTTCTTCCTGTTGATGCCATGGTGGAGCACGATGGGCACGTTCAAGATCGTGCCGACCCGTGTAACGTTCCATCCGCACTAATTGACGACATCACAGCGAAAAAGGACATTTACATGAATTTTCCGAAAAAACTGATCGCCATGCTGGCCTTGCTGCCATGCCTGGCATTCGCAAGCGAAGCGGGTCATCCGCTGGACAAGGCGCCGGCGCGCGAGAGCCTGTCGTCCCTGCAGAACGGCGCCAAGCTGTTCGTGAACTACTGCCTGAACTGCCACGCGGCCTCTTCCATGCGCTACAACCGCCTGAAAGACCTGGGCCTGACGGACGAGCAGATCAAGAACAACCTGCTGTTTACCGCCGACAAGGTGGGCGAGATGATGACCACCGCGCTGCGCCCGGCCGATGCGAAAGCATGGTTCGGGGTGGTACCGCCGGACCTGTCGGTGATCGCACGCGCCAAGGCGTCGGGCGCCGGCACCGGTTCCGACTACCTCTACACCTACCTGCGCACCTTCTACAAGGACGACACCCGCCCGACCGGCTGGAACAACCTGATCGTGCCGAACGTTGCAATGCCTCACGCAATGTGGCAACTGCAAGGCGTGCGCACTGTCAAGATGGTCGAGGAAAAAGATCCACATGATCCAAGCAAGACCGTGCACAAGTTCGCCGGCTTCGAACAAGTCGCGCCTGGTACGATGACGGCGACCGAGTTCGACACCGCGACGGCTGATCTGGTCGGCTACCTCGAGTGGATGGCCGAGCCGGTTGCCGGCAAGCGCAAGCAACTGGGGGTATGGGTACTGCTGTTCCTGGCGTTCTTCTCCGTGCTCGCATGGCGCCTGAACGCCTCGTTCTGGAAAGAAGTTAAGTAAGACATTCATTGCCCGCTACCCGCGGGCAATCATTTCGGGGTGATTCGCTAGACGTTTCACCCCCTTTGTTTCTAAGGAACTATAAAAATGATGGTTCTCTACTCCGGCACCACGTGCCCATTCTCGCAACGCTGCCGCCTGGTCCTGTTTGAAAAAGGCATGGACTTCGAAGTGCGCGATGTGGATTTGTTCAACAAGCCAGAAGATATCTCGACCATGAACCCGTACGGCCAGGTTCCGATCCTGGTCGAGCGCGAACTGATCCTGTACGAATCGAACATCATTAACGAATACATCGACGAGCGCTTCCCGCATCCGCAGCTGATGCCGGCCGACCCGCTGATGCGCGCGCGCGCCCGCCTGATGCTGTTCAATTTCGAGAAAGAGCTGTTCGTGCACGTGCACGTGCTCGAGAGCGAACGCGCCAAGGCCAACGACAAGAGCCACGACAAGGCGCGGGCCGAGATCCGCGACCGCCTGACCACGCTCGCGCCGCTGTTCCTCAAGAACAAGTACATGCTCGGCGACGAGTTCTCGATGCTCGACGTGGCCGTGGCGCCGCTGCTGTGGCGCCTTGACCACTACGGCATCGAACTGTCCAAGACCGCGGCCCCGCTGATGAAATATGCCGAGCGCATCTTCTCGCGTCCGGCCTACATTGAAGCGCTGACCCCGTCCGAAAAGGTCATGCGCCGTTAATCGCAGTCCTGTTGCACGCCGGTTTCTGACGCCTTCGGGCAAATCGAAGTAAACTGGCGTGCAATCACGCATCACACCACCAATCAACATGCCAGACATCTCAACCAAGCCCTACATGCTGCGCGCCATCTACGAATGGTGCACCGACAGCGGCTTCACGCCCTATCTTGCCGTCAAGGTCGATGCGGCCACGACAGTGCCGATGGAATACGTGAAGAAGGGCGAAATCGTGCTCAACATCAGCTTCGGCGCCACCTCGGGCCTGAAGATGGACAACGAAGCGGTGCGATTCCACGCGCGTTTCGGCGGCGTTTCGCGCGAGATCTACGTGCCGGTCCAGAACGTGCTGGCGATCTACGCCAACGAAAACGGCCAGGGCATGGCGTTCGAAGTGAGCACCACGGCGGCCGAGAACCCGGCGCCGGAAGCGGCCAGCGAAAGCGCCGCCAGCACGCCGGCGCTTGCCTCCGTGCCGAGCGCGGCTGCGCAGGCGAGCACGACTGAGCTGGCGCAGCACCCGGACGACGACAAGGACCCGCCGAAAAAGGGCGGACGCCCGACACTGACCAGAATTAAATAATGATATAATTCGGGCCTCAAAAGTATCGCCGACTTAGCTCATTTGGTAGAGCAGTTGATTTGTAATCATCAGGTGGCCAGTTCGAAACCGGCAGTCGGCACCAGAATTTAGTAGGAAAATCAAAGGGTTACCCGCTTCGGCGCGTAACCCTTTTTTGCCTGAATTCACTTTGGGACACTGACGGGACATACCAGAAAAAATATGTGCGTCCCACAGCCAAATGAGTCCCTTGCGGACGGGCATCCACCAGTAGCGGGCAATCAGACACCCTCATTCCCGTATTGTTTGAGCAATATATGGGAGGGCGCCCATGGGAAAGCGCCACCGGTCCTCGCACGCCCGAGGGCAAGGCTATATCGAGCCGCAACGCTGCTGCAAAACCCGGCTCGGTCAGGACCCAGCTCAACGCTATTGCCGCCGAGATAAAGTCGGTCCAGTGCATGATAAAAAGGGCGGCAGCAAAGCGCAAGTAGTGTCGTGAGGGAGGGGCCGAGCGGGCCCAGGCGCGCGTCATGGACCTGCGCTCGGGCCGGTTGCTTTGGATGGGGAAGGCAGTGGTCTCCTCCTGGAAGGCAAGAGCTTGCGTAGCCGCAGAGGTCAGGCGCCAGAGCGCCATTGCCGAGAGCGCCGAGCGCACCCTGGTGGCCAAGTCGGGTGAGTTCGCCGAGGCTGCCCGTTCGGTGAACTACTGTAAGAACCGCGCCCAGAAGACCGAGAAGATGAGCAATGCGGCGGCCTGACATCGCCCGTTGCGCAGCGGCTCCGCAGGAATGCCGCGTTTAGTCGGTGGGAAGCGCATTCGTCGCCAAGGAGTGCAAGACTTCGCGGTCCTCGCGCATCAACTGTTCGGCCAGCGCCATCTGCCGCGTAAAGTCCGGGTGGCAATGGGTAATGAGTAATGAGTAATGCTCCGTCCGGCGCCTCAGTCAAACACAGGATGTCGCCATCCGTGACATGGAGCTTGGCCGCTGCGTCCCTGTCAAGGACTAGTCCTAGCTCGTCCCCCATCGTGATCACTTGACATGTCAGCATCGTATCCTCCGGTATCAACTGAGGACTATAGGACGACCGAGCAGGTTTAGCAAGCGAGCACGGCGGCACAACGTTACCAACCAACGTACGCTCATAAGCGTAAACTGATCATGCGTCGGTTTTTCGAAGCCTGTAGACATAATGTATTGGACCTGCCAGACCTTAAATGACGCGGGTTAAGCTTGAGGTTCCGTAGAAACCCAAGCGCAGAGCCGCAATTAAGGAGGCAGGT
>Ga0207975_100180_pt1 | contig 48349 bp, 43 predicted proteins | sample LakWasMe91_HOW11_2_FD_183913 | JGI IMG/M metagenome (GOLD analysis project Ga0207975, IMG submission 183913) | Freshwater sediment methanotrophic microbial communities from Lake Washington under simulated oxygen tension - Sediment Metagenome... | ecosystem: Environmental > Aquatic > Freshwater >...
CCTCTGGGGTGGTGGTGGTCGTGGTCGTTGTGGTTTCCCCTGTGGCGCCGCTCGTTGTGCCGGTGGTGCCGCTGGTACCCGATGTCTCTGCTGGCGCCGTGGTCGTGGTTTCGGTGGTTGCTGTCGTTTGGTCTTTCTTGCAAGCGCTCAGCATCGTGGCCATGACTGCCGCAGCCAGAAGGATTTTAGGTACTGTTTGTAGTGCTTTCATTGTGTTTACTCCTCGTTCACGTCAAGTTTGTTGCCGCTGCTTGCCCGGAGGCGGACAAGTGAAAGCGACGCCATTTCAGCCCCGCACCTGAGCCTGATTGCAACCCCCAGACGGGACCATCAGGGAACCGACGCAGCGAGACACGCGGCCCCGTTCAGTGCACGAATAAGACTGTAAAAATTAGACTTTGAACGCTTGCGCCAGTTCGTCAATTTGAGCGATTGGTGAGCAAATTGGCCAGCATGCCGATGCACCTTGATCGGCATCAAACGAATGCGCCTGCCGGCGCAAGCGCGGCCGCATGCAAGGCCTCAGGGACGCGCGCTTTGCGCCATGAGCGCCGGAACCTCGTTGGCGATTTCGCGCGCCAGGTAACCGAGCACGCCGAAGCGGGTGGCAAGTTGCTCGCCGGCCAGCGCATGCAGCGCGACGCCCCAGCAGCTTGCCTGCTCCAGGCTGGCGCCGCGCGCCGCCAGGCCGGCAATGATGCCGGCCAGGGTGTCGCCCGAACCGGAAATGGCCAGTCCGATGTTGCCCCCTTCGTGACGCCACATGCTCCCGTCGGGGGCGCTGATGAAAGTGCACGCCCCCTTGAGCGCGACCACCGCATTCCAGTTGCGCGCCGCCAGTTGCGCATGGCGCTCCGGGGCGCGCACGATCTCTTGCTTGGCGATCCCGGTCAGGTGCGCCATTTCGCCCGCGTGCGGGGTGAGCACGACCGGCAGCGCGAAGCGAAACGGTGCGCCTTCGGCGCCGTGCGGGCCGGGACCGGCTACGATGCCCATGGCACAGGCGTCGAGCACGACGGCGGCGCCATCGAGGCGGGGCAGCAGGGCGCGCACCAGCGCGGCCGTGGCTGGCTCGTCCTGCATGCCCGGCCCGATCAGGATCGCGTTGACCTTGTCGGCCAGCGGGTCGAGCTGGTCGGTCGCGTCGCGCGTGAAGCCGCCTTCGGCCGTTTCGCGCAGCCCGAGCACGCGCGCCTCCGGCATCGCCAGCGCGACCAGTTGCGCGACGCTCGCGCCGGTGGCGATGGTGAGCTTGCCGGCGCCGGCGCGCAGGGCGGCGGTGGCGGCCAGGATCACGGCGCCCGGCATTTCACGCGAGCCGCCCAGCACCAGCACATGACCGCGCTGCTCCTTGTCGCCATCGGCGGGCGGCAGCGGCAGCGGCCAGCCGCGCAGCATGGCGGCGTCTATATTAGTGAAGGGCGATTGCAGCGAGCTCGCATTCATCGGGCCGGAGCGCCTACGCTTTCGGAGCAACGGGCACATCTTTTTGCGCCGTGACGGTCGTGCCGGCCGCTTCCAGGGGGGTGACGAAATTAGTCAGGCGCAGCACCAGCTTGCCGTTCTTGCCTTGCGAGCGGTCGAAACTGTAGGACGTGACGGAGCAGTTGGGAACGTCCGCAATGCGGTCGAATTCGAGGATCTTCGATTCGTCGAGCCGCTCCAACAGGTAGCGGAAGCAATTGACGGTGACCTGATGGCCGACGATGAGCACCCGTTCGCGGCAGTACTCGCGCGTGATGGTGTCGAGCACGCTGCGCAGGCGCAAGATGACGTCGCACCAGCTTTCGCCGCCGGGCGGGCGGAAGTAGAACTTTCCCACGTGCTGGCGTTGTTCGAACAGTTCCGGATATTTGTGGGCGATGCCGTGCGAGGTGAGGCGGTCGATGACGCCGAATTCCTTCTCGCGCAGGCGCTCGTCGGACTGCACCACCATGCCCGGCGAGGTGCCCATGCGGCCCAGGAGGATGCGCGCGGTGTCGGCCGCGCGCACGTAGGGCGAGTGCAGCACCACGTTGGGCCGGGAGTGCGCCGGCATGGCGGCGAACCAGTCGGCCAGGTCGTGCGCCTGCTCGATGCCGAGGTCCGACAGCGGCACATCGACATCGCGCGTGGCGATATCGATGTGCAAGCCAGCGGCCGCCTCGGCGGCATCGCGCGCCACGTTGCCGGCGCTTTGGCCATGCCTGACCAGCCAGATTTCCTGCGGCCACTTTTGTTCCATTATCGGTCCGTCGTTCGTGTTGACACGCCGCCATGATGACGGATTAGGACACGGCTCAGCGCACGATAGGGCGTGCCTGTGGCCGCCGGACCGTTGAAATTGTGGCACTGCTCCAACGTTCGCGCGTGCTTATGTTGAAAATAAACGGGATAAGCGATTTACATCAAGATTCCCGGCAATAGCGCGCCGAAGCTGAGAATTGCTGGCGCAACGCTCACCTATAATTTCTCGTTTATAGATATTTTTTTACGCGCGCGCGGGAATCAGGCGCGCCGACAGGAGAAATTGCATTGAAGCCAACTGATACCGGACGGCCGGACCACTTTCACAAGGTCGTCAGCTGTCAATGGACATGCCCGGCCCACACCCCCGTCCCCGAATATATCCGCCTGACCGCCGAAGGCCGTTATGCCGATGCCTACATGATCAATTGGCAGGCAAATGTGTTCCCGGGCGTGCTCGGCCGTGTTTGCGACCGCCCCTGCGAGAGCGCCTGCAGGCGCATGCGGGTGGAAGATGGACAAAGCAAGGAGCCGGTGGCGATCTGCCGCCTGAAGCGCGTCGGGGCCGACAACAAGGGCGACATTCGCGCGCGCCTGCCTGAAGTCGCTCCCGCCAACGGCAAGCGCATCGCCTGCATCGGCGCCGGCCCGGCGTCGCTGACCGTGGCGCGCGACCTGGCCCCGCTCGGTTACCAGCTTACCGTGTTCGACGGCGAAAACAAGGCCGGCGGCTTCATGCGCAGCCAGATTCCCAAGTTCCGCCTGCCCGACACCGTGCTCGACGAAGAGACCGGCTATGTGCTCGAGCTCGGTGTGGAGTTTCGCGCCGGCGAGCGCATCGACAGCCTGAAGGCATTGCTCGGCCAGGGCTACGACGCGATCTTCGTCGGCAGCGGCGCGCCGCGCGGGCGCGACCTCGACATTCCCGGGCGCAAGGAAGCGGGCGCGCACATCCACCTCGGGATCGACTGGCTCGCTTCGGTGTCGTTCGGCCACGTCGACCGGATCGCACGCCGCGTGATCGTGCTCGGCGGCGGCAATACGGCAATGGATTGCTGCCGTTCCGCGCTGCGCCTCGGGGGCGAAGACGTCAAGGTCATCGTGCGCTCCGGGTTTGCGGAAATGAAGGCGAGCGCGTGGGAGAAGGAAGACGCGCAGCACGAAGGCATCAGCTTCATGAACTTCATGGTGCCCAAGGAGTTCACCCACGAAAACGGCAAGCTGACCGGCATGGTGTTCGAGCAGGTCAAGGCGCAGTACGACGCCAAGGGGCGGCGCAGCCTGGTGCCGTCGGGCGAGCCGGACCAGCATGTCGAATGCGACGAAGTGCTGGTCGCGGTCGGACAGGAAAACGCCTATCCCTGGATCGAGCGCGACATCGGCGTCGAGTTCAACCAATGGGGCATGCCGGTGGTCGACGAGGCCACCATGCAATCGACCCTGCCGAACGTGTTCTTCGGCGGCGACGCCGCCTTCGGTCCCAAGAACATCATCTGGGCGGTCGCGCACGGCCACGAGGCCGCCGTCTCGATCGACCGCCTGTGCCACCGCGAAGACGTGGCGCTGCGTCCGGCGCCCACGGTGAGCATGGTCAGCCAGAAGATGGGCATCCATGACTGGAGCTTCGACAACGTGGTCTCGCTCGAGCATCGCCGCAAGGTGCCGCTGCTCGACACCCACGACGCGCTCAAGAGCATCAAGGTCGAAGTCGAGCTCGGGTTCAAGGCGCAGGCCGCGCTCAAGGAAGCGCAGCGCTGCCTCAATTGCGACGTGCAGACGGTATTTAGCGCTGCGCGCTGCATCGAATGCGACGCCTGCACCGACATCTGCCCGATGGACGCCATCACCTTCACCTACAACGGCGAGGAAGACGATCTGCGCCGCCGCCTGAAGGCGCCGGCCGAAAACCGCGCGCAGGACCTGTATGTGTCGAGCGAGCTTAAAACGGGCAGGGTCGCGGTCAAGGACGAAGATTTGTGCCTGCACTGCAGTTTGTGCGCCGAGCGTTGCCCGACAGGCGCCTGGGACATGCAGAAATTCCTGTTCAGCATGACCCATGCCGGACCGAAGTGCCGTGACCGCCAGATGGGCAAGGCACACCGCACAGCAACAATTCAGGAAATCGCATCATGATCAAGAAGCTCAAGGCCACCAACGACTTCGTCGTCAAATTCGCCACCATCAACGGCTCCGGCTCCGCCTCCGCCAACGAACTGTTTGCCCGCGCCATCATGCGCATGGGCGTGCCGGTCAGTCCGCGCAACATCTTCCCGTCCAACATCCAGGGCATGCCCACCTGGTACGAAGTGCGCGTATCCGAGGCCGGCTACCTGGGACGGCGCGGCGGCTGCGACATGATGGTCGCGCTCAATCCGCAGACCTTCGACGCCGACGTCAGGGAAGTCGAAGCAGGCGGCTACCTGTTCTACGACAGCACCCGCGTCATTCCCGTCGCCAGCCTGCGCGACGACATCAACGTGATCGGCATCCCGCTCACGCAGATCTGCAACGAAGCCTACACCGATGCGCGCGAGCGCCAGCTTTTCAAGAACATCATCTACGTCGGCGCGCTCGCGGCCCTGCTCGAGCTGGACCACAAGGAAATCGAAAAGCTGTTCAGCGAGCAGTACCGGGACAAGGAAAAGCTGCTCGATTCGAATGTCAAGGCACTGCACATGGGCCGCGACTACGCGCTGGCCCACCTCGATTGCGCCGGCATGGGCTTGAAGGTCAGGCGCGCCAACAAGGTCGGCGACAGCATCTTCATCGACGGCAACCAGGCGGCGGGCCTGGGCTGCGTGTACGGCGGCGCCTCGGTGTGCGCCTGGTATCCGATCACGCCATCGACCTCGGTGGTCGAGTCGTTCCAGAAATACTGCGCCAAGTTCCGTACCGACCCCGACACCGGCAAGCGCAACTACGCGATCGTGCAGGCCGAGGACGAACTGGCCTCGATCGGCATGGTGATCGGCGCGTCGTGGAACGGCGCGCGCGCCTTCACCGCCACCTCCGGTCCCGGCGTGTCGCTGATGACCGAATTCCTCGGCCTTGCCTACTTCGCCGAAATTCCGGTCACGCTGATCAACGTGCAGCGCGGCGGCCCTTCGACCGGGATGCCCTCGCGCACCCAGCAGTCCGACCTCATTTCGTGCGCCTACGCCTCCAATGGCGACACCAAGCATGTCCTGCTGTTCCCGCAAGATCCGAAGGAAAGCTTCGATTTCTCGGCCGCCGCGCTCGACCTGGCCGACCGCCTGCAGACCCCGGTGTTCGTGATGCTCGACCTCGACATCGGCATGAACGCGCGCATGTGCGCACCGTTCGAGTGGGACGACAGCAAGCGCATGGACCGCGGCAAGGTCATGACGTGCGAGGAACTCGAAGCCGGCAAGGAGTTCGGCCGCTATCTCGATGTCGACGGCGACGGCATCACTTACCGCACCTATCCCGGCACCCATCCGACCAAGGGCGCTTTCTTCACGCGCGGCACCACCAAGGACCACTACGCGCGCTACAGCGAGGAAGGGCCGGTTTATATCGACAACATGGAACGCCTGTCGCGCAAATTCGAGACCGCCAAGGAGCTGGTGCCCAAGCCGCTCGAACGGCGCGCCTCGAAGCCGACCAAGTGCGGCGTGATCCACTTCGGCTCGACCAGCCCGTCCATGAACGAGGCGCTCGATGCGCTCGAAACGCAAGGCATGTATGTCGATGCGTTGCGGGTGCGCGCCTTCCCGTTCCATTCAAGCGTGGTCGACTTCATCGAGGCGCACGACCATGTGTTCGTCGTCGAGCAGAACCGCGATGCGCAGCTGCGTACCATGCTGATCACCGAATGCGGCCTCGACTCGGCGCAACTGACGCCGGTACTGCACTACGACGGCACCCCGATCACCGCGCGCTTCATCACCAACGCAATCGCCTCCCGACTGGCGCTGTTTAATGTCTCTTCGCTCAAGAAGGTGGCGCAATGACCTATATCGCTAAACCAAAGCTGCATCACCCGGCACTGCGCACCAACAAGATCGGCTACACCCGGCGCGACTACGAAGGCGCGATCTCGACCCTGTGCGCCGGCTGCGGGCACGACTCGATATCGGCCGCGATCGTGCAGGCCTGCTTCAACCTCGACATCGAGCCGCACAAGGTGGCCAAGCTGTCGGGCATCGGCTGTTCGAGCAAGGCGCCGACCTACTTCCTGGGCGGCTCGCACGGCTTTAACACCGTGCACGGGCGCATGCCATCGGTGCTCACCGGGGCCAACCTGGCCAACCGCGAGCTGACCTACCTGGGCGTGTCGGGCGACGGCGATTCCGCTTCGATCGGCCTCGGCCAGTTCGCGCACAGCATGCGGCGCGGCGTGAACATGACGTACATCGTGATGAACAACGGCGTCTACGGCCTGACCAAGGGACAGTTCTCGGCGACCGCCGACCAGGGTTCGAAATCGAAGAAGGGCGTGACCAACTCGGACGCCCCGGTCGACCTGGTGGCGCTGGCGCTGCAACTGGGCGCAACCTTCGTGGCGCGCAGCTTTTCGGGCGACAAGGCGCAACTGATACCGCTGATCGAAGCCGCGCTCAGGCACGAGGGCGCCGCCTTCATCGACGTGCTCTCGCCCTGCGTGACCTTCAACAACCACAGCGGATCGACCAAAAGCTACGACTACGTGCGCGAGCACAACGAAGCGGTCAACCGCATCGACTTCTTCGTTCCCGGCGAGGAAATCACGACCGAGTACGCGCCGGGCACGCTGCAGGAAGTGACCCAGCACGACGGCTCGGTGCTGCGCTTGCGCAAGCTGAACGAGGATTACGATGCGCACGACCGGGTGGCCGCGATGAACCACCTGCAAAAACATCACGCGCTGGGCGAAATCGTGACCGGACTGCTGTTTGTCGATTCCGATCCCACCGATTTGCATACTCACATCAATACGGTCGATACCCCGCTCAACAAACTGGGCGAGCGGGCCCTGTGCCCCGGCTCGGCCGCACTGAAAAAAATCAACGCTTCCCTGCGTTAGCCTGACAGGATTGCCTTATGCAAAAGACCAAGATACTGCTCGACGAATCCGAGATCCCGACCCACTGGTACAACGTGGTCGCCGACATGCCCAATCCGCCTGCGCCCCCGCTGGGGCCGGACGGCAAGCCGGTTGCACTCGATGCGCTGGCGGCGATTTTCCCAATGAGCCTGCTCGAGCAGGAAATGTCGGCGCAGCGCTGGATCGAGATTCCCGAAAAGGTGCGCGAGATCTACCAGATGTGGCGTCCGACGCCGTTGTTCCGCGCTCACCGCCTGGAAGCCGCGCTCGGCACGCCGTGCAAGATCTATTACAAATACGAAGGCGTCTCGCCCGCCGGTTCGCACAAGGTCAACACCTCGGTCGCCCAGGCTTACTACAATGCAGAAGCGGGCATCAAGCGTATCGCCACCGAGACCGGGGCAGGGCAATGGGGCAGTTCGATGGCCCTGGCAGGGCAGATGTTCGGCCTCGAAGTGCGCGTCTATATGGTCAACGTCAGTTATCACCAGAAGCCGTATCGGCGCTCGATGATGCAGACCTGGGGTGCGGAAGTATTTGCCAGCCCGTCGGAGCACACCAACGTCGGACGCGCGGCACGGGCGGAAAATCCCGACAATCCCGGTTCGCTGGGGCTGGCCATTTCAGAAGCGGTGGAAGACGCCGCCTCGCGCGCCGACACCAACTACGCGCTCGGATCGGTGCTCAACCACGTGCTGCTGCACCAGACCGTGATCGGCCTGGAAGCGAAAAAGCAGTTCGCCATCGCAGGCGACTATCCCGACATGATCTTCGCGCCCTGCGGCGGCGGCTCCAACTTCGGCGGGGTGGCATTTCCATTTTTGGCCGACAAAGCGGCGGGCAAGAACGTGCGCCTGGTCGCGGTCGAACCGACCTCCTGCCCGACGCTCACGCGCGGCCACTATGCCTACGACTACGGCGACACCGCCAAGCTCACGCCGATGACGCTGATGTACACGCTCGGCCACGATTTCATGCCGCCCAGCATTCACGCCGGCGGCTTGCGCTATCACGGCGACTCGGCGCTGGTATCGCAGCTCTATCACGAAAAGCTGCTGGAAGCGGTCGCGGTGCCGCAGCTTGCCACCTTCGAAGCCGGGATACGCTTCGCGCGCGCGGAAGGGATCATTCCGGCGCCGGAATCGAGCCATGCGATCGCCGCCTGCATCGACGAAGCGCTGCGCTGCAAGGAAAGCGGCGAAGCAAAAACGCTGTTCATCAACCTGTCGGGGCACGGCCATTTCGACATGGGCGCGTACGACAGCTATTTCAGCGGCAAGCTTGAGGACTACATCTATCCCGAGGAAGCCATCCAGGCGGCGCTCGCGCGCCTGCCGAAAGTGGGCTGATCCGATAAGGTCCCAAGGGGCCTGCTGGTACAAAGTTGCGGCCTTCACGGGAGGTAACGCATGGCAAAAGCAGGCCCTCTCCGCCCGGTCGCCGTGCTGGCAGCCCTGCTGCTGGCCTGGCTGGCGACGCTGACCTACACCGGCTATCAGCGCGATATTGGCGAAGCGCGCCAGCGCATCGCCACTGGCAGCCGCATCGCGCACACGGCCTGCGGGCCGATCGAGTACGCCGAAACCGGCGCCGGCGCGCCGGTATTGGTGGTGCACGGCGCCGGGGGCGGATTCGACCAGGGGCTCGCCTTTGCCGAACCGCTCGCGCGCAAGGGCTTGCGCGTCATCGCCATGTCGCGCTTCGGCTACCTACGCACACCGTTGCCGGCCGACGCATCGGCCGCGGCCCAGGCCGACGCGCATGCCTGCCTGCTCGACGCGCTCAAGATCGCGCGCGCAGCGATCGTTGGCGCCTCGGCCGGCGCACCCTCATCGATGCAATTCGCGCTGCGCCATCCCGGGCGCTGCCGCGCACTGGTGCTGCTGGTGCCTGCCGCCTACGTGCCGCGGCCCGACCGTGCGGCGTCGATGAAGACACCGGAATGGACCGAATTGCTGTTCGATACCGCGCTGCGCTCGGACTTTCTGTTCTGGGCCGCGCCCCGGATCAGCCGCGCCACGCTGCTGCGCGCAATCCTGGCCACGCCGCCCGAGGTGGTGGCGCAGGCCGGCGCGGCGGAGCAGGCGCGCGTTGCCGCAGTACTCAAGCAGATCCTGCCGGTGACGCCACGCCGGCTCGGCCTGCTTAACGACGCGGCCGTGACTTCCAGCCTCGAGCGCTACGAGCTCGAACGGATCGCCGTGCCCACGCTCGTGATCAGCATGCGCGACGACCTGTTCGGAACCTACGACGGCGCCCGCTATACGGCCGAGCACGTCCCCGGCGCGCAGTTCATCGGCTACCCCAGCGGCGGCCACCTGTGGGTGGGCCATCAGGACGAGGTCATGTCCGCCATCGCAGCATTCCTGAAGTAAGCCACGCGCCGCAAGCGCATTCACCGGTTTGGCGGGGCAAGGTCGTCCTTGCGCCGTCATCACGCCGTTTTAATTCGATACGATAAAAAAATATGACACAAAATAATTGACATAGGTCAAGATATGAGTATCATGTAATAAATTCAGTAACGAATATGAATCGAACGTGACAATTTTCCAAACCCCTTGAAGGAGGCGCAGCATGAACCACAATGAAAAAATCGCACATCTGATGGACTACCCGCCAGCGACGGAACAGCCGAACGTGTACCCGCTGTCCTGGCATCGCGAGACGGCGAAGCTGGAAGAAGTCTGGAATTCCTCGCTGCGCGAGGCCTGGGATCCCCAGTCGCTTCCATGGGACACCTTCGATGTGAGCAGTTACAGCTGGGAAGAGCGCGAAGCGATCGCCTACTGGTGGACCCTGCTGTCGGTGTTCGACGCCTCCGCGCCGCCGGTCTTTGCGGAAGCCTTCATTAAGACCTATGAAGTGCATGAGGAAGACGCGGTGCGGCGCTGCTTCTTTTCGGTCACGCGCGACGAGCAGAACCACGAACAGATGTGCGGCCTGGCGATCACCAAGCTGCTCGAGCATCCCGACGCGCTGACCTACGAGCCGAAGACGGAACTGGGCAAGCAGCTCAAGCGTAATACGGCCTGGCTGTATTACAACGGCGGGCGTTACTGGACCGGCTACAAGGCAGCCGTGCCGAAGTACAGCCTGGCAGTACTGTTCAGCTCCTTCCTGATGGGCGAGATTGCCGCCGCCACCATCTTCCACCAGATGGCGGCCGGATGCACCGAGCCCGTGTTCAAGGAAGGCTTCCGCAACATCGGCCGCGACGAAGGCCGCCACATGGCGATCTGCCTGGCGCTGATGGAGCGCGACTATCCGAAGATGAAGATCGAAGACCGCGCGATCATCACCAAGCAGGTGCGGGCAGGCTACCTGTTCCTGTCGGCCGTGCTGTTCGAACCGCCTGCCGATTTCTGGGACCTGCCGGCCGACTTCATCGAAGTGCAGCGCAAGGCCGAAGCGGTGGCGCGCGGCGCCGGCTTCCATATTCCCGAGTACGAGCAGAAGAAGGAAAACTGGAAGGCCGCGATGCTCAACCTGAAGGGCGTGCTCGACAAGTACGACATCCCGTTCCCGGCCATTCCGGAAGTCGGCATCTCCGGCGAGGAAGTGACCGACATCGACATGCGCGACATCATTCCGGTGTTCTGATCCCGACTGCGCGCAGGCCGGCGCCTGCGCGCAGTTTCCGTGAGACGTAATTGAACTATGCAAAGGACGACAAGTGAGCCGAATCAAGCTGGAACCATCGGGCCATGAGATTGCCTGTGAACCCGGGGACACCGTTCTCACGGCAGTAGAGCGCGCAGGGTACGCGCTGCCGAATAACTGCCGCGCGGGCGCTTGCGGCGAATGCAAGGTGAAGGTGGTGCGGGGCGAGTTCGACCAGGGCATCGTGCTGGACATGGCCCTGTCGCCAGAGGAGCGCGCACAAGGGTACGGCCTGATGTGCATGGCCAAGCCCTTGTCCGATGAACTGGTGATCGAATGGGGCACCGACGACGCCAAACCCAAGCTGTTTCCCCCGCGCGAGAACATGCTGCATGTGGTCACCGACAAGATCGCGCGCACGCCGCGCATCACCGAATTTCATTTGCGCCCGCTGGGTAACGCGGTGCGCTACTGGCCCGGCCAGTATGTCACCCTGGGCGATACCGAGGCGGGCATTCCCAAGCGCTGCTACTCGATCGCCGGGGCGCCCCGGCCGGAGGGCGAAATCGTGCTGCACGTGACGCGCGATGAACACGGCGCAACCAGCCGCTGGCTGCATGACCAGGTGCAGGTCGGCCAGACGGTGAAACTGTCCGGCGCCTACGGCACCTTCATCGGCGACCCATCGGTCGAAACGCCGGTGCTGTGCCTGGCTGCCGGTTCCGGACTGGCGCCGATCCTGTCGCTGCTGGAGGCCGCACTGCGGCGCGGCTTCAAGCAGCCGGTGCGGCTGATGTTCTCAGCACGCAGCGCCGAAGACATTTACGACCAGGGCTTGATGACCTACCTGCAGGCGAAGAACCGGCGCTTCAAGTTCATGCCGACGCTGACGCGTGAAAAGCGCGACGGCATGCTGAGCGGACGGATCCCCGATATCTTGTCGACCCAGTTCCCCGATCTTTCCGGCCACAGCGTGTTCATCGCCGGTACGCCCGACTTCGTCGAGAGCTGCAAGGCGGCGGCCAGGCGGCTCGGGGCGAAGGACGGGATGATTCATACGGAAGGGTACTTCCAGCAACAGCAGAGCGAAACGGCCTGTTCTCAGTAAAAGCGTTTAATCTGCTCGATGGTCATGGGCTCGGCCGTGTCGCCATGCACAAGTATCTGCAAGGCGATACGGTCGAAGTCTTCCTTGCGAAGATTTTTTCTTGCATCCTGCATTTGCATGCCGCCAAACATCAGACCCGCCGCGCCCAAGCCCTGGCCAGGTTTTTTGGAATTCGCCGCGCCCAGCGCTTGCGCGACCCGGGCGAGCGGATCCACCGATCCGGGATAGCCGTCCGGCCCGCACTCATCAGCGCCGGCATTGAGATCCCAACGCGGCCCAAAATGATAGACCGCCGCGAACATGATCTTCGCTTTGGTGCAGTCAACGCCGGAAGCGAGCATGGCCGTGTAAAACGCCAGATGCACTTCCTCCCAGTGGCGATTTCTGCGCACGCAGGCCACGTCGTGAATGACAGAGGCGTTCCGATACATTCCCTCGAACGGCCCGCCGATCGCCGACCATACGATCCTCGGTATGGAAGCGCCATCGATTACCGATCCCCCAGGCGCGTCCCACCTCTGTCCGTGCGGATCGATGTATTCGAACGACTCCGTCAAGATCATGTTGCGCCCATCCGCCGCCCATCTGGCGACCACCTCGCCAACGAAATAGCCAAACTCTCCGGACTGAGCGCAGTGCGGCGCACCAGAGGATGCGGGCAGGGCATGCGTCATAGCAGCGTGTTGCATACTCATACCTTCTCTCCTTTTTCATCGCTTCGATGATATAGGAGGCGAGTTTCCGATGATGGACAGGTCCACCATATGGATTTTTTTCTAGAATATGGATGGGCCGCCTGCCCGTGCTTTCAGCCGGCGCAACTGGGTGGCTTGATAAGCGCCGAAGACATCGTTGAACAGGCAGCGGATCAGGGGATCATCGACAATATCCGCCGATTCGATTTCCTGTTCCGTCTCGGCGTCGAAAACCGCATCGTTAATTCGCATATACATCGAGGTGAGGGACTCGCCCAGCTCAAGTGCGGCATACAGTTTCCAAACGGGGACCTCGGTGGTCCAGGCCAGCGGCCCTTCGCCGTTGCCAATGCGTTCCATGCGCTCGCCTTCCAGCCGGTAGCGATAATGCATGGCCGATCCGCTATGGTCGTAGACGGACAATTGCCAAATGCGCGTTTTCTCGAAAAAACTATCCGGTGCGAGTTCCATTTCCCCGTATTTTGCAAGCAAGCCTGAATGACAGTAGTCGATTACCCTGTCGCTCTGCTGCGCGGTGAGCGGCGGGAAATGGCGCGCAATGTCGGCAGTGCGCGGCGCCTCTGCATTCGGGTCGTATCGATAATCGACATCCTGCTCACCGACCGGCACGACCCACGCCAGCGAGGGCGATGCCTGGAGTGATGTTTCGTCCAGCACCACGGATACGGACGGATTCAGCCGGATCACCTGTGTACTCGGCAGTGCCGCTTCCACCTCTTCCTGAAACTGCCGATAGCTAATCGGGAAAAATGCGTGGTTGTACCAAGACCACGGCTCCTGAAGGAACTGGCAGGAGCTCGGCACCACATATCTCGGGTTCAAGATCCTGAGCTGATCGATCCATTCATCCGGCAATGCCACAGGGGCAGGCTGGGCCCTGGACGGCGACAGCACGTCTGTTTCGCGCATCGTTTGAAACGGCCACAGCACCATGTCCCACGGTGCCTGCCGCGCAAGCTCGGTGAGCGCGTCGGGATCGATCCACGCATCGACGACATTCAATACATTGAGACCGGCGGCCCTGATCTGAAACATCGAATCCACGTCTGAATCCAATGCCTCTCTTGGGAAGATGTCGAATGGTCCGACGCTGACCGGCGTATTGATGTGCAGTTGGTGGACGTTAACGAACCCCAACTCCCTGACCATCGAGAACAGTTCGTCAAACAAGCAGTAGATATGGATCGGCGTCGCCCGATCCAGCAAATCGAGACTGTCGAGCGAGCAGTGATCGTCGTGGAAATGGGAGATGAAAACGGCATCGAATCTCACATTCCTGATCTGCTCGCGGTCGAACCGGACATCCGGGAAAGCGTGGCAATTGCGGCTGAAGGGATTTTCGAAAATCGGATCGAAGGCGATCCGCGTGCCGTTGCACTCGAACACATAACCGGCGTGAAGTATCCTGGATATTTTCAGAGTCATGTGTGCAGCAATACGCCGGGTTCAACGATGACGCCCGGCAGGACCGGCGCCGGTGTCAGCGATAAAACGCTTCGACCTTGCCTTTCAACTTGATCAACATGGGCTTGCCCTTGCGATCCACGCTCTTGCCAGCAGCTACTTTGACCCAGCCCTCGCTGACGCAATATTCCTCGACGTCCGAACGTTCCTTGTCATTTAATTTGATGCCAATGTCGTGCTCGAAGACGGCAGCGACGTGGTAAGGACTGCGCGGGTCGACGGACAGGCGGTCAGGCAAAGAGGGGAGTGTGGTGGTATCGTTCATGGGCGACAATTATCCACCAGAACCCCGATCCGTACAACCTCGCCTGCACGGCGCGCGCAGGTCGCATCAGGTCCGTTACTGGACTTTCAATTGATTGAATGAAAAACCGATCTGCTCGAGGGCCTGCGCCGCGCTGTCCAGGCTGTGGAAGATGCGCGTACCGAGCGTTTGCACCTCAAGCAGCATCCCCGCATCTCCCTTTGCGCCGCTCAGGCGCACCGTCCACTCGGACGTACTCATCGGCACCCGGATAATCACCGCACTGCTCAGGCGCCCCAAGGAGAAATCGCGCTTGGCCTGGTCCATCGTCCGATTGCATTCAATCATGCTGCTTCCTGAAAACTGCGTGGCGAAAAAAAGCCGGCGCCAGCCAAGCCATTGTCAACAAACGACGGTCTGTTCTTCGCAAATTGTACCCGGTCACACGGCGATCGGCGACCTGAGCATCTTTCAATCGCTCGGGCTGCGTCGACGGCTAACCAAGCCCAACAGCAATGAATTTTCTTGTTTAAGTCAATCTAACACTTGACTCACTTTCACATGTAAGATAATGTTTACACGTGAAAGATAAAAACAGAACACCAGAAGGAGATCAATTGCTGGCGATGCTGTCGGCGCTTGCCAATCCGCACAGGCTGCGAATCATCGCGGTACTGGCATCCGGCGGACGCAACTACGTCAGCCAGCTCGCCCGTGACATCGGCATCAGTCGTCCGCTACTGCATTTGCATCTTCAGAAGCTTGAAAGCGCTGGCCTCGTCACAAGCCGTCTTGAACTGTCGCAGGATGGCAAGGCGCTCAACTACTTTGAAGTCAACAGTTTCAGTGTCGAGCTCACGCCGACATCGATTGCAGAGGCAGTGAAGTCCCTGACCATCAACCTAGAGAAGTAGGAACCCATATGTCCGAACATGTGTATTTTTTGACTATCAGCCTTCCACTCGCAACGATGTTGCTCATCTTCGGCATGAAGTACTTCTCGGCCATCCGGCAGGCAAAGGCGCGCCTTGCCAATGACGAGGCGTACCGCCAGCTCGCAGCAAAAGCGGCATCAGCGCAGGCTGAGACAGCGGCGACGCTGGCTTCCATCGAAGCAACGCTTGCGGACGTGAAGATCCGCCTGGTTTCCTTGGAGAAAATCCTGAGGGAAGTTGAGTAGCTGCCGGGCGTAGCCCGTTCAAAGAGCTTTTAACTCTGTACACCAGTTCAATTAACCCTCGAAAGGAATGAATGCCATGTCAGACGTCACCACTTTCCGGCTCTACCTGCTAAGGGCCATGTACCTGTTAATTTCGGTCGGCCTGGCGTTGACAATTTGGCCCGGGATCATTTCGCCGCCGTCGCTTGTCGCCAACGTAAGTACAGTTGTGCGAGCGCTGCTTGGAGCGCTCGCATTGGTCTCATTGCTTGGTTTGCGCTATCCGCTTCAGATGCTGCCATTGCTCATTTTCGAGCTTCTTTGGAAGGTTATCTGGATCGTGGCGTTTGCTTTGCCAATGTGGGCAGGACCAGGCTTGGACGCTTACGCGAGCGAGACTCTGTTTGCATGCGGCGTGGGTGTGGTCCTGGTTCCGCTGGTCCTGCCCTGGGGCTTCATATTCCGGCAATACATTCAGGCCCCATCGACGCCGTGGTCGACGCGCGGTGACGCAGCGCTCGCAAGCCGCGCCACCTGACCATCTTCAATCGGTCGTGCGACGGCGCGGCCCCGAGGCCGGATCGCTCAGGGGTAGGGGCTCCACGACCTCAGGTTCCTGAGGTCCCCTGCCTGGAAATCTGCTCGCGCAGCCGCTCCTCTTGCGCACGCAGCTCCGGCGTGAGGTTCTCACCGAAGTCCTCGGCTTCGAAAATCTGCCGAATCTCGACCTCCGATTCGCCCAGCATCGGATTTGGGCAGCGCTTGACCCAGTCGATCGCCTCGTCCAGCGAAGCGCACTTCCAGATCCAGAAGCCAGCGATGAGCTCATTAGTCTCAGGGAACGGCCCCTTGATCACCTGGCGGTCCTTGCCCAAGAAGCGCACCCGGGCCCCTTTCGAGCTCGGTTGCAGGCCCTCGCCAGCGAGCATCACGCCGGCCTTCACAAGGTCGTCGTTGAACCGCCCCATCTCGGCGAGCAGTTGTTCGGTGGGCATCACGCCCGCTTCGCTATTGCGGTCGGCTTTGATCAGAACCATGAATCGCATTTCGCTCTCCTTACGGTGGTTTTCGGAACATCCAAAGTATCGAAGATCAGTATACCTGCGAGCGGTTCACACGGTCGTGGATGTCGTGTGCCGGGTGATGATGAGGCGAGGGCCAGCATGCTCGGACTGAAGTCCATGCGCCGAACATGTCGAGCCACGGCGTTGTCCAACACTTCCAATGTTGGTGCGGCAGTAGACTGAGGAAAAGTTCCCGATGGCGACATTACCTGTCTGGCTGCAGGCGGGATTGTGGGTGCTGGTAGCGGGTCGGCGCTGGTCATGGGGGCAGCGATTGGCTACTTCACCCGGATTTCCCATCGCGTCATTGCATCGATCATGGCCCGCGCAGCAACATTGAGGCCCAGAGCGTCTATCTGGTCGTCCTCGATTGACACGTGCTCGGGCATTCGGGGAAGAGCGTTGCACCTTCACATAAAAAACTCGCGGCGTCCCTGGCCTCGATACGCGAAAACGGGGTCAGGGTGATTTTCGCCAAAGAGCCGGCGAAAAAAAACCTGACCACGGTTTCGCTCTGCCGCCATGACTTAAGCTGCGCGGCTTTGATGATGCTAAATGACGGGGGTGGGGCGGGAAGTGGTCGTGATTCGAGCGAGGCACAAAACAAAAAAGCAGTTACGATCACTCGTAACTGCTTCATTTGCTTACTGCGCATTCGTGGTAGGCCGTGCGGGATTCGAACCTGCGACCAACGGATTAAAAGTCCGCTGCTCTACCAGCTGAGCTAACGACCCGAAAGAAGCAAGATTATAGGGGGCGCGAGCGATCCTGTCAAATGTCCGTCCGCATATATTTTTGGAAAGCAGCTTACCTCAGCGATGCCAGCCGGTCCTTGGCCGCCTGGCCTGCGGTCGAGTCCGGAAATTTCGCAACCAGCGCCTGCAGCGCTTTCTTGGCGTTCTTCTTGTCCTTTAACTCGGCGTAGCTGCTGGCGATGTTGAGCATCGCGTCCGGCGCCTTGGCGCTGTCGCGGTAGGTCGTGGCGACAATCTCCTGCGCGGCGATCGCGTTCTTGTAGTCGCGCTGTGCGTAGTAGGCGTTGCCCAGCCAGTACTGCGCATTGGCGGCATAGGCCGACTCGGGATGGCGCCGCACAAACTCGCTCAGCGAGGATGCGGCGCCCTTGTAATCGCCGGCCTTGAACAGCAGCAGCGCAGCTTCGTAATCTTGTTGCTCGGATGGCGCAACCGCGGCTTGCTGGCCGTCGATCGTCACCTGGCGCGGCTCGAGCTTGCGCATGCGCGTGTCGAGGTCGGTGTACAGGTCCTTCTGGTGCTTCTGTGCGTTCGCCACTTCGTTGGCCAGCACTTCAAGCTGGCCGCGCAGCCGGGCGATTTCCTGCATGGTCTGCTCGTGCTGGTTGACCAGGTCGATCGCGGCGCTCTTGTCGGCCTTGGTGTCAACACGTGCATTGAGTTCGCGCGCCACGTTGTCGACCTTGGCGCGCAGCTCGAGGATGGCCTTGCGCGCTTCATCGTCGTCGAGCAGGCCGGCACTGGCGTGCAGCGGCAGGCAGGAGGCGAGCGCGAGGCAGGCGGCGGCCAGGCGGGACTTGGAGAATGTAATCATGGTCGGTACTCTTTCAAAACCTGTCGCGGCATGTGCGGCAATAAATAAACGGGGCGGGTGCAGTCTGCACTGCATCCCACCCCGTTGTCAATCCGCCGGCACGGGCCGGCGGGCAATTGCATGATGTCAGCCGTGCTGCCGTCATGCTGGCGCCAGAAATTAATAGACGATGTCTGCGCGGCGGTTTTCTGCCCATGCTTCTTCGCTGCTGCCGGTTGCCTTCGGTTTTTCTTCGCCCAGCGATACCGCTTCCAGCTGGCCTTCGGCCACGCCCAGCGTGGTCATCGACTTGCGCACTGCTTCTGCGCGCTTCTGGCCCAGCGCCAGGTTGTACTCGGTGCCGCCGCGCTCGTCGGTGTTGCCTTGGATTAGAACCTTGCGCGTCTTGTTCTTGTTCAGGTATGCCGAATGGTTTTCGACTACTGCCTTGCCGTCTGCGCGTACTGCGTAGCTGTCGAAATCGAAGTAGACGCTGCGCTTTGCCAGCACGCCTTTTGGATCGTTCAGCGGATCGACCGAGCCGGTTTCGACCGGACGCACGTCACGTGGGTCGGCAGCCGTTGCCACCGGTGCGGCGGTTTTTTCGACAACTGGGGTATCGTTCAGCTTGACTGGCGAGCTGCATGCTGTGAGCAGGGCGGCGCCCGATGCGATGAAGGCGAGACGTTTAATGTTCATTTGGTTCTTCTCCTGGTCGTTGTAAAAAAATTACTTCATGAAGGGGCCCCAATTGGGCTCCCGAATGTTTCCTGCCTGGGTTGTTAAACGCTGCTTGACGCGGCCATCGACCGATACCACAGCGAGTGCGGTGCGGCCTCCGCCCTTGGTCGCATACATAATGTATTTGCCGTTCGGGGAAAAACTCGGTTCGGTGGCCGCATCGGCCAGGCGCTGCTCCTGGCCGCTGGCCAGGTCCATCGCGTATAGGGAGTAGCCGCCGTCGCGCTGCGAAATCCAGGCCAGCGTCTTGCCGTCCGAGGAAACACGCGGGCTGATGTTGTAGTTGCCCTTGAAGGTCACGCGGGCCGCATTGCCGCCGCTCGCGCTCATCTTGTAGATTTGCGGTCCGCCGCTGCGGTCGCTGGTGAAGTAGATGCTCTGGCCGTCGGCCGAGTATTGCGGTTCGGTGTCGATGCCGCTGCTGTTGGACAGGCGCCGCAGGCCGCTGCCGTCCGCGTTCACGCCGTACACCTGGGTGTTGCCGTCCTTCGACAGCGCCACCGCCAGCTTGCTGCCGTCCGGGGCCCAGGAGGGCGCCGAGTTGCTGCCTTTTTGATTGACCACGATCTTGCGTCCGCCCGTCACCAGGTCTTGCACATAGATCACCGGCTTGCGCTTTTCGAACGATACGTAGGCCACCTTGGTGCCGTCGGGCGACCAGGACGGCGAGATGATCGGCTCGTTCGAGCGCACTGCCACCTGCACGCTTTCGCCGTCGGCGTCGGCCACTTCCAGGCGGTAGTCGTGCGCTGCGCGGTTCTCGTTGACATAGGCGATGCGGGTGGCGAATGCGCCGCGGGTGCCGGTCAGCTTCTCGTAGATGTCGTCGGCGATCTTGTGCGCCGTCAGGCGCGTATATTTCGCGAGCGCCGATTGCCCGAGCGAGGACAGTTGGCCCGACTTGATCGTGTCGAGCAGCTTGTAGCGCACGTCGAAGCGGCCGTCGGCCAGGCGCTGCACGCTGCCCACCACCAGCGCGTCGGCGCCGCGCGCCTTCCATTGGCCCAGATCGACATTGGCTGTCTCGGCGATCGCAACGCCGGCGTCGATGACCTTGAATACGCCGCTGCGCTCGAGGTCGGCCTTGATGATGGCCGAGATCTGCGCCGGCGCGACCGATTCGTCGGCAAACGCGGCCACGGCGATCGGGATCTGGTTGTTGCCGACGCCGGCGATCTCGACGCGCAGCTGTGCGTTGGCTGCGGCTCCCGCCAGCAGCGTCACACTAAAAATCAGGTAGTTAAATTTTTTCATGGTCTCGTATTGTTTGCAAAGTCTGTGGCGCTTGTGCCTTAATCGAGGTCTTTCATCGAGAAGGCAATTTCCAGCGAGCGCTCTACCGTACCATCTTTCTTCTTGGGCAGCGGCGACGACTTGATGATGCCTTTCTCAACTGCCTCGTCAAATCCCGGAACACCGCTACTCTTGATCATCTTCACCGAAATGATTTCGCCCGTAGGCAATTCCTCGATCCTGAACACGGCCCGCGGATTGCCCGGCAAATCGGTATTGCCCAGATACGAGGTCGTGCTCTTGATCTTGCTTGTAATGCTGGCCAGGTAGCCGTTGTCGCGCCGTGGCGCGGTCGCCTTCTGGGCGCTGCCGGTGGTGCCTACCGCACCCAGGATATGGCGCATCTCCGCGTCGCGCATATCTTTGAGCGCCTTCTGCTCGGCCGCTTCCTTTTTCGCCTTGGCCTTCTTCTCGGCTGCCTTCTTCTCTTCGAGCTTCTTCTCTTCGAGCTTCTTCTCCGCCAGTTCGCGCGCTTTTTCCCTGGCCTTTTCTTCAGCCAGTTTCTTCTCTTCCTGCTTCTTCTCTTCCTGCTGCCTGAGCTTTTCGGCCTTCAGCTTTTCGGCCTTGAGCTTGGCGCGCTCGAGCGCGATGTCAGGCGGCTTGGGCGGACTTGGCTCTTCCACCTTCGGCTGGCTCACCTTGGGCGCGGGCGGCGGCGGTTCGGGCGCCGGTTCCGGCGCCGCCACCGCCTGCGGTGGCGGCGGCGCCGCGCTCTGCACCTTCATGTCCCAGATTTCCGCTTCCACCGCCACCGGCTCGGTGTTCTGCCAGCTCACGCCAGCCCACAAGAACAGCAGCAGGCCGGCGTGCACCACCGCGGCCAGCGTGATCGACGGCCAGCGGCTCGGTTCTGGCGGCACCCGGTAGGGTACGCCGCCGGCTGCAGCAGGATTCATCGCTTGCACTCGTGTTTCTTCACTTGGTCGCCAGCCCCACCCGGTTGATGCCCATCTTGCGCGCTTCCGAAATGAGCTGGATCACTTCGTCGTACTTGCTTTCCTTGTCGCCGGCGATCATCACCGGATACTCGGGATGCTCGTCATGGATGCTGGCCAGGCGGCGCAGCAGCGCGCCGCGGTTGGGCATGTCCTGCGGCGTGCGCGCGTTCTTGCCGTTCACGCCGATGCTCAGGCCGGCGTTCGGCTTGATCACGATCTGGATGTAATCGTCCGGCGGCAGCGCCGATTTCTCGGCGCTCGGCAGGTTGATCACGCTCGGGCTGTTGGCCGGCGGCACCACCATGAAAATAATGAGCAGCACCAGCATCACGTCAATGTAGGGAACCACATTGATCTCGGACTTGAACTTGCGTGCGCGTCCACCGCGCAAGCTGCTGGAAAATGATGCCATGTCGTGTCTTCTTGCCTTCGGTTAGCGGGACTGACGCTGCAGGATGTTCGAGAACTCTTCGACGAAGCTCTCGAAACGGATCGCAAGGCGGTCAATATCGTGCGTGAAACGGTTGTAGGCAACCACGGCCGGGATGGCGGCGAACAGGCCGATGGCGGTCGCGATCAGCGCTTCGGCAATGCCGGGCGCGACGGCGGCCAGGGTGGCCTGCTGCACGTTGGCCAGGCCGCGGAAGGCGTTCATGATGCCCCACACCGTGCCCAGCAGGCCGACATAGGGCGATACCGAGCCGACCGAGGCCAGGAAGTTCAGGTGCGAATCGAGGGCGTCGAGCTCGCGCTGGAAGGCGGCGCGCATGGCGCGCCGGGCGCCGTCGAGCACGGCTCCCATGTCGAGCACGTCGCGCGCGGCCGAGGCGGCCTTGGCCTTGATGAACTCGCCCATGCCCGCTTCGAAGATGCGGGCCAGCGCGCCGCTCTGGTCGCGGCTGCTGCTGGCGCTCTGGTGCAGGGTGTGCAGGTTGCCGCCGGCCCAGAAGCTGCGCTCGAACTGCTCGGTCTGGTAGCGGGCGGCGCGGATCGCGAACATCTTGCGGAAAATGTAGGTCCAGCTGGTGAGCGAGACGACCAGCAACAGTGCCATGATCAACTGCACGATCAGGTGCGCGTTGCCGATGAGGGCAAGGAAGGAAAGGTCTTGGGCTGCGTTCATTAGTCTCTGGTTGGTCTGTGGTGAATGGCGATAGTGGATCAGGCGGCCCGCATTTTAGCAGCCACCTCATCAGGCAGGGCGCGCGGACGCAGGGTGGCGCTGTCGACGCAGCCGACCTTGACGCGCGCGCTGGTCAGCAGTGCCCCGCCACACCACGCTTGCTGTACGAACAGAACCGACGCGCGGCCCAGTTTTTCGATGCCAAGTGTTAAGTTTAGTACATCATCCATTTTTGCTGGCGCGTGATAGTCGACGCTGGTGCTCCTGACAACAAACATCAGGCCGTGCTCCTGCAGCAGCGCCTGCTGATGGACCTCGGCGGCGCGCAGCCATTCGGTGCGCGCGCGCTCGAAAAACTTCAGGTAATTCGCGTAAAACACGATGCCGCCGGCGTCGGTGTCTTCGTAATAGACACGGACCGACCACGAAAAAACTGAAGGCATGTTGATTTGTAATAAGTGAATATCGGAAACATTTTACGCGATTTTACTCTTCGATTGTACGCGGGCGTACATAAAGCGTAAGTATAGACCCCAACCCAGCAGTAGACGTGAAGCCTGGCTGGCAGCCAAGGTCTGTAACATTTCCTAACAATTTTGGGCAAAAAACACTGGCCGGCGGCGTCCGGCTCAGTCGCGCTTGATCGTTGAATCCGCCCCAGCATTGGCAAGTTGACATCACCGGAAATCGGGGTCTGTCCCCGATTTCCCGTTGTTGAGAAATCGGGGACAGACCCCGATTCTTTTTTTGGGACGCGGCATGCATGTATTACAAGGCCGTTCCTTGCCCTATTCGGGCACTTAACTTACAATTTGGGCTCCATTACATCTCACGTAACTGGCGAAAAGTTGCCTTGGTCCCCGTCGAGCCCCTGAAACAGGGCGCCAGCCGGGCTGACCGGGATGGCGGCGAAAGGTGGGCACCCACCGGGGAACGTGAGACTTCTACAGCCGTTCGCCTGGGCAGCCACCGATGGAAACGCTCGATGAGGCTGTCCCTCCCGTTGCCGGCTCCCTCATTCGATCCAACCAGCCCAGTACCTTGCACCTTATCGATTGGAGTTTTTTTCATGTTTGCAAAAGATCACACGCTCGCCAATGTTGACCCCCAACTGTGGGACGCGATCCAGAAGGAAAACACCCGCCAGCAAGATCACATCGAGCTGATCGCTTCTGAAAACTACTGCTCGCCGGCCGTGATGCAGGCGCAAGGCTCGCAGCTGACCAACAAGTACGCCGAAGGCTATCCGGGCAAGCGCTATTACGGCGGCTGCGAATTCGTCGACATCGCCGAGCAACTGGCGATCGACCGCGTCAAGCAGCTGTTCGGCGCGGAAGCGGCCAACGTGCAGCCCAATTCGGGCTCGCAGGCGAACCAGGGCGTGTTCTTCGCCATGCTCAAGCCGGGCGACACCATCATGGGCATGTCGCTGGCCGAAGGCGGCCACCTGACCCACGGCATGGCGCTCAACATGTCGGGCAAGTGGTTCAATGTGGTTTCCTACGGCCTGACCGAACAGGAAGACATCGACTACGAGGCCATGGAGCGCCTGGCGCACGAGCACAAGCCGAAACTGATCATCGCGGGCGCATCGGCGTTCTCGCTGAAGATCGATTTCGAGCGTTTCGCCAAGGTGGCGAAGGCAGTCGGCGCCTACTTCATGGTCGACATGGCGCACTACGCCGGCCTGATCGCCGCCGGCCTGTACCCGAACCCGGTGCCGCACGCCGACTTCGTCACCTCGACCACGCACAAGTCGCTGCGCGGCCCGCGCGGCGGCATCATCCTGATGAAGGCCGAGCACGAGAAGGCCATCAATTCGGCGATCTTCCCCGGCATCCAGGGCGGCCCGCTGATGCATGTGGTCGCCGCCAAGGCGGTCGCGTTCAAGGAGGCGCTCAGCCCTGAATTCGTGCAGTACCAGAAGCAGGTGGTGAAAAACGCGGACGCGCTGGCCAAGGCGCTGATCGCGCGCGGGCTGCGCATCGTGTCGGGCCGCACCGAATCGCACGTGATGCTGGTCGACCTGCGCGCCAAGAACCTGACCGGCAAGGAAGCCGAGGCAATGCTGGGACTGGCGCACATCACCACCAACAAGAACGGCATCCCGAACGACCCGCAAAAGCCGTTCGTGACCTCCGGTATCCGCCTGGGCAGCCCGGCCATGACCACGCGCGGCTTCCTGGAAGAAGATGCGACAATGGTCGGTAACCTGATCGCCGATGTGCTCGACAATCCGAACGACGCGGCAACCATCGAGCGCGTCGTGGCGCAGGTAAAGACACTGACCGACAAGTATCCGGTCTACGCGGCGTAAGCTGGCAGTGTCAGTCGGGCGGCCGCCAAGCGGTTCGCCCGCTCCGTTTTCCAGCAGCACTGGCGCCCTATGAAATGTCCGTTCTGTCAGCATGATGATACCCAGGTCCTCGATACGCGCGTATCCGAGGAGGGCGACGCCGTGCGGCGCCGGCGCCGCTGCGTCAGCTGCGACAAGCGCTTCACCACCTACGAGCGCATCGAGCTGTCGATGCCGGTCATCGTCAAGAAGAACGGCAGCCGCACCGAGTTTGCCGCGGCCAAGCTGCGCGCCAGCCTGATGCTGGCGCTGCGCAAGCGGCCGGTCTCGGCCGAGGCGGTCGACACCGCGGTCGCCTCGATCGAGGAAAAGCTGCTCACCAGCGGACAGCGCGAGGTCGATACCGGCTACGTCGGCGAACTGGTGATGCAGGAACTCAAGCGTCTCGACAAGATCGCCTACATCCGTTTTGCGTCGGTCTACAAGAACTTCGAGGACCTGGCTGAATTCCAGGACGCGATTGCCGAAGTCGGGCATGAGCGCAAGCCGCGCAAGTAGGACGTTCCCCCTGCGTCTGCGTCACCCATTTCCGTTCCCCTCCCACAGTTGAGGCAAGTCAGGCGTGCATTGGTCGCGCCTGCTAACTTGTCACTCAAGCGATCCAGGTCAATACGCAGGCGGCAAACTCAGCAGTGAACCTGCGTGCCGCGCCGCGTGCGCCCGGCTGCGCGTCAACGCTGCGGAGGTGAAACGGTGCGATTGCGATTGGCCGGCGGGTTCACGCTCATCGAGGTGCTGGTGGCCGTCTTCGTGCTCGCGGTCGGGGTCATCGGGGCAGCCGGCGCGCACATGACGGCGCTGCGCACCCGCCACCAGTCGAGCCTCATGTCCGACGCGGTGCAGCTGGCCAGCGCCCTGGCCGAGCACATGCGCGCCAATGTCGCCCAGATGCGCGCCGCCGACGCGGCCAATCCCTACCTTCAGTTGCGCTACGACGCCCGGCGCGAAGGCGCGCCGCCGCGCGCGGCCGCCCTGTGCTACGCGGGCGCCAATTGCAGCAGCGCCCAGTTGGCCGATTTCGAGCTGCACGAACTAAAGCAAGCCCTGCATGCACACTTCCCGGGCGGGCGCGTGGCCGTCTGCCGCGATGCGCAGGTGTGGGATGCCGGACGCCGCGCGCTGACCTGGAACTGCGGCGGCGCCAGCAACGCGCCCATCGTGATCAAGCTTGGCTGGCGCGGCAAGAACCACGATGGCAGCGACGCGCTCGACGGCGCGCTCCAGTTCGCGCCCAGCGTGGCGATCGTCCTGTCCGGGGACACGCCATGACGCGCGCACGCCAGCATGGCGTCACCCTTGTCGAGCTGATGATCGCGCTCGCACTCGGGCTGCTGGTGCTGCTGCTTGCGGCGGTGCTGCTGTTGTCGTCGAATGCCAGCTACATCGCGCAAACGGAAGCGGCCAGCGTCGCCGACAGTGGCCGCCATGCGCTCGAGATCATTGCGCGCTCGGCGCGCCAGGCCGCGTTCGTGAACTGGGACCTGGACGGTATCGCGGCGGTCAGCCTGGCCGCGGCGCCGGCCAGCGTGGGCGGGCTGGACGACAAAGAGGTGGACAAGGCCAGCGACGGCATCGCCGATCCGCGCCCGGGCGCGCTCAACGGCAGCGACGTGCTGGCGCTGCGTTTCGCCGGCTCCGGCGAGGGCGCCGAGGGCGACGGCAGCGTGCTTGGCTGCGGCGGGACCGGCGTGGGCGAACAGGGCTCCGGCTGGAGCATTTTCTACGTGGCGCGCAGCGGCGCCGGCGAGGCCGAGCTGCGCTGCAAATACCGCGGCAAGGGCGGCTGGGGAGCCGATGCGATCGTGAGCGGGGTCGATTCGTTCCAGGTCTTGTACGGGATCGACACCGACGTGCCGGCCGATGGACTGGCGAACCGCTACCTGAACGCCGATGCACTGAACGCCCTCGACGACGCCTTGGTGTTAAGCGGCGCCAGCGCGGCCGCGCGCGAGCGCGAGCGCAACCGGAAAACCCACTGGAAGCGCATCACCAGCATCAAGGTGGCGTTACTGCTGCATGGGGCGAACCACGCACGCGCCGGCAGTTCGCCGGCGGTGTTCGACCTGTTCGGCCGCGCCCATGCCGAGGCGCTTGCCGCCAGCGACCGCGGCACCCGCATCCGCGAAGACCAGATGCCCGATGCATTGCGCATGCGCGAGCGGCAGCTGTTTTCGTCCACCATCCTGTTGCGCAATCCTGCCCTGTGAGGAGCGACCTTGACGCCACGCCAAGCAAATGAGCCGCGCGACAACGGCGCTGCGCTGGTCACTGCGCTGTTCGTGCTGCTCGCGGTAATGATCGTCGGCGTATCGGCCGCGCAGGGCGCATTCAACGACGAGAAGGCCGCGCGCACCGAACGCGACCGCCACATTGCATTCCAGGCGGCCGAAGCCGCGCTGCTGGACGCGGAGCGCGATATCGAGGGCGGGAACAACCCGGCATCGGCACGCGCCGCCTTGTTCGCCGCCGGTAACGCAATCGGCTTCGACGAAGGCTGCGGCAAGGGCCAGGACAATCCCAACCTCGGCCTGTGCCAGCGCGCGCCGCCGCCAGACACGCCCGCATGGCAGCAGGCCGCCCTGTCCGACCAGCGCGCCGCCAACACCACCCCGTACGGAAAATTCACCGGCGCGGCCATGCAAACAGGCGGCGGTGCGCTGCCTGCACGCGAGCCGCGCTACATCATCGAACTGATACCGCTGGCGCTGGCCGGCGCCGACGCGGGCGAGGATGCCGGCAACTTTTACCGCATTACAGCGATCGGGTTCGGCGCGCGCGACAGCACGCACGTCGTGCTGCAGTCGTACTACCGCAAGGTGGAAACCCTTGCGGGAGGACCAAAATGACAGCGCGGGCATGGGCGGTCGCACTGTGTTGCGTGGCCTGGCAGGCGCTTGCGGCCACCCCGCAGCTCGATATTCCCGACGGCCAGCTTGGCCTGCCAGGCAGCCGGGTGCCTCCCAACCTGCTCATTAACCTGTCGCTGACCTTCGTCGACGCGCAGGCAGCCTATCGCGGCAGCTACGAGCGCAAGCTGGCCTATGCCGGCTACTTCAACGCGCGCATGTGCTACACCTACCCGATGAAAAGCGGGCCGGCGCGCGTGCCGGAGCCCGAGCCGGACCCGCGCCGCGCCTTCTTTTCCGTGCACAAGGCGGCCGACGCCCTGCACGAGTGCGGGGCCGATTCCTTCAGCGGCAATTTTTTGAACTGGGCAAGCGCGTCCCGGCTCGACCTGCTGCGCTACGCACTGACCGGAGGCGACCGGGTGATCGACGAGCCGGGCCTGACCGTGCTGCAGCGCGCCTGGCTGCCCGACGGCAGCGCGCATCCCGACTTCTACGCCAGCGAGGCGTATTTTCCGCGCAAGCGCATCGCGGCCGGCCCCACCGGCAGCGCGCCGGACAAGGTCACCCCGTTTTCGGCCGGCGTCTTGTACATCGTTTCGTGCCGCAACCGTATCTTGTTCAGCAACAGCGCAAAGGGTGGCCGCTGTGACGAGCCGCGTTTCGGGCCAAGCGGCGAGCGTAGCGAGTCCGACAAGTATTTTGGCGAGTTCAATGCGCGCGTGAGCGTATGCGGCGCGGACGACGCGGCCAGCCGCCCCGACCTGTGCCGCAAATACGCGGACGGCTTCAAGCCGGAGGGCAGCGTGCAGGCGTACGCGGACAACATGCGCATCGGGCTGATGTCCTACCTCACGCAGCATGGCGCCGACGATCCCAACCTGTACGGCGGGGTGCTGCGCGCGCCGCTCAAGTTTGTCGGGGGCAGCAAGTTCGATGGGCCCGATTTCGCCGCCAGCGCCAACGATCAAGGCGAGTGGGATGGCGCCAGCGGCGTCCTGGCCGGCAATCCTGGGCGCGCCGCCAGCGCCGCCAGCGGCGCCATCAACTACATCAACCAGCTCGGGCGCACGCCGGCGGCGCGGCCGGGCTGGTACAAGGCCAGCGACCCGGGTGCGGAACTGTTCTACGAAAGCCTGCGCTACCTGCAGAACCGCGAGGCGGGAGCGGGGCCGGGCGCGCCGGCCGACGATGCCGGCTTCCCGGTGTGGCGCACGCGCGCCGACCCGGTGACGGCAGCGTGCCAGCGCAATGTGGTCGCCACCATCGGGCATGCCAGCTTTGTCGAGGACCGTTACCTGCCGGGCAATACGCGCACCGACCACAAGGACGGCGCGCGCGCCGCCGACGCCTTCGCGCCCGGCGCCGCCTTCGACATCATGCTGGCCTCGCGGCGCGTCGGCGAGATGGAGGCCGATCCCGCAGGCAAGTACCTGAACCGCGCGCCGCGTCCCGACCTGCTGGGCATCGAGCGCATCGACGACGGCCCGTCCGGCGCCGGCAGCCTTTACCTGGCCGGGGCTGCCTTCTGGGCGCATACGAACGCCATCCGGCCCGACAAGCCGGTGAGGGTGGACCATTATTCGCTTGAACTGGGCGCGCCGGCAAAGGCCCGCAGCAGCGCGCTCTACCTGGCGGCCAAGTACGGCGGCTTCGACGACCGCAACGGCGACGCCAATCCCTTCATCACCAGCGGGGACGTCGCGAACGACAATGAGTGGCGCGCCGGCGACGCAATGCCGCATCACTTTTTTGCAGCGAGCGACGCGCACGACATCATTAGCGCGAGCCGTTCCCTGTTTGCGAATGCATTGGCCGGCAGCGCGCGACTGCCGGGACGCACGGCGGCGGCAGGCCGGCACGACGGCGCCAATTTCCTGATCCGCAGCGACTACGAGCAGGCCGGCTGGAGCGGCACGCTGCAGCGTTTCGCCCTGACCCTGGGCGCCGACGGCAGCGCGCGTGCGGGCACCGCCCCGGTGTGGGACGCGGCCGCCATCCTGAACGGCGATGCCGGCCGCAAGCCGGCGCTTGCGCCGCGGCCGGCCCCGGCCGCCCGGAAAATTCATACCCTGGTGCGCCAGCCAGACAAATCCGGCGCCACCGTCGAATTCAGGTGGGACAAGCTGGCGCCGGAACAGCGCGCCTATCTCGACCTGTCGCCATCGGACGTATGGGCGGACGGGCTAGGCCAGGCCAGGGTCGATTTCCTGCGTGGCGAACGCAGCCGCGAGATCGGCCAGCGCGAGGGCGTGTTCCGGCGCCGCAGCGGCGTGCTTGGCGACGCGATCCACAGCACGCCGCTGGTGGTGGGGGCGCCGTCGGCATCGGTGCAGGGCCCCGGCTACAGCGCTTTCCACGCAAGCTACAAAGAGCGCCGCGGCGCGGTGTACGTGGGCGCGAACGACGGCATGCTGCACGCGTTCGACGCGGCCAACGGCAGCGAGCTGTTCGCGTATGTACCGAATGCGCTGGTGCCGGCGCTTAACCTGCTCACCAGCCCGGCGTACCGGCACCGCGCCTATGTGGACGGCAGTCCGGCAGCGGCCGAGGCGGTGCTGAACGGCGCATGGCGAACCGTGCTCGTATCGGGCATGGGAATGGGCGCGCGCGGCGTGTTCGCGCTCGACGTCAGCGACCCCGCGGCGTTCGGTTCGGGCATGGGCGCGCTGTGGGAGTTTACCGACAAGGATGACCCGGCGATGGGGCATGTCAGCGCCGCGCCGCGCATCGTCAGGCTGAAAACCGGAGTCGCCGAGGGCGTGTCCGCATACCGGTATTTCGCCATCGTCGCCAGCGGCGTGGGCAACTACGCGCGCGACGGCAAGGATGACGATGGCGCCGGCGCGCTGTTCCTGCTGGCGCTCGACAAGCCGGCGGCGGCAGCCTGGCGCGCGGGCGTCAACTATTACCGGTTCACCACGCCCATTTCCGATTCCACCCAGGCGAACGCGCTGGCGCAGCCCGCACTGGCGCTCGGGCCGGACGCCGCCCTGCGTTTCGCCTATGCCGGCGACCTGCAGGGCAACCTGTGGCGCTTCGATTTTTCCGGCACCGCGCCATGGCCGGACGCGGCAGGGCCGGGCAAGGAGATGCAGCCCCTGTTCGTGGCGCGCGACGCAGCCGGACGGCGCGAGCCCATCACCCAGACCCCGACGGTGGTATTCGCGCCGGGAGGCGGCTACCTGGTCCTGTTCGGGACCGGCAAATTCATGGAACAAGCCGACCTGCTGCCGGCGCGCTTCGCATCCCAGTCGTTCTATGCGATCCACGACACCAGCATCAGGCGAGCGGTGCGCGCGCGCAGCGAACTGGTCGAACGCACCTTGTGGGGCAGCACCAGCTACGCGATCAGGGGCGCCGATTTCGAGCCGGGCCTTGCGGCCAGAGGGTGGTACTTCGATTTTCCGCACGCCACCGAGGATGGCGAGCGCGTTGTCGGCGCCGCAGTGGCTGCCTCGGGTGCGCTCATCGTCAACAGCCTGGTGCCCGGCCGCGATGCGTGCGCGGCGCCGGCCTCGCGCACCTATGTGCTCGACACGGTAAGCGGCTTCGCCTTCGATCAGGAAGGCATGGCCGCGAGCGGCGCGGCCACCGGCCGGCTCACGCACGGCGCGGCGGGCGCGCCGCCACTGCTCATCGAAACGAGCGCCAGCGTCGGGCAGCGCAGCGCCACCGGGCGCGCCGTCGCAATCCGCAGCTTTGCCATGCTCGACGTGGACGCCGCAAGCGTGGCGGCGGCGGGCGCGCCGATCAGGATCGCCTTGCCGGCCAAGCGCTTTAGCTGGCGCGAAGTGGCGAACTGGCAGGAACTGCACGACGCGGCAGGCAGGAAATAAAAAGCGATGTGCACGCTAAACGTGGAAAAGGGAAGTCGGGGTCGCAGTAGCCGGATCAACGAACCAGCTCTGACCCGCTTTCGCTTTCTCCAAACCATCCAAGGAGCTCACCATGAAGCGCAGCGCCGGATTCACCCTGGTCGAGGTCCTGATCGTGCTGGCCATTGTCACGGTGCTCGCTGCCTTGACCTACCCCAGCTTCGCCGGCTACATCACCAAGACGCGCCGCATCGAGGGCCAGATCGCACTGCTCGAAATCATGCAGCAGCAGGAGCGTTTTTACTCCCAGAACAATTCCTACATTGCTTTCTCCTCGGGCTCGACAGACCCGGACGAAAAGCGCTTCAAGTGGTGGTCGGGAAGCACCGCACCGAAGAGCGCGTACGAACTGCGCGGGCGCGCCTGTCCGGGGCGCGAGATCGTCCAATGCATCGAACTGCAGGCACTGCCGGGAACCGAGCTGGTGGACGCGAACTTCAAGGACAGCGAATGCGAGATGCTGACATTGAACAGCGCCGGCGAGCACGCGGCCAGTGGCACTTCCAGGAAATGCTGGCCGTGACGCACACGCGGCGCGGCTTCTCGCTGGTCGAACTGATGGTGGTGCTGGCGATCGCGGCAATCCTGACGACAGGCGCGCTTCCCGGGATGAGTGCGCTGATCCGCAGCCTGCAACTCAAGGCCGCCGCCCATGACCTGTTGGGCGCAATCGCACTGGCGCGCTCGCAGGCGGTGGCACGCGGCAGCCGGATGATACTGGCGCCGGCCGACCCCGGTGGCCTCGACTGGAGCCGCGGCTGGGTCGTGTTCGCGGACCGCGACGGCGACCGGCGCCCCGGCGCGGGCGACGAGATCATTTTCGTGCATGCGGCGTTGCCGGCGGGGATTGCAATCGGCAGCACGTTTCCAAACAAGCGGGGGGCTGATTACATTGCCTATAATGGCGCAGGACGCAGCTGCACCGACACCAGCAGCCTGGCGGCGCGCTGGGGCACCCTGTCGCTATTCCAGGGAGAACAGACGCGCCGTATTAAAATCAACATGCTGGGACGGGCGCGCATGTGCGACCCGGCGCGCGACGGCGCCGGCTGCGAGGGGTAGCGGAGGGCGTCCCGGGGCGCACTCCATCATCGAATTTTTAGAAGACATCAGTGAAAATATTGAACGATACCGACGGCATGAAGCTGGCGCTTGACTGGGCGGCCAAGGCCATGTTCATCACCACGCCCAACCCGCGCGTGGGCTGCGTGATCGTCAAGGACGGCGAGGTCATCGGGGCAGGACATACCCAGCCGGCCGGGCAGGCGCATGCGGAAATCGCGGCCCTGCGCGACGCCGAGGCGCGCGGCAACAGCGTGCGCGGCGCCACTGCCTACGTCACACTCGAACCATGCAACCACCATGGCCGCACCGGGCCGTGTTCCGATGCGCTGGTGGACGCCGGCCTGGCGCGCGTGGTGGCCGCGCTGACCGATCCCAATCCGCTGGTGGCGGGGCGGGGACTGGCGCGCCTGGAAGCGGCCGGGATCGCGGTCAGGTCGGGCGTGCTCGCGCCGGCCGCGCATGAACTGAACATCGGCTTCTTCTCGCGCATGCAGCGCGGCCGGCCTTGGGTGCGGCTCAAGTCGGCCGCCAGCCTGGACGGCATGACCGCGCTGCACAGCGGCGAGAGCCAATGGATCACCGGCGCCGAGGCGCGCGCCGATGGCCACGCATGGCGCGCGCGCGCCTGCGCCATCCTGACCGGCATCGGCACCGTCAAGGCGGACGACCCGGAACTGACCGTGCGCGCGGTCGACACGCCGCGCCAGCCGCGCCGCATTATCGTCGACAGCAAGCTCGACATCAGCCTCGATGCGCGCGTGCTTGCCGGCGCGCCGGCCTGGATCGTCGCCGCTGCCGCCAATCCCGACAAGGAAGCGGCGCTGCGCGCGGCGGGCCACGAGCTTATTTTCCTTCCGAATGCCCAGGGCAAGGTCGACCTGCCGGCCCTGATGCTCGAACTGGGGCGGCGCGCCATCAACGAACTGCATGTCGAAGCGGGCTCCAAGCTGAACGGATCGCTGATCCGCGAAGGCTGCGTCGACGAACTGCTGGTGTACCTGGCCCCGTGCCTGATCGGCGATGCGCAAGGCATGTTCGCGCTGGCCGCGCCGGAACGCCTGGAGCACAAACGCCTGCTCAAATTCCATCAGGTCACGCAGGTCGGCGAAGACTTGCGTATCCTTGCCAGATTCACCCAACCGAAGGAATAAAGCCGCATGTTTACTGGAATTGTCGCCGCGATAGGCAGAATCAACGCCGTGAAACCGCTGGAGGCGGGCCCGGACGCGGGGCTGCGCCTCGAGATCGACGCCGGCGCCCTGCCATTGCACGATGTCGCGCTGGGCGACTCGATCGCGATCAACGGCGCCTGCATGACGGTGGTCGCCAAGAGTGCATCCGGGTTCAGCGTCGACGTGTCGCGCGAGAGCCTGGCCTGCACCGCCGGCCTGGACGCACCCGGCGAAGTCAACCTCGAAAAAGCGCTGACGCTGGCCGAGCGCCTTGGCGGCCACCTGGTTTCCGGCCATGTGGACGGGCTGGGGCAGGTGCACAGCTTCGAGCCGGTCGGCGAATCGCGCGAACTGGTGATCGACGCTCCGGCCGAACTGGCCAAATTCCTCGCCTTCAAAGGATCGGTCGTGGTCAATGGCGTCTCGCTCACGCTCAACCGGGTCGAAGACATCGGCAGCGGCGCCGGCAAGGCGTGCCGTTTCTCGATCAACCTGATCCCGCACACGATCGGCGCGACCACGCTCAAGCACCTGCGCGCCGGCAGCAAGGTCAATCTCGAGATCGACCTGATCGCGCGTTACGTCGAGCGCATGCTGTCGCTTGACAAGGCAGCGATCCGGCCGTAACAATGAAACCGGAGTCGATACAGGCCATGAGGCCGGTATTGGCCTAGTGTTACTTGTGTTATTGTCGTAATTCACACATGCAATCGTTCGCTGGGCTTCGACCTGCACCATGACTTTGGATATCGTTGACACAAGCCGCACCCTTCCGCCAGAACAATCGCTGTGGGAGAGCCACGACCGGATGGTGCTGGCGCTTGAAGGAAGCGGCACCGGGGTCTGGGACCGCGATGTCGCGGCCGGGACAATTCATTATTCGACCGGCTGGAAGGCGCTGTTCGGTTACACCGAGGCACAGGTCAGCGACCGCATCGAAGACAGTTACAAGCGCGTGCACCCCGATGACCTGGCGTATGTCCAGGCCACGATACAGCGCCATTTCGACCAGAAGTCCGACAGTTACGTGGTGGAACACCGGATCTTGTGTGCCGACGGCAGCTACAGGTGGGCGTCGAGCCGCGGCAAGGTGATCAGCCGCGACCACGAGGGCAAGGCGCTGCGCATGATCGGCACCACGACCGATATCACCGCGATGCGCGCCTTGTCCGAGCAGCTGCAGCGCAGCGCAGACCTGATCACGCGCCTGACCAACGAGGTCCCGGGCCTGGTGTTCGAAATGTGCGTGTCGCCGCATAAGGAGGTTGTTTTCACGTATGTCAGCGATGGCGTGCGCGATATCTACGAGACCACGCCGCAGCAGCTCGGGCGTAATGCCCGCCTGCTCGAGGCAGTCATCCACCCCGACGATATTGCACATTACAAGGCCTCGCTTGCAGCATGCGCGGCCAGCCTGACGTCCTGGCAGCTCGAATACCGGGTCGTATTGCCGAAGCAGGGGCTGCGCTGGCGCCAGGGTAACGCGCGTCCGCGCCGCCTGGACGATGGCAGCACCGTTTGGCATGGCCTGATCACGGACGTTACCGAACGCAAGTATACCGAAATACAGTTGCAGGAATTCGCGACGATCGATTTCCTGACCAAGCTGCCGAACCGGCGCTGTTTCATGGCGCGAATGGAAACAGAACTGACCCGTGTGCAGCGCATCCATTCCACGCGCACCAGCGTGCTGATGTGCGATATCGACCACTTCAAGAAGATCAACGACAGTCATGGCCATGCCACCGGCGACCTGGTACTCCAGCATTTTGCGGGCATCCTGGCAGGCGCATTGCGCGAGCTCGATATTGTCGGGCGCATCGGCGGCGAGGAATTTGCGATCGTCCTGTCGGGCGCGGGCATCACCGAGGCAAACCTGTTTGCGGTACGGCTGCAACAGCATCTGGCCGCGCATCCGCTCATCGAGTTCGGCACGCCGATCGCGGTGACGGTCAGCATTGGCATTGCCGTCATACGGGCGGACGATGCAAGTGTCGACGCGACGCTGCATCGCAGCGACATGGCGCTGTACCGCGCCAAGGCGAACGGTCGCAACCGTATCGAAATCGACGCCGCCTAGCTGTTCTGGATAAGCCGGTCCATCCAGGCGAAAGCATGCGGCCAGATCTGGCGATGCGCGCTGTCGCCGACCAGCCCGCCGACATGCTGCAAGGCCACCCCGGTGTCGCCAAGGTAGGGCACCAGTTCTTTCTCGGCGCTGCCGGCGGCGCGGTGGAACGCGATCACCGATTCGGCCGGAATGACCCGGCTCGACGGCTCGTAGACGCTGAACAAAGGCGCCTTGACGTCGCTGGGGTGCAAGCGCGCCGCTCCGATCGCCAGACGGCCGCACATGAAGCGGTCCTGACGGTAGAGCTGTTCCACCACGTCCTCGAACAGCTTGCGCGGCATGGCCACCTCGTCCATCGTCCAGCGTTCCACGCGGCAGTGCGTTTCCATCAGCGCGCGCGATCCCATGCAGGCCATGTAGTCGAGATAGCGGTTCATGCCGAACGTGGCCGGTGCGGCGCCGACGCCGATCAGGCTCAGGATCGAACCGGGAATGCGTCCCGACGAGGGCAGCACGGCCTCGGCCGGGATGGGCAGTTCGAGCAGCCGGCGGAAGGCGCCCGCCGCGCCGCCAAAATGCAAGGGCACGTCGATCAGGACGAGCCCGGCGATGCTGGCCGGCCTGTAGGCGCTGTGGATGGCGGCGAACACCCCGCCCAGGGAATGGCTGGCGAGAAAAACGCGGCGCGCGCCGCAACGTTCGGTAATTGCATCGATGCACCCTTCCAGCATGGGGCCGGCGTAATCGGCCAGTCCAAGCGACATGTCGTGCTCGCCCGGCTCGGTCCACTCCGCCATGTAGACATCGAAACCGTACTCCAATGCCCGGCGCACCACGCTTGTTTGCGGCGACAAATCCCAGATGTACGGACGCTTGATGGGCGCGGGCACGATCAGCAGCACGGGCGGGCCCGTTTGCGCGCTGCCGTAGTGGCGCAAACTGACGCATGGCCCGGACGACACCACCGTGTATTGGCTCTCATGCGGACCGAGGCCGATGCCATCGAGGGCCTTGCCCTGCCATCGGCGCAATTGGTCCAGTGATTCAAACAATAAGCCAGCCTGATCCATATTACCTCCCCTAGAAAATGACAGGTTTAGACCGTGGTGCCGGCGTTTTGTCGCGGCCTTGAACGAGCTTTCCATGGCGGCAACGGCGAACACGGCTTCGTTGAGCAATCTCAGGAGGGACAGCCTTGCTTCGTGTCAAATGGCGGGATGGAAGATTCTTACTTCTTTGCCCGCTGGGATGGCACCCGGTTCAATACCCGCGGGCGGTCCAGCTGTGCGCTGGGGCACCGGATTGCGCGCGGGCCGGATGCCCGCGCCGACGGCATCTTCGCGCAGTGGTCATGGGATGGTTCGCGCCTCGCCGCCAGCAACGACCGCTACGGCTTGTTTCCGCTGTTTTACAGCTGCTGGGATGGCGCCATCGCGATCTCGTCCTCGATACCGCGCCTGCTTGCCGCGGGCGCGCCCGGCGCGCTCGACGAGCAGGCCATGTCGGTGTTCCTGCGGCTGGGGTTTTTCATCGGCGACGATACTCCCTATGCACATATCCGCGCGCTGGCGCCGGACGCTTCGCTCACGTGGGACGGGGCGCTGCACCTGACGCAGGGCGCGCGTGCCAACGGCGTCGCGCACGGCGCCATCGCGCGCGCCAGCGCCATCGACGGCTATATCGAGCTGTTCCGGCAAGCGATCGCGCGCCGTCCGCCTTGCGGCGCCAGCCTGGCCGTTCCGCTGAGCGGCGGCCGCGATTCGCGCCATATCCTGTTCGAACTGCTGCGCCAGGGCCATCGCCCGGATCATTGCGTGACGACCCGGCACTACCCGCCGCGCACCGGGGAAGACGCGCGCGTGGCGGCGGCCATCGCGCACGAACTCGGTCTGCCGCATGTGGTGCTGGCCCAAACCGAGTCATGGTTCGAGGCCGAACGCCGGAAAAACCTGCTCACCAATTTCTGCTCCGATGAACACGCCTGGTACCTGGTCGCCGCCGATTACCTGAATGCGCGCGCGCCGGTAGTGTACGACGGCATCGGCGGCGACGTGCTGTCGGCGGCGCTGTTCGTGACACCGCTCCGGCTGGCGCTGTTTGGCGGGAACGCGCACGCGGCCGCCGGACACTTGCTCGGCCCGGAGCCGCCGGCGCTGGTGCGCCTGCTGCCCGAGGCCCTGTACAAGAACGTCAGCCGCGAGCGTGCGCTGGCCCATCTCGAGACCGAAGTGGCGCAGCATCTGGATTGTCCGAATCCGGTCGGTTCCTTCTACTTCTGGAACCGCACGCGGCGCGAGATCGCGCTGGTCCCTTACGGTTTGCTCGGCGCGCTGCCGAACGTGTTCGCGCCGTACCTCGACCATGACCTGTACGACTTCCTGGCCGGCTTGCCGGTGCAGATGCTGGCCGATCACGCTTTTCACAGCGACACCATCGCGCGCGCCTATCCGCGGTACGCGCATATCGCCTACGAGGACAAGCATGCGCCGGCGGCCGACGCGTCCTCTTGCCAGGCCCGATTCGGACGCGAGCTCGCGCTGCACCTGCTGCCGCGCGCGCCGTCGGGCATGCTGCGCCAGCGTTTCGTGCGGCCGCGCATGTGCGCCAGCCTGCTCAGCCGCAGCTTCAGCGCCTCCACCCATTGGTACAGTCCGATGGCCCTGTATTTACACCAGCTCGGCGCGCCTTCAGCACCCGGTTAACGCGCGTCGCCGCCAGCTCTCGAACTGGTCCGTTGCAGCTGTTTTTGGCGTAGACTTTCCCCTTGTAAAAATTTGACATGCATCATGCGCGTCATCAAATACAAGGATCGAAATGACTGTGTTGAAATCGATTGTAAATACGGCCGTAATGACGGCGATGCTGGGCGGGATCACCGCCTGGGCCGCGGCCCCGGCCGCCCTGCGCGAGTACCGTGCGCTGGCAATGGACCGCACGGGCGAGCGCATCGCCGCGCTCGAAGCGGACAATCCGGGCGGCTTGCCCAAGCGGGCGCATGCGAGCGTGGTCGTGCGCGACGCGGCCAGCGGAAAAGTGCTGGCCCAGTACGATCCTTGCGCCACCTGCAGTTACGACCAGCCGTCCTGGGCGCCCGACCAGCAGGCGCTCGCCTTCATCGCAGCCGACGCCAAGGCCGGCACCGCGACCGTGTATGTCGCACACCAGTCGAAGCTGACACCCGTGGTCACCCTCAAGGGCGTCGCCAACAGTGTGCGCTGGTCGCCCGACGCTCGTCAGCTCGCGCTGCTGGCGACGATAGGGGCAACCAAGCAGACCGGCGCGGTGGAGGCGGGCGCGCCGCGGGTGGGCGAGATCGGCACCGAGGAGGACGCGCAGCGCATCGCGCTGGTCGCGCCCACCGGCGGGGAACTGAAACTGGTCTCGCCGGCCGACACCTTCGTGTACGAATACGACTGGACGCCGGATGGCAAGGGCTTCGCCGTGACCAGTGCCAAGGGCAATGGCGACAACAACTGGTGGGTTGCGACGCTTGGGCACGTGGACGCAGCCAGCGGCAAGCTGGGCGTGCTGGCGGCGCCGAAAATGCAGATGAATATTCCGCGCGTTTCGCCCGATGGCAAGAGCGTCGCTTTCATTGGCGGTCTGATGAGCGACTTCGGTTCGGTGGGCGGCGACATCTTCACGCTGGCGCTGGCCGGCGGCACGCCGGTCAACGTCACGCCCGCTTACAACGGCTCGTTCAACGGCCTGGCATGGCAGGGCAAGAAGCTGCTGGCGTCGGCGCTGGTCGGCAGCGACCATGCGCTCGTCTCGATCGATCCGCAAACGCGCACCAGCGCCGCGCTGTGGTCGGGCCCGGTGTCGGCATCGGGCTCGCGCCAGGGGCGTTTCGTTTTCAGCGCCGACGGCACGCTGGCGGCATCGGTGCACGACGATTTCGAACATGCGCCGCGCATCGTGGCAGGACGCCTGCCCAAGCTGGCCGCGATCACGCATGATAACGACGCATTCGCGCCGCAGGTATCGGTGCGCAGCATCAGCTGGACCAACGATAAGTTCAACATCCAGGGCTGGCTGGTCGGACCGCTCAAGGTCGACGCGGGCAAGAAATATCCGATGGTGGTAGTGGTCCACGGCGGTCCGGCGGCGGCGGCCTCGCCGCATTTCGTGGCAGAGGGCGAGCAGGCCAACCCCTTGATGCGCGAGCTGACCAGCCGTGGCTACTTCGTCTTCATGCCCAATCCGCGCGGCAGCTACGGGCAGGGCGTCGCGTTCGGCAGCGCCAACAAGCGCGACTTCGGCGGTGGCGACTGGCGCGACATCCTGGCCGGCGTGGATGCCGCCGCGAAGGTTGCACCGATCGACCTCGCGCGCCTGGGTTTGATGGGGCATTCCTACGGCGGCTTCATGACCATGTGGGGCGTCACGCACAGCCAGCGCTTCAAGGCCGCGGTCGCCGGCGCCGGCATCGCCAACTGGATCAGCTACTACGGCCAGAACGGCATCGACCAGTGGATGGTGCCGTTCTTCGGCGCCTCCGCCTATGACGATCCGGCGATCTATCGTGCGGCCTCGCCGATCGAGTCGATCAAGGCGGCCAGGACCCCGACCTTGATGTATGTCGGCGAGCGCGATGTCGAAACGCCCGCCGTGCAGTCGGTCGAGTTCTGGCACGGCCTGCGCGCGATGGGAACGCCGACCTCGCTGGTGATCTACGACGGGGAAGGGCACGCGATCCGCAAGCCCGAAAACCAGCGCGACCAGCGCGCCCGCACCGTGGCGTGGTTCGAGCGCTATCTCAAGTAGGGCTACTGTTCAGGGTACAGCACCACCTGCACGTAGTTCTGCATGTCGAAGTAGCGCCTGGCGGCGTTCTTCACGTCCTGCGGCGTGATCTGCGCCACCTGCTTTTCGTAGGTCAAAATGGAGGCCGGATCGAGCCCTTGCAGCAGCGCGGAATCGAGCCGGCTGGCCCAGTAGGCATTTTCGCGCAGCGATTTGCGGTGCCCTTCGAGCCAGCCCTGCCTGACCTTGTCCAGGTCCGCCGGGTCCGGCCCGAACTGCTTCATGCGCTCGATTTCCGCGAACGTCGCCGCGATCACCCGGTCCACGTTGGCGGGGCCGGTCGGCAGCGACACGTCGATCGCGTAATTCCCGTACGGGATCTTGTTGAGGCCACCGTTCATGCCGCCGCCGTAGATCAGCGCAAGCTTTTCGCGCAGGACCTCGGTGATGCGCAGGTTCATCACGTCGAGCAGGGCGTGGAAGCGCATCTGCTCCGCCTCCGAGAAGGCGGCCTTGCCGCTGAAGTTGAGCGCGACCTGGCTCTTGGCCTCGGACCCGCTGCGCACCTCTTTCTTGACCACGCCGCTGACCGGGCGCACGCCCGCGTCGCGGAAAGCGACGGAAATTTCGGGCGTGGGCAGGCTGGCAAGGTAGGTCGCGATCAGCGGCTTGATGCGCTCGACGTCGAAGCTGCCCACGAAGATGAAGGTCAGCCCGCGCGCGCTCGAGAACCGTTCCTTGTAGATGGAAACGATGCGGTCCAGGCTGAGCTTCGAGAAGTCTTCCGGACGCGGCACGCGCGGCACGCGCGGGTGGTTGTTGTAAAGGGTTGCAATCAAGGCATCGCGGAACACCGATTCGGGCTGCGCCATCAGGTTGCGCGCCGCCTCGACCTGCTTGCCGACATAGGACTTGTACAAATCCTCGTCGCGCCGCACGTTTGAGAACTGAAGGTGAACCAGTTGCAGCATGGTCTCGACGTCGGTGCTGCCGGCATTGCCGTTCACGTTGTCGGTGAAGTTGCCCAGTCCCGTGCGCACGACGGCCGCCTTGCCGGCCAAAATTTTCTGCAGGTCCAGCGGCGAGTAGTCTTTCACCCCCATGGTCGCCACGATCGAATTTGCATAGCGCGCGTTGAGGCTGTCCTCTTCCTGGAACAGCATCTGGCCGCCGAAGCGGCTGGCGCTCATGATGACCTGGTCGTTGCTGAAATCGGTCGGCTTGAGAACGGCCTTCACGCCGTTCGAGAGCGTCAGCGTGGTCAGGCCAAGCGCCTTGTCGTGCGATTCCGAGACGATCGTGCCGGGCTTGGGCGGGTGCTCCATCAGGCGCGCCGCCACTGCCTTGTCGTCGTATGCGCTCAGCTTGGCCTGTTCGGCGGCGCTGATCGACGCCAGCAATTGCGCGCCGGACGGGGGCGGCGAGCCGGCCTTGCTTGAGCCCATGTACACCACCAGCTTGGCCGAGTCGGCCGGAATCGTGGCGCCTGCGTAGCGGTTGATCTCGTCGAGCGAAATCCCGGGCAGCAGTTCGCGCACGTAGTCGTACTCGTTCTCGATGCCGGGGATGCTTTCCTGCTCCAGGAAGTTGCGCAGGTACTCGCTCGCATAGCTGGCCGAATCGGTCTTGTCGCGCTCGTTGTAGGCGCGCTCGTAATTGCGCATCATGCCCTTCTTGCCGCGCTCGAGTTCCGGGGCGCTGAAGCCGAAGCGGCGCGCGCGCTCGTTCTCCTGCACCAGCGCGTCGATGGCGGGGCTGGCGCCGCCCTGGCCGAGCGCGGCAAACGAGGTGTACGATGTGTAGCGGCTGTTGAGCCGGTTGGGGCCACTGCTGGCGCCCATGAACGGTGGGCTGCTCTGTTGCGCCAGTGCCTGCATGCGCTGGTTCAGCATGCCGGCGAACAGGCCCTCGACCAATTTTTCGCGGTAGCCGGCGAAGTCGCCCTTGTGCTCGATTTCGTGCAGGGGGTAGCGGATCAGGACCGCATTGCTGCTCGCCTCCTTGTCGGTGACGATCAGCGCCTCGGTGTCGGCGCGCACCGGGATGCGGGCGTACTCGCGCGCACGCGGCGAGGCCGGGTTCTTCAATTTCCCAAAATGGAGCTCGATCATCTTCTTGGCGGCCCCCGGGTCGATGTCGCCGACCGCCACCACCGCCATCAGGTCGGGCCGGTACCAGTCCTTGTAGAAGCGCTTGAGGGCGTCATGCTTGAACGTCTTCAGGATCGGCTCCTGGCCGATCGGCAGGCGCTGCGCGTACTTCGAGCCGTTGAACATCTTGGGCAGCAGGACCTTGTTCATGCGGTCGGACGCGCCCTTGCCGAGGCGTAGTTCCTCCAGCACGATGCCGCGTTCCTGGTCGATGTCGGCCGCGTCCAGGGTCAGTCCCTGGGCCCAGTCGCGCAGCACCAGGAAGCCCTTGTCGATGTTCTCCTTGCGATTGGTCGGGATCGGAAGGATGTAGACCGTCTCGTCGAAGCTGGTGTAGGCATTCAGGTCGGCGCCGAAGCGCACCCCGATCGACTGCAGGTAGGAGATCAGCTCGTGCTTCTTGAAATTGGTCGAACCGTTAAACGCCATGTGCTCGGTGAAGTGCGCAAGGCCCTGCTGGTCTTCGTCTTCCAGGATCGATCCGGCTTTGACCACCAGGCGCAGCTCGAGCTTCTTTTCGGGTTTGCCGTTGTGCTGGATATAGTAGGTCAGGCCATTGGCCAGCTTCCCGACGGTCACTTGCGGACCCACCGGCAGCGCCTCGTCGAGCTTGATGGCCGCGTGCACGGCCAGCGAGGTCGCGAGCAGGACGGCTGCGACCCAGGCGGATCTGATGAAACGTTTCGTCATTGGTGTGCTTCAGATAAGTGCGGGGGAGGAGCGCGTCGTGCGCACAATGGATGAGCCATTCTACTCCTTCGGCTCGCTCGCGAGGTGCCCGCCTGGGCCTGCTGCGCCAATGGAGGGATGGAACACCCCTGGGCGGTGAATTTGTGGCTTTTTGACAAAGTTGGCTTGCCGATAGGGATATTGTCTGCCCCGCTTGCCTGCGGCGGCGGCCTTTAGGAAGGACCGGGCTTGAAGCGAGTTGAAACGCGGTAAAATAGAGGATTGCCTTCCATCATCCAAGTTTCAGAGGAACACCGTATGTCCATCTCTAGCACCCAGGAAATCGTTGCCGAACTGCGCGCAGGGCGCATGGTTATCCTGGTCGACGAAGAAGATCGCGAGAACGAAGGCGACCTGGTGCTCGCCGCCGATTTCGTGACGCCCGAAGCGATCAATTTCATGGTCAAGCATGCACGCGGCCTGGTTTGCCTGACGCTGACCGAAGAGCGCTGCGCGCAGCTCGACCTGCCGATGATGACCGCCCGTAACGGCACCTCCTTCGGCACCAACTTCACGGTATCGATCGAAGCGGCCGAGGGCGTGACGACCGGTATCTCGGCGGCGGACCGCGCCAAGACCATCCAGGTCGCGGTGGCGAAGCACGCCGGCCCGAACGACATCGTCCAGCCCGGACACATCTTCCCGCTCAAGGCCCAGAAGGGCGGCGTGCTGATGCGTGCGGGGCACACCGAAGCCGGCTGCGACCTGACCGAGATGGCAGGGCTGACTCCGGCTTCCGTCATCTGCGAGATCATGAAGGACGACGGCAGCATGGCGCGCCTGCCGGACCTGCTCGAATTTGCCAAGGAACACAAGCTCAAGATCGGCACCATTGCCGACCTGATCCATTACCGCAGCGCCCACGAATGCCTGGTCGAGCGCGTCGCCGAGCGGCCGCTGAGCACGGTGTTCGGCGAGTTCCGCCTGATCGCCTTCCGCGACAAGCCAAGCGGTTCGGCGCACCTTGCCATGGTTCACGGCACGCTCGCGCCCGAGCTCGAATCGCTGGTGCGGGTGCATCAGCCGGTGTCGATCCTCGATTTGCTGGAAAGCCGCGTCAGCACGCACTCCTGGACCATGGCCTCGTCCATGCAGGCGATCCAGGCGTCCGAGCGCGGCGCCATCGTGCTGCTCAATTGCGGCGAGACGGCCGACGAGCTGTTTTCCCAGTTCGACGCGCTCGACAAGCCTGAAACGCGGCCGCAGGCGCGCGCCGCCAGCATGGACTTGCGCAGCTACGGCATCGGCGCCCAGATCCTCAAGGACCTCGGTGTGGGCAAGATGCAGCTGCTGGCCAGCCCGCGCAAGATGCCATCGATGACCGGTTTCGATCTCGAAGTGACCGGATATCTCGCCAAGCCTGGCGCCTGAAGCGTACTATTCATATACCAAACAAACAAGCAGAGAGACCATCATGACAGTAGGAACTTATGAAAGCAATTTGAACGGTGCCGGCCTTCGCATCGGCATCGTCCAGGCACGCTTCAACGCCGACGTGGGCCACGGGCTGCTGTCGTCCTGCCTGGCCGAGCTCAAGCACCTGGGCGTGGCCGATGAAGACGTGCTGCACGTGACCGTGCCAGGCGCGCTGGAAATTGCATTGGCCCTGCAGAAGATGGCGGAAACCGAACAATTCGATGCGCTGATCGCGCTCGGCGCCGTGATCCGCGGCGAGACCTATCATTTCGAGCTGGTATCGAACGAATGCGGCGCCGGCATCACACGCGTCGGCCTCGACTACGGCATGCCGATCGCCAACGCCGTGCTGACCACGGAAAACGACGAGCAGGCCGAAGTGCGCATGGCAGAGAAGGGCGCCGATTCGGCCCGCGTCGCCGTGGAAATGGGGAACCTGCTGATCGCGCTGGAAGAACTGCAAGCGGACGAAGAGTAAGCAAACGCACTGAAGAACAGGTAAGTAACCATGACAGAAAAGAACCTCCACGCCAACCCGAGCAAAAATCGCACGCCGCGTCACCGCGCGCGCGAGTTTGCCTTGCAGGGTTTGTACCAATGGCTGCTCAACAACGAAGAGGCGAGCACCGTGGTTAACAACATTCGCGCCGCGCACGGTTTCGAGAAGTGCGATGCCGACCACTTTGCCGTGCTGCTCTATGGCGCGATCAAGGATTCGGTGGCGCTGCGCGAAGCGTTCGCTCCCCTGATCGACCGCGGCGTTGCCGAATTGTCGCCGATCGAGCACGCGGTATTGCTGATCGGCGCGTACGAGCTGAAGAACAACCTCGATATCCCTTACCGGGTCGTCATCAACGAAGCGGTCGAGCTGACCAAGTCGTTTGGCGGCATCGACGGGCACAAGTACGTCAATGGCGTGCTCGACAAGCTCGCCCCGGTGCTGCGCGCCGAGGAAGTGGCCGCCGATTCGCGCCGCTAGGCATCGCCGCCCCAAAAAAAAGCCGCTGCGTCCATGACGCAGCGGCTTTTTTTTGGTTCTTCACGGATCAGCGGAAATAAAAAAGCCACCCCTGCGGATGGCTTTATCTCGGGTGTGCCGCTACATCAAAGGCCGGCAATCTGCTCGCTGGGGTTTGCCGCCGACGCTTCCTTGGCCACCACGGTCGCCGGTGGCGGACGCAGCGCCGGGGTGAAGGTCGGAACCTTCTTGCCGGTTGCGACCTGCTTGAGGCGGTGGTACTCGGCCAGCACGCGCGAGCCGTAGCCGGAATCGGTTTCGAAAGCGGCCGCGCCGACATAGGTCTTCAGCCCGGCTTCGACCGAGCCTCCGCGCTGCACGTAGTCCTTGAGGATCAGCGCGCCGACACGGATATTGGCCACTGGATTGAGCGCAGCCTTCACGCCACCCATTTCCTGGAATTTCTCATGGTGCAGCTTGGACATCACCTGCATCAGGCCCTGGGCGCCGACCGGGCTTTCGGCGAAGGGATTAAGGCCCGATTCGATCGCCATGACAGCCAGGATCAGCAGCGGATCGATCTTGATCTCGGTGGCGGTCAGGTAGGCGGTCGACACCAGCATGTTGGCGGCGTCGCCGGCCACGCGATAGCGCTTGGACAGCCAGGAGGTGACGAATTTCTGCTGCTTCTGGCTGCCGAGCAGCGCGCGTTCTTCCTTCGTTAGCGGAGCAGGGGCGGCTTCGAGCGCCGGTGCGGCCGGTGTTTCCATCAGGGCCGACAGGGCCGGCGCCTCGATTTGTACTTGAACCTGTTCCTGGGTGATGAACTGGGATAACTGCCTGGCCAGGTCGGGACGTGCATACAGCACGGCGACGACTGCGACTGCGGACAGGCCGAAAACTGTCAAGGTGTGTTGCGCTGTGGTCATCAGACCACGTGCCGTTTTGGTCACGGAAGTCCACGTGACTGGCTGGCGGGCCATGCTGTGGGCGAGCTTTGCTGTCGCCCCGTTGAAACGATTTATCATCGAATTCCCCTTTGTCGCGGCAAAAGCTCTCCCCGCATCGCACCTATGGGCGCAACGGAATCACGAATGCCGTGCATCAGAAATATCGTCTATCGTCGCTGCTGCGTACGATTAACGCCGTCATTGCTCGCTTCAGCTGGCTGTTCCCTTAGGTATTGGGCCAGTGGCAAAACAACTTTTTTCGGGGGATAAGGCAGACGCCTATTGAAAACACTCCTTAAAATGTCATTGGGGCCCCGACCCCGTGAATGTATGAGACAGGCTAAAATCTGGTCTACGGACGCGCTCGCTCATCAAGTAGGGCAAATTGTAGAAGCTGGTTTATATCAAGTCAATCCTAGCACGCGATTTCTTTATTACTTTTAAGTCTTACTTTTTATGCGGCATTGCAGCAAAATCCAATGGAATCAACTACTTGGCATGGCTAATTGATTAACCCTCTTCACACGAAAAAAGAATTAAAAACCGATGAAATATTCAGATTTGCGAGATTTTATTTCTCAGTTGCAAGAATTGGGCGAACTTAAGCGCGTCTCGCTGCCCGTTTCGCCGTATCTGGAGATGACCGAGATCTGCGACCGCACCCTGCGCGCGCAGGGGCCGGCGCTGCTGTTCGAGCAGCCGGCCGGGCATGCCATGCCGGTGCTGGGCAACCTGTTCGGCACGCCGCGCCGGGTCGCGCTCGGGATGGGCGTCCAGGACCTGTCCGAGCTGCGCAAGATCGGGCACGTGCTCGCGCGCCTGAAGGAACCCGAGCCGCCCAAGGGCTTCAAGGACATCATGGGGCTGGGCTCGCTCGTGAAGGCGGTATGGGACATGTCGCCCAAGGAAGTGCGCGGCGCGCCGTGCCAGCAGATCGTCTGGGAAGGCAAGGACGTGGACCTGGCGCGCCTGCCGATCCAGCACTGCTGGCCGGGCGACATCGCCCCGCTCATCACCTGGGGCCTGGTGGTGACCAAGGGGCCGCACAAGAAACGCCAGAACCTGGGGATCTACCGCCAGCAGGTGCTGGGGCCGAACAAGGTGATCATGCGCTGGCTGGCGCAGCGCGGCGGCGCGCTCGATTTCCGCGAGCACGCGATCGCCAACAAGGGCCAGCCGTACCCGGTGGCGGTGGCGCTGGGCGCCGACCCGGCCACCATGCTGGGCGCGGTCACCCCGGTGCCGGACAGCCTGTCCGAATACCAGTTTGCCGGACTGCTGCGCGGCAGCCGTACCGAGCTGGTGAAGGCGATCGGCAGCGAACTGCGCGTGCCCGCCTCGGCCGAGATCGTGCTGGAAGGGCATATCTACGCCGACCCTGGCCATCCGTCCGGCTATGAGCACGCGCTCGAAGGCCCGTACGGCGACCATACCGGCTATTACAACGAGCAGGACAGCTTCCCGGTATTGACGATCGACCGCATCACGATGCGGCGCGACCCGATTTATCACTCCACGTATACAGGCAAGCCGCCGGACGAGCCGGCCGTGCTCGGGGTGGCGCTCAACGAAGTGTTCATCCCGCTGCTGCAAAAGCAGTTCAGCGAGATCATCGATTTCTACCTGCCGCCGGAAGGATGCAGCTACCGCATGGCGGTGGTGCAGATGAAGAAGCAGTATCCCGGACACGCCAAGCGCGTGATGTTCGGCGTGTGGAGCTTCCTGCGCCAGTTCATGT